>Ga0310696_10011000_pt1 | contig 10338 bp, 15 predicted proteins | sample AusTroGonzalo_MG_4_FD_203885 | JGI IMG/M metagenome (GOLD analysis project Ga0310696, IMG submission 203885) | Bovine rumen microbial communities from tropical cattle in Woodstock, Queensland, Australia - Gonzalo_02 (v2) (version 2) | ecosystem: Host-associated > Mammals > Digestive system >... | reverse complement strand
CCAAAAGAATATATAAAATCACATATGGAAGATGAAGTATTGAATAATTTAGAAGATGTGATATAATATTATTGATAGGTAAAAACCTATATAAATATTATCAGTATTGTGCTACTATTTATTAGTAGCATTAGGGTAGATATAAAAGGTCTATGCTCGAGTAACGGGTCGCTCACTTGAAAAATAGTGTATGGTCTATATCTATTCTAATGGTATTAATAAATACCGGTTTTTGTTTTAATCATTCAGCAACCTACTCAACATATTTGCACTACCATAATAGGTAGTGTTGGATTGATATATTAATGTTGCACATATATCTATCCAGCAGTATCTATTATGATACTTAAATTCTGCAATTTGTTATTTATTCTTGTCTATCCAAATAAAATAACTATTGCATTATTATTTTGTGTCGAAAGACACACCCCCGTTTTCGCAAGGTTTAAAAAAACCTTGTTTTTATTTTAAAACATTGATATAATAAATGTGTGAGGTAATAGACAGCAGGGTGTTTAACAACATTCTGCTTTTTTGGTGGTAGTTATGGATATAGAAAAAATAAGATATTTATTTTACACCAAGAACAGATTTAGCAAGAACTATTGGAAAGACTTGGGAATAAAGGATAGAATATGGGAATATCTAATGGGATATACAGATGATATAGATAAGATATATAGATATTTAGAAACAATGGTCTATCCACCTTTAAAATGGTTTAGAAATGATGTTATAATAGAAAAGAAAGAGGTATATTATGGAAATAAAAATGATAAAAATTGAAGATTTAAAACCATATAAAAATAATCCAAGAATAAATGATGATGCGGTACAGTATGTAGCAAAATCAATAAAAGAGTTCGGTTTTAAAGTACCAATGGTAATTGATAAGAATAATGAAATAGTAGCAGGACATACAAGATATAAAGCAAGTTTAGAATTAGGATTAAAAGAAGTTCCTTGTATAGTTGCAGATGATTTAACAGACGAACAAATAAAAGCGTTTAGATTAGCAGATAATAAAGTAAGTGAAAAAGCGAGTTGGGATTTTGATTTGTTAGATGATGAATTAAAAGATATTATTGGAATAGATATGGAAGATTTTGGATTTGATAATATTGATATAGATTGGGATAGCATAGAAGATTTAACAAGTGATAATTACGAAGAACCTACTCATAATATGTTAGAATGTCCTAAATGTCATCATATAGATAGAGATATACATTTTAAAAAAGTAAATGGAGTCGAAGAAGAAGAAAACCAAAACAATGAAGAATAAAGTTTTTTTTATCAGCAGTAGAACAAGCACCTAAAATTGCGATAGAAACTATATTACAAAAAAGAAAATTAAAATATAATTTAATGAGTTTTTATTATATAAAAAAAAGTAATTATGATTATGTATTAAGAATAAGAGATAATAGCGAATTGGTAATAATAGATAGTGGTGCACATTCTTTTCAAAAAGGGACAAAAGTAAATTGGGACGAATATACTGATAAATACTGTGAGTTTATCAAACAATTCGACAGAAACAATGTGGTAGGATACTTTGAAATGGATGTAGATAACATTATAGGGTATCAAAAAGTGTTAGAATTAAGAAAGAAATTAGAAAGCGTATCAAACAAAATAATACCTGTATGGCATAAAAACAGAGGTATAGAAGAATATAAGAAAATGTGTAAGGATTACAAAGGAAAAGTAATTGCTATAACAGGATTTAAAAACGAAGATATAAAAGATGAACAATACTTAATATTTCTTAAATATGCAAAGAAATATGATTGCAAAGTTCATTGTTTAGGAATGACTAGAAAGAAGGTGTTAGATAAGGTGCCTTTTGATTTTGTAGATAGTAGTAGTTGGATAGCAAGTACTAACTATGGTAAAGTATTTAGCATCAACAAAAGACTACCAAAAGCGAAAGGCGAGAAAAAACAAGAACAATATAGATTATCATACTTGCAAGGAATAGAAATGCAAGAATATTACTACAACAAATGGAGAAAAGTGTGTAAAGATTAGTAGTTAACCATAACCTACTATAAAAAAAATAAGGAGATGATTTTAATGAACAACATTTTATTAGTAATATCAATTATAGGAATATTTAGCATAATGCTAGTAGTAAAGAAATTATTAGGAAAAGAAGGGTTAATTGGTTGGATAGGAGTAGCGAGTATATTAGCAAATATTCTTATTCTTAAAAGTGTAGATATATTAGGTATAAGTTCTACATTAGGAAATGTATTATTTGCTAGTAACTTCCTAGCAACAGATATGTTAACAGAAAACTATGGATATAAAGAAGCAAAGAAAGGAGTATTCTTTGGAATAGCAAGTGTAATAATATTTTTAATAGTTACTCAATTTGCTTTATTATTTACTCCTAATGAGTTTGATATAGCACAAGGTAGTTTTGAATTGATATTTGGATTTGTTCCAAGAATAACATTAGCAAGTGTCAGTTTGTTTGCGGTATCTAACTTTGTAGATATTAAACTATATGAATATTTAAGAAAGAAAACTAACGGCAAGAAAATGTGGTTAAGAAATAACGTATGTACTATATTAAGTAATGGTACAGAAAACTTCTTGTTTTATGCAATAGCGTTTTTAGGAACAATGGCTGGTGGAGATATAATTGGTATTGCTATATCAGCAACGATTATTGAAGTTGTTGTAGCGTTATGTGATACACCGTTCTTATATATTAGCAAGAAGATTAAATAATGAAGTCAGGCAAATGCCTGATTTTGTTTTTTGTGGTAAAATATGGTATTATTTATAAAGGAGGATAACTTATGGCAAGACCAAAAAAAGAAATAGATTATGTTGCTGTTGAAAAGTTAGCAAGTATTCAATGTACAGAAGAAGAAATAGCACAATTCCTAGAAGTCTCGGTTAGAACATTACAGAGAGATGAAGAGTTTTGTCGTATCTTTAAGAAGGGGAAAGAAAACGGCAAAATGAGTTTAAGAAGAATACAATTTAAGTTAGCGGAGAAAAGTTATGCAATGGCAATATTTTTAGGAAAACAATATTTAGGACAGAAAGATGTAGTTGAAAATCAAGTAACTAATAATGGAATATTAGATGAATTAAAGGAAGCATTAGATAATGTCAAGAAAGATTGATGAAATGTTAAACCCAAAACAACTTGATTTTATGTTATATGATGATAAGCGTATAAATCTATTAACGGGTTCGGTTCGTAGCGGGAAAACGTATGTATCATTGCTTAAATGGGCGATATTTGTAGGAACAATGCCAGAGAATGTTGAGTTCTTAATGACAGGCAAAACATTAACATCATTGAAACGTAATTGTTTAGGATTATTACAAGATTTAGTTGGTAGTGATAATTTCAAATATTCAACAAGTCAAAAGAGTGCAAAGTTATTTGGAAGAACAGTATGGTTAGAAGGCGCTAATGATGACAGAGCAGAAAGCAAGATAAGAGGTATGACGTTAGCAGGCGCTTATGTAGATGAATTAACACAAGTACCAGAAGATTTTTATAAAATGTTATTATCTCGTTTATCTGTTAAGAATGCAAAATTATATACAACAACCAATCCTGATAGTCCTAGTCATTGGGTAAAGTGTGATATAATAGATAATGAAGAAATAGACAAGAAAGTATGGAACTTTACTCTTGATGATAATGTTATTTTAAAGAAGCAAAACGAAGAGTATTTTGAGCAATTAAAAAAAGAGTATCAATCTATGGGTGGCGTATTCTATGAACGATTTATACTTGGTTTATGGGTATTAGCAGAAGGATTGATATATAAGCAGTTTGCTAATAATACAGAATTGTTTATGAAAGATGAAGCAGTAGATGAATATGGTAATAAGATAAACTTCTTAATAATATCAATAGGAATAGACTATGGAGCAACAGAAGGAGAAACAGAGTTTAAAGCGACAGGGATAACACCTTATTTCAAAGAAGCGTGGACAATAGATGAAATGAAATTAAAAGGTTTATATTCGCCAGATGAAATATATAAGCATTTTAAAGAGTTCTATAATAGAGTAGTAAATGATTATGGTAAAGTAACACATTGTTTTGCTGATTATGGAGCATTAGGACAAGTTCTTACTTACGGATTAAATAGGTATTTAAGACAAGAAGGAATACCATTAAAGGTAGATGATTGCATTAAAGGAAAAATAATAGATAGAATATATATGGACCAGATGTTATTTGCACAGGGCAGAAGATTTATATTAAAGAAGTGTAAGTATTTAAAAGAAGCGTATGAACAAGCAGTATGGGACGAAAAGCACGAAGACGAAAGATTAGATGATGGAACAACTCCAATAGATGATTTAGATGCAAGTGAATATAGTATGTTCCCTTTCTATGATAAATTAATGATGAATATAAAGGAGATATGATTAAATGAAATTAGATGATTTTTTAGTTAAACAATATGGATATAATCCAGAAGTTAAAAATGTATTACAAACATATATAGACCAATGGAGTAGTTGGTATAAAGGAAATGTTAGGTCTTTCCATAACTATTTTATTTATAATGGTAGTAGAAAAATAAAAAAGAAAAGACTTACAATGAATATGGCAAAAGAGATTAGTGAAGATTGGGCGGATATATTGTGGAGTGAAAAATGCAAAATTACTATGAAAGATGAAAATTCACAGAAGCAATTTGAAGATTTAGTTAATGCATTGGATTTGTATGCTTTAATTAATCAATGCATAGAAAAATCAGGTGCATTAGGTACAGAAAGCACAGTTGTTAGTGTATATGATTTGGTAAAAAATGATGATGCAATGTATTTAGATGTATCAGAAGCAAAAACAAGAGTAGATTTAGTAGATATTGATTGGATATATCCATTAAGTTGGAATAACAAGGGAATAACTGAATGTGCTTTTGGCAATGTTGAATATGTTAATGGTGTTAGATATGTAGTATTATCAGTTCATAAATTGAATGGTAAAAACTATGTGATATATAATCACTTGTTTAAAGATACTAATGGGACATTAACTGAAATTACAGATGAACAAAGTACATTAAGAGAATTTGATACTAAATCAAATATTCCGTGGTTTTCTATATTTAAGCCATTATTAACTAATAACTTATTTAACAATAGTCCGTTTGGTATTCCGCATTATGCTAATGCTATTGATAATATGAAAGCAGTAGATATCACTTTTGACGCATTGAATAGTGAAATACAAGACGGAAGAAAAAGAACGTTTGTTAGAGCAGATATGTTGAATTATGATGATGGTACAGAAAGATTAACTTTTGACCCTAATGATACAACTGTTTACGTACTGCCATCAGGTGCAACAAAAGATGATTTAATACAAAGTGATACAGATACATTAAGAACAGATAATCAAATAGGAGCATTAAATACTGAATTAAATATATTAGGTAATAAAGTGGGATTTGGAGAAAATCATTATCACTTTGATGGAACAAATTTAAGCACAGCAACAGCAGTAATATCTAGTAATAGTAAATTATTTAGAAGAAAGAAAAAATTAGAAACAGGATATGAAAGTGCTATCTATGATTTAGTTAGAGCAATATGCTACGCTTCTAGTGTATTTGGTAAATATAATATTAATACAGAAGATATGGTAATACAATTTGATGATAGTATCATAGAAGATAAAGAAGCAGAAAGTAATAGAGCATTAAGAGAAATTAGTGCTGGTGTATTAAGCAAAGAAGAATATAGAGAAAAGATATTTGGAGAAACACCAGAAATAGCAAAGAAACAAATAGAGGAGATAAAGAAGTCTAACCCTAGTGTAGAAGATTTGTTAGGAACAAGTAACGAATAATGGAGAAACTATGGAGAAAGAATTAATAAATAAAATAAAATATTTGATTAATAAAAAAAAGAGTTTGGCAGATATATGTAAAGAATTAGATTTAAAAGATTATGAAGTAATAGGTATTATTGAATTATTAAAACAAGAAGGTTTTTTAGTTGATTATATAAATGGAGAAATAGTTAAATTAAATAAACCACAAAAAGAAAATGATGTATACAGGATACCAAGTAAATTAGATAAAATTAAATTATTACTAATATCAGATACACATTTGTCATCAAAATATGATAGAGTGGATATATTAAGATATTTATATGGAAAAGCCGAAGACAGAAGTGTTAATTACATATTGCATAGTGGAGATGTAACAGAAGGCAAATCAAATAGACCAGAACAGATATATCAATTAAAAGAAGCGTCATATACAGGTCAAAGAGATTATGTAATAGATAAATATCCTAAAAGTAATATACCAACATACATGATAAGCGGAAACCATGACCTTTGGTGGGTAAAAGAATGTGGTTCTGATATAGTAAAAGACATTTGCTTACACAGAGAAGATTTACATTATTTGGGTAGTGATTGCGAAGACTTGCAAATAGGCAAGTTAAAGATAAGACTATATCATGGTAAAGGTGGAGGTAGTTATGCTAAATCATATAAGTTACAAAAGTATTTAGATAGCATACCTAGTGATGAGTTACCACACATATTACAAACAGGACACATACATCAGAGTTTTTATTTAAAGCAAGGAAATACACATTGTTTTCAAACGAGTTGCTTACAAGATTTAACGCCTTATGAAAGAAGTATGGGATTCAATAATGATAAATCAGTATGGTGGGTGGACGTATATATGGATAATAAAGGAAATCCTGCACAAGTGATACAAGAATTAGAAACATTTAACAAAAAATTAACAAGGAGGTAATCCTATGTTATCAGATGAAGTTATAGATAAAGTAACAGAAAGATTAGTTAATAGAGTAGAAAAAACTAACGAATATGTATTAAAAGAAATAGGAAGAAGTATAAAACAATTAGGAACAGTTAATCCTAGTAAAGCACAACAATTAATTCAAATAATGAAGTATGGTGGAGATTTTGATAAAATAGTTAAAAGAATAGCAGAACTAACTGAATTAAATACAAAAGACATATACAAGATATTTGAAGAGGTTGCAAAAAATGATTATAGTTTTGCAAAAGCATTTTACGATTATAAGAATATACCTTATGTTCCTTATAATAAAAATTATGAATTGCAAAGAACAGTTAATAGATTGGCAAGAATAACAGCAGAAGAATATATCAATTTAACAAGAACAAGTTCGTTAGGATTTGGAATAGTAGATGAAAATGGTAATGTAATATTTAAGCAATTAAAAGATGCATATTATAGTTTATTAGATGAAGCCGTATTAAGCGTTTCTCAAGGTAAAGAAACGTTTGATAGTGCAATGTATAGGCAACTTAAAAACATTGGAGAGAATGGTTTAAAAGTAGTTTATCCAACGGGATATACAAGAAGATTAGATAGTGCAGTAAGAATGAATATGAAAAGTGCTTTAAGAAATTTGCATAATGAAACGCAGACGCAGATTGGATATTGGTTTGGTGCTGACGGCGTAGAATTATCGGTGCATGCTTATCCTGCACCTGACCATCAATTCGCACAAGGTAAACAATTTAATAAACAAGAGTTTGAAAAATTACAAACGTTAGGAACTGCAACTACTTACGATAACAAAGTTATAGATTTACATTTGAATAGCGATAGTTTTAGACCAATAAGCGAGTGGAATTGTTATCATTATACATTATCAATAGTATTAGGCGTTAATGAGCCACAATATTCTGATGAAAAATTACAAAAGATTATTGATGATAATAACAAAGGATTTGATTATGAAGGAAAGCATTACACTTTATACGAAGGAACGCAATTACAAAGAAGAATAGAAACAGAAGTAAGAAGGCAAAAAGAAGCACAAATATTAGGAAAAGCAAGTGATAATAAAGATTTAATAAGAACATCACAATCTAATATAACAGTGTTAACACAAAAGTATAAAGAGTTAAGTGATGTATCTGGATTACCTACAAAAATGGATAGAATGCGTGTAGAAGGATATAATAAAGTAAAAAAAGAGGAGTTATTAAGTTAACTTCTTTTAATTTCCATTAAAATTATAATATAAATAATAAATAATTCTTGATTTTTTATAATATTTATTATATAATATAATTGAAGGAGGGATAGATATGCTAGAAAGAATGAGAGAACAAGAGCAAAAAGAAAAAGACATCATTAAAAAATATGGAGGTTCTAATATTAAAACTTATACATTAGTTAACAATGATGGATATACATTTATATTAGATGATTGTAAATGTGATGCTAGACATTGGAGAAATTTTTATGGTGTTAAAATGAATAGTTTTGATGTAAAAGCAACAGGAAATATAACAGAAGATGTAAGAACTAAAATAAGTAATATCCAAAAAGAATTAAATGAAATAATTTGGATATAAGATTAAGAACACACTTGTAGAATATTATTAGGAGGTTAAAATGAAAAGAAAATTAAAAGATATTTATAAAGAATACAAAAATTATGATGTAATTGTTTTTGGCAAACCATTGGAAGAAAAAACAATACCGTTCACATTTTTACCAAAAGATAAAGAACTTATGGAATGCGATGTGATAGATTATAAAGTAGAAAAGAAAGAACAAAATATACCACACTTTAAATTAACAAACAAAGGAATAAAATATTATAAGACAGAACATATATTAGGTAACGTATATGTATATGTTAAGTAAAGGAAATTTAAGTATGAAAAGAAAATTGAATTATAAGAACATAGTATTGATGATAGTAATGTTAATATGTGCAGGATTTGTGTTAGGAGATACAATTAGTATTTTCCTGATACCTGCAATAACAGGATATGGAATAACATTTAGTTGGTTGGGATTTGTGTTATATTTTGGAGCATACATGATAGCGGGGGTAATATTTGAATATTTTAAAGAAAAGATAGATTAGTTGTTACTAATCTATTTGTGTTTTGAATAAAATTAAAGTTGTGGTATAATTTATCTGTAAAAGAGTAAATGGAGAAATGAATATGGTGGAAACAATAATAAAAACAGCAATAAATTATTTGGTGCCAATTATACTAGGATATTTAATTAGTAAAATTGCCCAGGTGAAAAAGAAAGATAAAGCAACTGATGTAGCGTTAAGAACTTTGTTACAAAACAATTTAACCAACACATATTTTGTATATGCGGAGCATAAAATTATACCTGATTATGTATATAAGAATTGGTTGAATATGTTGGAAGTATATGAAAGTCTTGATGGAGATGACTATATTCACACGTTAGCAGATAAAATGAAGACTTGGGAAATAGTACATACAGATATATTATCATAACTTTTAGGGAGGAGATAATATGAAAGAAGAATTAGTGCAAATACCTTTTGTTGCTCACGAAAGTTCAATGAATAGAATGGAAAGAGCAAATAAAAGATTATCAATTATAGTTATTATAGAATTATTAGTAATACTTTCTATGTTTGTATCTATGATGGTATATTTCTATTTACCTACGGAAATAACAACAGATGATATATCACAAAGTATTAGTGATATAGATGATAGTAATGTAAGTCAAAGCATAGGAGAATAGTATGGCAAAAGCAAAACAAACTAGAAAAAGAACAACTGTAAAAAGAAATCACAGAAGAACAGTAGTTAAGAAAAAAAGATGACACAAGCAAGACCTAAAATAAGTGATGAATTAAAAGGTCTTTCTAATGATAGATGGGAATATATAATAGACAATTATGTTAAAAGTGAAATAGATAGAAAAATAGCAAAGATGTATTATTTAAAAGGAATACCACAACAAGATATAGGAGAAGCGGTTGGGTATTCAAGAAGTGCAATTAAAAGAAGATTGCCAAAGATATTAGATATAATTGAAAAGTACCAAAAATGAACCATAAGTGAACCACAATGGTTCTTTTTTTATGCAATAATATATTTGAAAGGAGAAGATACTATGGAAAAAACACAATCTTCCAATGAGGAAATTGTTAGCGCTATGCCCATAAGTTATCTTCTTCTTTTACTATGTTAAGGAAGTGAAGTTATGTTTAATAATCCATATCTAAATACTTACAATCAACAATCAAGTATAGATAGATTAAATGAACAAATAAACAATTTAGAAAAAATGAAAGCACAGTTGCAACAACCTATTCAGCAACCAACAAACCTTACACAAAACTTCCAATTAGCACCCACAAGAGATGTAATTAGATATGCTGGTTCAATGGAAGAAGTACAAAGAGATATGGTAATAGGAGATACACCATATTTCAGTAAGGATATGAGTGTTGTATGGGTTAAGAATACAAAAGGAGAAATAAAAACCTATGAACTTAATGAGATAGTGCCGAAAGATGATA
>Ga0310696_10010999_pt1 | contig 10338 bp, 12 predicted proteins | sample AusTroGonzalo_MG_4_FD_203885 | JGI IMG/M metagenome (GOLD analysis project Ga0310696, IMG submission 203885) | Bovine rumen microbial communities from tropical cattle in Woodstock, Queensland, Australia - Gonzalo_02 (v2) (version 2) | ecosystem: Host-associated > Mammals > Digestive system >... | reverse complement strand
GTAAGCGCTTCCTCCATGAGCGTGCTGGCCGTCACGCCATCCACGTCGTAGTCGCCATAAATGAGGATGTGTTCATTTTTTTTAATAGCTTTTTTGATGCGCGCGACGGCTTTTTCCATATCTGGAATAAGATACGGATCGGTGAGTTTTTCGTATTTTGGATGCAAAAAGTCGTCAGTAATGTGACGGGATTCTAGTAATTGAATAAATAATTTGTTCAATGTTTTGGCCCTTTTCTAATTGATGGTTTTGTTTGGTCTACTGCTCTTTTGGCTTTTAATTACAATGCTTTGGAGCTCCTTTAAAATTGGGAAACTCTTGTTGGTTTGATAGATCTTGATGCGACCACGCTTAGTGACAGTGAGAAAGTCACCATCTACAAGATGATTTAATTCACGCTGGATATTACCAGGATCTTCTTTGATTAGCTTAGCTAGCCCCCTGACGTGAGTCTTGAAATCAGGGTATTTAGCAAAGACTACGATAATTTTACGGCGCACCCGGGATGTAACAAATATATCTAACATTTTACCTCGCTTTTCCTTGTTTGATTATAGCATGTTTTGTGGGATTTGGGTAAAAATTACAACGACTTATACAGTTTTTCTTTTAGTCTGATATCTCGCTCATCACTTGACAATTTACCATAATTACGTTATAATTAGAATTAGTGTACAGTTCAGCTCTTCTCTGAATGCGGTGGGGAGCTTCTATATAGAGCAGTGAAACGTATAAGATCTTTGGAAGGGGTAAGAAAAATGTTAGTACAAAAAGTTATCGTCTCGGTGGAACTCGAGATGCCAACAGCCGTTTTCGGCCGGGAGAGCGCCCAGCTTTGGGATTGGGAAGAACGCTTTACCGCGCTCAGAGACGTTGCAACCAGTTTGGTCACCAAAAGGCAGTATGATACCGCGCGTGCGTTGGTGAAGTACGCCTACTCATGTGGGGCCAGTCTCGCCAGGAGGCAGAGTTCGAGCGATGCCATCATCTTCGACCTGGCCTTTGACAAAGAACATGCCATCCACTTCCTGGAGAACATGGATTCCTGCGTGAAAGGCGCGAGCATGGTCTAGCATTTAACCCCCCCCCGGGCTCAGTTTGCTCAAAAGGCAAGCCGAGCCCATTTTTCTTTTTAGAGTGATATAATGATGATATGTATTACGAGGTGCTACCAGCTAGGAATGGGGTTGGCGAGATGCTGACATATACTTTTGACAAGGTGTTGAAACCAGGGACGCTAGTAGAGATACCGATTGGAAAATTCAGAGCGGCGGGGGTGGTTGTTAAAAAAGTTGCTCAACCAGAATTTAAGTGCCGTGGGATTGTGCGAATTTTGTATTCAAGGCCTTTGCCGGCGCATCTTGTGGCAACGGCATGGTGGATTGCAGAATATTACCAAGTGCCAGTGACAGCGGCGCTCAATATGATTTTGCCGGTAGGGATACTCAAAATACGGCGGGGGTCCTGCCAGTCGCTGTCCTCCCCCACGTCGCCGAGTCTCCGTGGGGGACCCCCTCCGCGACTGTCACCCCCGCAATATATTGAGCCGTCGCCCCCACGATTAATAAGGCTTAACCCCCACCAAAAAATGGCCCTGAAAGGCCTTTTAGAGGCTCCAGGAGCCACGAAACTGCTGTTTGGCGTTACTGGTAGTGGTAAAACAAACATATACCTCAAAATGGCCGAGAAGGCCCTTTTAGAGCAAAAGTCTGTTATCCTTTTGGTGCCAGAAATTGCCCTGACTGGGCAATTAGTACAGGTATTTGGGGAGGTGTTCGGGGATAAGATCACCCTTATCCATTCTGGACAAACAGAGGCGGAACGTCATTTGATTTTTGAAAAACTACTCAATTCAGATGAGCCCCAAGTAGTAGTAGGGCCGCGTTCTGCCCTGTTTGCTCCCCTGTCTAATCTTGGTTTGATTATAATTGACGAGGAGCATGAATCGACTTACTATCAGGAGAATACACCAAAATACTCAGCTATTAGAGTGGCGAGCTTTATGGCTAAAGAGGTACACGGTGATTGCATATTGGGGTCGGCGACGCCAAATATTTCTGATTATTATATCGCAAAGAAACAGGGGTCTTTGATCCGTCTTAAAGAGAAGGCGAAGGCTGAAGCAATTAAGCCTAAAATTCAGATAATAGATTTTAAGGATAGGGCGAATTTTTGCAAAAATCGGTATTTTTCGAAGGCTTTGCTTTCTCTGATTGAGAAAAATTTGGAACAGGGGCGACAAACTTTGATTTTTCATAATCGAAGAGGTTCGTCCCCTCTTACAATTTGCGAAAAATGCGGAAACGAACTACTCTGTCCAACTTGTTTTCTACCTCTTACATTACATGCGGATAGCTATACCTTACAGTGTCATACGTGCGGATACTATTGTAAAGTGCCGACGGGATGCCCGGAGTGCGGTTATCCAGATTTGATTCATAAGGGATTCGGAACCAAGCTACTCGAGAGTGAACTTGTGCGGTTATTCCCTAAAGCGCGAGTGCGGCGATTTGATGCTGATAATAAAAAAGGTGAAGGGATGGACGCTTTGTATTCCGAGGTCAGAGATGGCGGAGTGGATATTTTGGTGGGGACACAGACGCTGGCAAAAGGGTTGGATTTGCCGAAACTTGCCACAGTAGGGGTAGTGGCGGCGGATGCAGGATTGTCTTTACCGGATTTTGCGGCAGAAGAGAGAGTTTTTCAACTCCTAACACAGGTGATTGGGCGAGTGGGGCGCGGACATTTGACAGAGGCGAATGTGGTGATTCAGACCTATCGGCCGGAACATCCAGTTTTGAAGTATGCAGTTGATGAAGATTATGAAGGATTTGCGGAGTATCTGTTAAAACAGAGGCAGAGGAGCGGCTTTCCGCCATTCAAGTATGTCATGCGCCTGGATTTGACTCTGAAGACCGAGAAGATTGTGCTAAGAAAAATACAAGAGACCGCACAGAGGTTAGCACTGGACAAACGCTTGATTATTTCCCCGCCGATGCCAGCGTTTCATGAACGAACTTTACGGGGGTATACTTGGGAGATTGTTGTGCGAAGTGCGTCGAGAAAAGCTTTAATTGAAGCGTGCAAGGGGCTAGACCAAGGATTTCGGGTATCTCTTGAGCCACCAAGCCTTTTATGATATAATGGGCTTATGAAAATAATCACGACGCCAGACCCGCGTCTAAGGGAGAAAAGTGAAAAAGTCCGAGAAATCGATGATGAAGTTCTCGGGATTATTGCTGAAATGCGAAAATTATCCCTGGATTGGGAGGAAAAGCACCCTTATGAGTTGTCGGCGGCAATGGCGGCGCCACAGATAGGGGCTTTAAAACGCGTTATTATCATCCGCGATGATATGGAAGATAAGAAGAAGGCAACATTTACGGCTTTGATTAATCCAGAGGTGATAAGGGCGGATGGCAAGATTATAAAAGACTTTGAGGGGTGCTTATCAGTACCATCTATTTATGGTAAGGTGCCTCGCGCCTCCAGGGTGAAGGTTAAGGCTAAATTAGAAGACGGCACAGAGGTACGGATTAAGGCGACTGGGGAGCTCGCGAGGACTCTGCTTCACGAAATTGACCACTTGGATGGGGTGCTTTTTATCGATCATATCCGCGACGAGGAAGATGCATTTTATAGGATGGATGACAAGGGTGATTTACAACCAGTAGATTACGATAAAGAGATAAAAAATAACAAGAAACTCTGGGGCGACTCAGATTAGTGGGACTAATGATGGAAAAAGTGATATTCTTTGGGAATGGAATGCTCGCTGATGCGGCATTAGAGGTGTTATCACGTGAATGCGAAGTAGTTTTTCACGCTAGGACAAAGGAAGATTTAGAGGAAGTTAAGCGTTTGAAGCGCGAAGTTCCAGAGGCGCATGGCGTGTTGGCCTCTTTTGGCGTAATGATTCGAGAAGATGTTTTGGATTTATTTGAGCCGGAAGGAATTTTGAATATCCATCCTTCTCTGTTGCCGTTATACAGAGGTGCATCCCCGATTGAGAGCGCGATTCTTGCAGGAGACTCGGATTTCTCAGTATCGGTGATGAAGCTAGTAAAGGCAATGGACGCGGGGCCGATTTATTATCAGACGACTTTATCCCAATTGCCATTAGATAAGGCTGAGATTTATAAGGTTTTAGCCACAACTGGAGCAGAGTGGATTGTTGAGAATTTAAGTAAATTGCCTACGCCGACAGCACAAGATGATACAAAAGCGACTTTTACCGCTAAATTGACCAAGGATATGGGGGTGCTAACACCAGAGACCGATTCGGCAGAAGTTTTACTGCGTAAAATCGTAGCTTTTCAGGGGTTCCCAAAACCAAAATTTACGTTTTACGGCCATTCTTGCATTATTCTGGAGGCTCATATACTAGAAGAGGGTGGTACGGCTGGTCTCATGGTTCCCTGTGCGGACGGGCGAGCGGTAGCAATTGACAGATTGCAGCCAGAGGGGCGAAAACCAATGGATGCAAAATCCTTCTTAAACGGATACGCTAAATAATTTTTATTCTTGGACCAATTTGGAGCGGTTAGTGCGGATTTCTTGCTTCATCTCTTCGATGGTGCGGGTGACGATTTCGCGGTAGTCTGGACGATTCTTCTCAAGCCATTCAGCGGCGGCGGCCGGGTCGGTAATCTGGTCAAACTCATTTAGCTGAACTTCGGTAAGGCCCTTGGCGATACGCGCGCCAATGCGAACCTCTAATTCTTCTTGGACATAGTCAAGAAAGGCTTGTTTTTGGTCTTCTGGCATTGCCTGGAGGCCCATCTCTTGTAGAAACTGATCGTCAAATTGCATTTTATTTACTCCTTATGTCTATTGTAACATAAAAAATGATAATGTTTAAAAGTTTTGCTATTAAAGAGTACGTTTTTTGACTTCACGAGTGAAGAATTTGAGGCGGTCGCCAATTTGGAGGTCGGTTTTGTGTTCGGTTTTCAGGGCAAGGCCACCAGTTTCGCCAGCAACGAGCTCTTTCACATCGATTTTCTCTTTTTGAGTGCTTGCTACTTCGGCCTCGCCAATTTCCTCTTTGTTTCTCATGATTCTAACGAGATAGCCAGGTTTGACATCGCCTTTTAAGACTTCACCACCGGCGATTATTTGAGTCTTTTCGGTGCGGAAGACGCCAAGGACTTTCATTTCGCCTTTATCTTCTTCAATGACTTCGGCGTCGAGGAGATTCTCCATCTCGTGTTTGGCGTCATCGAGAAGCTCATAGATAACCTTGTAGGTACGGATTGGAACGTTGTCGCGGGCAGCCATTTTACTGATATTGATTGGCACGTTGACATTAAAACCATAGATGACGGTGTTTTCGCCGGCGGCCATATAGACGTCGTTTTCGTTAATGTCGCCAACTCCGGTAGAAACGATGTTAAGAGTAATTTCACCATGGGTATCAATCATCTTAAGAGAATCTACGACCGATGTAACCGAGCCGAGTACGTCCCCCTTAATAATGACGTTGAATACCTTGGAATTATCTGCGGTGTTCATCATGCGAAGAAGGTCGGTAGAGGTGACGTTGGCGGAAGCGGATTCATCAGCGGCGGCTTGAGTATTGAGAAGCGCCATCTTGCGGGCGGTTTTTTCATCTGCAACCTCGGTGAAGCGGTCGCCGAAGTTTGGAAGCTCTTTAAAGCCAGTGACAGTAACTGGGGTAGACGGGGTAGCTTTGCCCTTTGGTTTACCGCGCCAGTCTAACATGGTGCGGATTTTACCGTAAGTTTTGCCAGCCACAATAAAGTCGCCGGTTTTGAGTTCACCGCCGGTGACAAGGAGATTCACCACGGAACCCTTACCGGTTTCCATATGCGACTCAATAACGAGACCTTCGGCCGGGATGTCGACGTCGGCTTTTAGCTCTTCAATATCAGAGGTAAGCAAAATCATATCTACGAGTTGATCGAGGTTTTGGTTTTGCTTAGCCGAAATGGGGACCATGGTGATATCACCACCCCATTCTTCAGGCTGAAGACCGTGATTTGAGAGGTCCGCCTTGGTACGGTCAATATCGGCGCCCTCGCGGTCGATTTTATTGATAGCGACAATAATCTTAGCGTTAGCAGATTTAGCAAAATTAATCGCCTCAATGGTTTGAGGCTTAACTCCGTCATCGGCGGCAACTACGATAACAACAATATCGGTAAGTTGAGCACCGTGTTGACGGATAGCGGCGAAAGCTTCGTGACCAGGGGTATCGAGGAATGTGATAATGCGACCGTCGCGCTCTAACTGGTAAGCCGAAATGTGCTGAGTAATGCCGCCAGCTTCTTTCTCGACGGTCTTTTTATTGAGGAGAGTATCGAGGAGAGTGGTTTTACCGTGGTCGACGTGGCCCATTACAGCGACGACCGGTGGACGAGAGACGGCCTTATCTGATAATTCCCTGTGAGTGTCGCTAGTCTTAGTTGCGGTGTTTTTCTTTTCAAGCTTGACGTTTTTAAAGCCTAGTTCGTCGATAATGATCTGGGCTGTTTCGTAATCTAATCTCTGATTGATAGTTGCAACAATGCCATTTTTGAAAAGCGTGCCGATAAGTTCGGTTACAGAAAGACCAAGGGCTTTTGAAAGCTCATCAACAGTGATAGAACCAGCGATTTGGATGGTTTTCTCTTCTTGATTTTGTTCCATCTTGCTCCTTTCTGTAACAAAAAATGTGTAAAAATTAAAATAACTGGTATTATTTTACCACATTTTGCAAAAATATGCTATAATAGATGAAGAATCCCCTGTAGCTCAATGGTGGAGCAAGAAGCTGTTAACTTCGAGGTTGCCAGTTCGAGTCTGGCCGGGGGAGCCATTTTTTTATTAAAAAACATCAAAAATACAGACATCGGTGCTCCGCGGGCGAGTCTGGCCGGGGGAGCCATCAAAAGCCCTTCGGGCTTTTTTTGTATCAAAAAGCAGGCTCGGTCTCCGCCTTCGGCGTCGGTACGAGTCTGGCCGGGGGAGCCATTTTTTTTACTTATTTTTAAAAAAAGGCCAGAATCTCATTTTTTTATCTGATGCGGATGATCCTTGACTAGGAGGTGTTTGTTCCTGACTGGCTTGCGGAGGGGCTGATGCAATTCCTGTTCTGTGCGCTTCGATTACATTACGCGTAAAATCCTGGTTTCCATCATCGGCTAAAGCATTTTCACCCGCTATGTCCAATAGTCTTTCGGTTTCATCATCAGAAAGATTCGCAAAGTCTCCCGCATGTGCTTTCGACGCGCTAATCACGGTATTGGATGAAGCATTTTCACCCGCTCTATCTGATAGTTTATCAACTTCACGATCGGAAGGTATCGTGAAGTCTCCACTTAGTAGTGCATCGTCAAATTTATTCCACACTGCATCATCGCCAAAATCAATCTTTTCTCCGTTAAGGAAGGCCGTTACCAATTCGCTCCCAGAGAGTTTTCTTTGCGATTCATTATTGTATGACTCGTGATTTGAGGTTGGTTGTTTATTAAATCCTCCGACTTCCTTACTCATATCTAGCCATTCTTGGCCGTTGTTGCTTGATGAAGATTCTCTACCGTTATTACTAAGTGATTCTCCCATGATTTACCTTTCGTTAATCCTCGTTTTTGTTATCAATTATGTGCCTTAGCGGGCAACGCAGCGGACGGAGTGGCCGTAGTCGCGGTAGCCGTAGACCGAATCTAGGTATCCATCCACAGATAGGTCTACTCCCCACGCCTGCTCATTATTGCTTGCGTATCCTTCTGGAGTCCAATATCCACCATCGCTTCCGATATATGTTAATACTCTGCTGTCATAGTATCCATTAATGGCAAAGTAGAGCGGGTCTCCCCAGAGTTTATTGTCACCACTGGTTGAATGCGTGGTAAAGCCGTACTCAGCCCACATATCGAAGTAAGCATCTACATCTGGCAGGGTCCAGCCGGCTGGGCAAATGGATTGATCCGCGCGATCATCACTGACGTAGTCGGTACTGGTGTTAGTGGCGATTGCTGCTGCCCAGTTGTAGTAGTTCCCCAGATGGTATTGTGGTAATCCATCTGATTCTATATAACTTTCAAATGGATTAAGCGATTCATCACAATCAGTGTATGCTCCTGTTGTGCTACTCCACTGACAGCTACCGAAGTAGGCATCCCAATCATCCCAGTCGCTTTCGTTGCCATTCCAATAATAGTCTCCTGGGTCATAAGACGCTGGTTCATCAATAGAATTCACCCAACCGGTACTGTTGGAGACGGTACTGTGACTTGGCCGCCAAGATGCAGTTTCGTACTCTCCGGTAGTAGTATTGAAGCCCAAATCTGTATCTTCGTTAGTATAGATGGTGTCGGCGTCTAGGTCTAGGTCTAGATTTTGCATCATCCAGATTTTGCCGTCTCTTAGTTTAGCCACGGCATAGGATTTTCTATCTCTTAGGTCTATAGCCTCTACTACAACATCTGTTTCCAAATCATCTCTCCAATCAGCAATATTTTGCAGATAAAGAGCGGTGTCGATTTTAGCAACGGCAGTGTAGTTGATCACGGCGCCAGTATAAGTGCCATAACTTAGGCCTGGCACAACATAGGTAGCATAGTAGAGCGTGGTGGCATCACCCGCTGGCGTAGCAGTTGTTGCCTCTTTAATTATCAGTGAGCTGCTAGCATCGGTAGGCAAGCCAACAAAAACTTCACTATCTTGACTTTCGGGGTTAGTGAGAGAAACACCCCAGGTATTATCACTGAGCTTAGTTGCTGGTTCAAAGGCTACAAGACTTGAGATTTTGTCTTCAGAATCTTCTTTTACTAAATCGGCGTTTTCGACGTAAGCGCTAAGAGTATACCCAACAGCGGTAGGCGTGTCGATAGTTATTGTGCTGGCTGCCGCGGCGTAGACTGGCTCATCGTCAAGTTCCACGTCAATAACCACATCGTCAACGGTAACAGAAAGGGCGTTTGGATCTTCGTCATCTGCTGCGCTGGCAGAAAAACGGCTGTCGTTGGTTTTTAATGCCCCAAAAACAGCGGTGGCGACGAATAACAACAAGAAAGTGGACACCACCACCGGTAGGCTCCGACCATTGCCAGAGGAATTGGCTTTCCTTTCCCTTTTTGCCTGACACCGTCGGAAACGCCGGCGAATTATGATTGACACTATTACAATTAATATGTTTATGCCAATACTGGCAATTAAGATTGCTGTGCCACTGTGATCTATTGTGAGCATACCAGTGTCTGGTGTGCCCGCAGGGTCAACAGTACTCGGCGCATTAACATTGACCGTTATTTGATTCATATAAACTCCACTACTAGTTTATGCTTATGATTATATCATTTGGAAAATGTGTAGGTCAAGTATTTTTTTGAAAAATCTTTTTAAACTTTGCTTTTAATATTTTGCAATTCAAAGCGGTGTTTTTGGCCAAATTTAGCCTGTTTTTCGGGTTCGATTTCTTCTAGAAACATATCATATGGACGACACCAGAGTTTATTGTCGTCATAGAGAGCGCGATAAATAACGAGTTTTTCGAGGGTTTCAGAGTGATAACCGATATCTTCAACAATATAGAGATTCCCTTTGTAGTGCTTATAGATGCCATGGATTTTAACTGTTTTCATGTTGTTCCTCCAAAAATGATTTTAAAGACACCTAGTGAGATAAGAAGCATAATAATGCCGGCCACCAAAATTCCTGCGATGATGGAAATGGTGGCTTTTTTAAAGTTTAGATTAAGAACACTTGCCGCCAGGGTGCCAGTCCAGGCGCCAGTGCCTGGAATAGGTATGGCAACAAAGAGGAAAAGTGCCCAATAAACGCCACCTTTGACCTTTTTTAGGAGTTTATTACCGGCTTTTTCGCCTTTTTTAAGACAGAAATCACAGAATTTTTTGAACCATTTCCACTTGCACTTAGTAGAGCCCCAATTTAAGACTTTGCGCGCAAAGAGGTAGATAAATGGGACCGGGATAATGTTGCCAATAATCGCAACAATGAGGACAAGCCACTCTGGGAGGCCCAAATTCATACCAATAGCAAAAGGGATGGCGCCACGAAGCTCGATTAACGGCACCATGGAAATTAACATGACCAGCAAGATTTTCCAAATCATGTGGTCATTATAACACGTTTTTGGTATTTTTTGGCATCCATAGTGTATAATGATGATATGGGAAAAATTAGGGAGACAATAAAGCGTGATATTAAGCGTACTAGCATAGTTACTATTGTGCTTCGTGTTATGCTGGTTGTAGGCGTGATTGTAGTTTTAGCTAATCAGATCATAATTGCGAGTTGGTTTGGGATACTAATGTGTGTGTTGGCACTGATGATGTTCTTGTTCCCTAGTGTGCTGGCACTTAAATTTAAGAT
>Ga0310696_10010998_pt1 | contig 10338 bp, 8 predicted proteins | sample AusTroGonzalo_MG_4_FD_203885 | JGI IMG/M metagenome (GOLD analysis project Ga0310696, IMG submission 203885) | Bovine rumen microbial communities from tropical cattle in Woodstock, Queensland, Australia - Gonzalo_02 (v2) (version 2) | ecosystem: Host-associated > Mammals > Digestive system >... | reverse complement strand
CTGTATTTAAGAGGGATCTATGACTGATTTAACAGCAAAACTAACCCGTATTGCAAGCCGGGCGGTCCGTAAGGCACAAGAAGAAAACCGCAAGAACGGGATACCCAATGTGTATGTCATTAACGGTAAGCATGTATGGCAGTTACCGGACGGATCCTTTACGGACAAGAACCCACTGCAATAATAACTATATACCTAATTTATCGTAGCTAACCCCATGCGTATTGTGTGGGGTTTATTATTGTGGAGTATATAACATGGCTATAATGATGTTCCCTTGTGGCAGGAGCGAGGCGAACGCGGGCGCTAGCCCCATGCGGGAGCCGAGCCCTGCCACAATAAGAGCACTTAGAAGACAAGAATGAAAATTAGCAGTCAAACTTGACTAGTGCTAAAAGATATGCTACCATAAAGACGAAAAACCCTTTGATAACGAGTCTCACTCCAATGAAAAACGTTACCAAAGGGGGCAAGCAAAAGGTATGCTACTAGTTAGGAAGCATAGCCTCTATACTTTTAGTATATCCTTTTGCTTAAATAAGTGTCAAGTATTTTAAGGCACTAAATCTATTAAGGACGAGGAAATAATAAAGAATGATTACTAAAAGTAAAATAAAAAATATAAAAGAATATATCCCCCACGGCCTGAAATCTTTCAGGCTTGTTTCACCAGAACTAACTCCCTTAGAGAAATCTAAATTACAAATTGCTGACTATACCGATGGTGCTAAATTTTTACCATTAGCTATAGGGCGTATTAGTAGGTTCAATGCATATGGTGGTTGGTTATTATTAAAAGATAGACCAAAAGAGCATCGATATGTTATGACTCTGCATTGGGAACGTACAGATTGGCATGGCAAGCATCATGAAGGTGCTAGTGATGTTTATAAAGATTGCTACCAACGAAAGCGAATTTTACCTCCTTCGGAAGAACTGCTTTTGTTACATAATAGAGTTTATAGTGATATACTAAAATCTACGGATGAAAATCGTGTTAAGCATGTTATAAACTTAATGTTAGAGTTATTTGGTGCGTGTGACTTCGTAGAGCCTAATTTTACAGAACCCGTACACATAAAACAAAAGAATTTTGAGTTGCTTCCTGCCGGGGAGTATCCATTTGAACGTATTCAGCATTTACTTGGCGGGGATTTTCATCAAAACTGGGCCATTCGTTTTCTTAAAGATCGTTTCGAATTTTTTCAGAAGAATAAACCTTCTCTCCTTATCGTTGGTTGCGGTGGATATCGTGGCTATGTTGGGTTTCAATATAAAAAATACTTAGTTCTAGATAATCGTCGTTACGGAAATGCTATTTATGTATTTCTAGCTAATGCAGAGGAGATTACCAGATATACAAAAAAAGAAATTTTAGACGGCCAGCTACATATAGCTCGCGTGCCTCATACACAAGATTGGCAAAAAAACATTGAACCTTTTCTCAAATAAGGTTCCCTTGTGGCAGGAGCGAGGCGAACGTGGGCGCTAGCCCCATGCGGGAGCCGAGCCCTGCCACAATCTTAATGCTAATGCATTAGGATTAAATAATACCACAATTTTTATGTGATTTGCTACAATGGAGGTAGATTACTTTTAAGGAGTGTTCATAAACACATAAGTAGTACCACAATTTGAAGATTATTTGTTGAAGCGTGGAGGAAGACCACGCCGAGCAATGGAAAGATCAAACTCTTTCCGGCGCAAGTTCTCAATCAGCAAATAATCGCCTGAGTCTTACCCATTTCTATTAAAAGAATTGGGTAAGCGGCGATTGTTTGTTAAAGGTCATTGAGAACTGCTTTTAACCGATGTCGCCGCTTTTTTATTGGCAAAATTAGTACTTGAGATCAGGGAGAATACAAAAATGATAAAGCTAGATGATAGATTAAAAGAAAAATTATGTGATGGAATATCCGCCCATCGCAAGCAAATAGAAAAAATCTTGCAAACCGATAAACCTAAAGAGGAACAAAGTATTTTTCTAATACGAGATTTATTGAAAGATGCTTTTGGTTATAAAGAAAATGATTTAAATCCGCAAGCGACGACTTATGGCAAACGTACAGATATAACGATACACTATTCCCTTGGGGATATTATATGCGAAGCGAAAAAATATAACGCTCAAAAAAGTTTATTAGATAAAGATGCCCAAGACCAATTGTATCGCTATTGCAGCTATGAGAAATGTGAGTGGGGTATATTAACTGACGGGATACGTTGGGAATTTTATTGGTATCCGAAAGCACAAACGGAAGGAAAGAAATTCGTTGAGGCTAATTTATCTCCATTGCCGGGTAAAATTACAAAGAACTGGTGCCAACAATTTAATATTTTTCACGCCAAAGTTAAAAATAGACGTGAATATGCTAAGGCGCGAGATATAATCTTGCCCGAAAATGTGATTTGGTGGTTGCGACATGAAGAAGGATTCAAAGCATTATGTGACGTAATACGGAAAAAGCAAAATAAGGGTCGGCAAGAAATAAATAAGCTCATTCCCCATATTTACAAATGCTTCAAAGAGGTGTTACCATTGCCTGAAGGTCGTAATAATCCTTATGATCCAATGAAAGATAAGGATAAACGCAAAAAATGTAAAAGTACTCCTGTTCCGTCAAGCATAGATAAAATGCCAGAAGATCAATCGAAGCTGTGACATAATGTTGTCGCGGCAGTTTTTTAAGATATAAAGAGCAACACAGCAGGAGATGATATGAACGAACAGAATAAACAACAGAATAACTCGTCGCAAGAACTTATTTCTTCCGATAATATATCGGTGTCAATTTCTCAAAATATTTCGGCGACCAATTCGGCAGCCCCGCAACAAGGTGTGACTGCGGTTAATTCCGCCGCCCAAACCCCGCAGGACGTGACGGCTTCCGTCAATACGACCCAAGGCCAAGTGCCGCCGAACCCGTTTGTGGTCAATGCGCCGGCAATTCCCACGCAGGAAGGCCCCATGGGTATCCGCTACGATTTCAACGACGGCGCCCGTATTCTTTTACCTAAAGGCCAATGGCACGTACAGATTGAAGATGACGACACCGACAACATCATTTTCGCTTGCGACGCTGACGAGGGGTGGGTGCTCAGTACGAAAAAATATTATATTCCTTTCCGCATTAAAGTGTGGGTGCGCGGGCAACAGGAACCTGTTTTGAACCATACCTTGGACCTTAAAGGCAAAGAAGTTCAGATTAAATTCCCCGTGGGGACCTTGGGCGATATTATCGGGTGGATGACGTACGCGGACCGCTTCCAACAAAAGCACCAATGCGCGGCCGAAATTACGATGGCTAAAAATTTGGCCGAAGTGTTTGAAGCGCAATATCCGAATTTATTTTTCACGCATTTACCGGGGAAAATCCGTTTTGAAAAACCTTACGCAAGTTATATGCTCGGGCTGTTCTTCCGCGGTAACGACACCCACCAGCCGATTGATTTCCGCAAAGTGGGCTTGCACCGCACGGCGGGATATATCTTAGGCGTTGATCCGCGCGAAGAAGCCCCGAAAGTGAGACTCGGCAGCGAGCGCAAAATCAAAGAAAGATATGTGTGTATCGCCACTAAATCAAGTTCGCAAGCCAAGTTTTGGAACAACGGCTACGGCTGGGAACAAGTGGTTGCCTACCTCAAAAATTTGGGCTACCGCGTGATTTGCATTGATAAAGAGCCCGTAACGGGTTTCAAATACACGTGGAACCGCATGCCGCACGACGTGGAAGATTTTACGGGCGCAAGACCTTTGCAGGAACGCATTGAACTGATTGAACATGCGGACTTTTTTATCGGGTTATCTTCGGGGCTCTCGTGGCTCGCGTGGTGTACGCATAAGCCGATTGTGCTCATCAGCGGCTTTACGCTGCCGATTTGCGAGTTTTACACGCCGTACCGCGTGTTTAACTCCCACGGCTGTAACGGCTGCTGGGACGATGCAAACTGCAATTTTGACCACTACGATTATTTTTGGTGTCCGAAATTTAAGAATACGGACCGCCAATACGAGTGTACACGCTTAATTACGGGTAAACAAGTTATCCGCCAGATTGAGCACCTGATGAAAGATTACAAATTAACCGTACCGAAAGAAGAAAAATAAAATTAAAAATCGCCAAAAGATTAGGAGAAAAAACATGTCAAACCGCCGTCGTATACCAGAGAGTGAAAACATTTACAGCAGTGCTTGCGTGCAAGCACTAGAGCAGCAGTATTGCAGTAGTTGCAGTGCCGCCGTTGTGAGTTCGGCTTGTGTATCCAGCCACGGATTGGGGGCACGCCTTGTTTCCCGTATTTATAACGGCGGTAAGCAAGTCCTTTATACGGCAACAATGGGTGCAATGCTCGCACAAAATATGGCAATGCCGGTTCATGGGGAGACGATTACTGTTTATGCCAATCAAACAAGTAGCTACTTATCAGCTGGAAGTGGGACAGGCATTATTGTGTATGGAACGACTTTCAGTACACATGTTGGTTCAGGGGGAGTAGAGCGAATTTATGATGGCGGTGTCGCAATAGATACAGTTGTTGATTCAAGAGCGCAGCAACATATCTACAATAGTGGAACAGCAAGCAGAACTATTGTGAATTCGGGAGGCTATCAATATATTAGTAGTGGAGGATTGGCCCGTGGTACAACTGTAAATTTTGCTTCACAATATATGCTTGAGGGAACAGTCCAAAATACAACCATTAATAATGGTTACCAATATGTTTTTGGTGGTAGTGCCACTACCACGACCGTTAATGCTGGAAGTCAATTTATTGCATATAGGGGGAGCGCTGATAACACGACTCTTAATTCTAACGGTTATCAATATATTAGTTCTGGTTCTATGGCAAATGATACAAGAATTAACAACGGAGGTTATCAGCATGTCTCATCTAGTGGAGTGGCAAGGAACACTACGATTAATTCGGGAGGAAAGCAAATAATTAGTTCTGGCGGAATTGCTAGTAATGTTACGATTAATTCTGGGGGATATTTAGAATTTATTGTTGGTGGAAAAGCAAACAATGTTATTCAGAATACAGGAGGTGCCATTGGAGTAGATATGTGGGGTGGTGGCGGAACAAATATATCAGGGACCAATGAACAAGGCGAAAGCTTTTTGTTAAGCAAGGGAATTGCTAGTAATTTTATTCTTAATTCTAATGGATACCAAAATCTGCACCTAGGAACGGCAATAGACACCACCATAAATTTGGGTGGGATTCAAAATATTTCTTCTGGAACGGTAGCAAGTGGCACTACGATTAATTCAGGAGGAAAGCAAATAATTAGTTCTGGTGGAATCGCTAGCAATACAACAGTCAATGCTTATGGGAGTCAGGTTATTACATATGCTGGTGTGGCTAACGATACTGTTATTAATTCTGGGGGTTCTCAATTTATTGGAGCTCATGGTACAGCTAATCATACTATCATACGAGAAGGTGGAGAACAGTATGTTAGTTACTCTGGTAGGGCAAATAGCACTGTAATTGAAGCGGGTGGTAACCAAATTATAGCTAATGGGGGCATTGTAGATGGGGCAATTGTTTATAACAGTGGCTCTCAAATAATCTCGGCAGGAGGCGTGTTAAGTAGTGCCCTAATTAATTCGGGTGGTACAGTTATTGTGATGTGGAGTGGCACAACGCAATATGTTACTATTAATGGCGGCATCCAAAATATTTCCTCTGGAGGTATTGCAAACGGAACTGTTATTAATTCTAATGGGGTACAAAATGTGTTATCAGGTGGGTCGGCACATAATACCAAAATTAATTCTGGGGGAACACAAAATGTATATGTCAATTGGCCTTGGGCTATTCAGGGCACTACTATATCTGGAGGCACACAGTATATATCTGGAGGGTACGCAATGGGTACGCATATTTGTGAAGGAGGAACACAAAAGGTACTTTCTGGAAGTGCTTCAGAGGTATACATTAGTAACGGGAAACAGATAATATCAAGGAATGGTTTAGCAACGCAAGTTTCTATACATGAGAATGGTGTTCAACAAGTTTTATCTGGAGGGTCGGCACGCACTACACATATTTCTGGTGGTATACAAAATGTATCCTCTGGTGCGATGGTGTCTGATACGATAATATCGGCAGGAGAACAAAATGTGGCTGGTATTGCTAATGCCACTATTGTAAAAAGTGGCCAGCAAAATGTGACAGGGCGCGCCTATAACACCACCTTAAACGGCGGGGTGCAAACGATTTCCGCGGGCGGCAGTGCCAGCGCGGCTACGATTAACGCAGGTGCCGTGCAACAAGTAAATAGCGGTGGATTTGCATATGATGCGGTTGTTAATACGTCAGGCCTTCAAAATGTGCTTTCCGGTGGCTATGTGGGCGGTGCTACGATTAATACAGGCGGCGTGCAAAATGTATCTTCCGGCGCTACGGCGGTCGGCACAACACTTAGTGGCGGCATGATGCATATTTATCAAGGGGCCACAATTAACGGGCTTACTGCAACCGGCGGTGCTATCTACGTAAACGGCAATAACACGTTGCAAGGCAATATCAGTTTGGCGGGTGCGCAAGTAAATATCGCGCACAACACAAGCGCGATGAACACGCTTACGATGAGCCATTTAGCCGCCGATAATGCCACGTTTGCAATGAAGGTGGATATGTCTAATAGGACAGCCGATAAGTTAAGTGTTACCAGCAGTTACACGGGTACTGCCAACATCAAACTTGCCGACGCGGCAAGCGGAACTCCTGTTGCGGCAGCGGTCGCCTCTGCGTCTACCGATCCCGACGGAATTAAAATGGTGGAGTTCGGTAGCGGTGCGGCGGTCAGCGGTACGTTCGGGCTTGTCGGCGGGCAATATGACCACGGCGGTTACGTCTATACCTTGCAAAAAGGCACGATTGCGGGCTTCGGGGAAGATTACTACTTGCGCAGCACGCAAGAACTAACCGACACGTTTAAGACCATATTAAATATCCCGGTAATGAACGCTATGATTGCCCAAACGGGGATGAACTCGTTGCAAAAGCGTCTGGGTGATTTGCGCGGTATGAATAACGGAAGTGCCCGGCAAGGCATTTGGGTGCGCAGTTACTACAAGGATATGACCGTAAAAGACCTCGCCAAAACGGATATGAGTTTATTCGGCGCGGAAGCCGGTTATGACTGGCTGTTTAGAGCTGATGAACCCACCAAGTTATATGCAGGTGTTCTTGTGGGATTTGTGTCGGCAAACAGCATTAAAACCGAAAATAACAAAGGCATGTACGATAAAGGCGACGGCGAAGCACCGGGAGTGGGTGTGTATGCCACGCTTATCAATGAAAACGGGTGGTTTGTGGATATTGCGGCGCGCAACTTCTGGAGTAAGTTAGATATGAAGAACCACGCCTCGGACGGTACGGAACTATCGTATAAGCCGAGCCGCAACGTATTGGCGGCAAGCGTAGAAGCGGGGAAAGATTATAAGCACGAACTCGCACGCGACCGGTTCCTGCGCATTGAGCCGAAAGTGGAACTCGGCTTTATGAACGCCGCCAAGGCGGACGCGGACGTTGCCAACACGGGCAACAAAATTGAGTATGATGCCGCGAACTATATCAATGCTAAAGCAGGAGTACTCTTAGGATATACGGCTAGACGTGATAATGGGCTTTTGATTGAGCCGTTATTGGAACTTGCCTACCGCCACGAGTTTGACGGCAAAGGGAATGTATCCTACGGCGGAGCGAGTAAAGAAAGCAATCTCTCTGGCGGCACACTAGAAGTCAACGCGGGTCTCAACATGCAGTTGACGGATAACCTCTATTGGTACGGCCTCGGCAGTTACGAAGCCAGCAGTAAAGTAAGCGGTTGGGGTGTGCATGCGGGTATCCGTTATGCGTTTGGCGATAATACGTATAAACCGAAAGCTACTAAACAGGCAAAACAAAAAGCAGTTAAGAATTCGGTACCACCGGAAGAAAAAGTTAATGCTCGCTCTGTGCGTTATTCCGATACACAACAAGCTAAACCATCCAATAGAAATTCTGGTCGTATAGTAGGTGGGCGAGACCGAGACTATGAATTATTAGAACAGGTAGAACGCCAATGGCGGACTGGGAAATAAACGCTTAATAAGCATTTAATTAGAAACTATCTACCAATATGTTCGGTAGGTAGTTTCTATATATGGAAAACTTGTTTTATGTACTTAGAAAATAAGATCATAAGTACCTCCAATCTACTACAGAAGTCCTAGGAATTTTGTAGTGGATTTTGCTAGTTTGCCCCGCTTATCTTGGTATGCAAAACATGTGTAAATATAGTACACTAAAAGCATGAAAAGCTCAAAGACTCATACCAAACCATCTAAAGCACAGAAAAAGCCATTACAGAGGCGATCTGGGGTATTTATGACCGTTTATGAAATAGCTGATCTGCTGCGTGTGGAACCGTTGACCATTTACCGATACATCCGCAGTAAGAAACTAACCGCTTATAAACTGGGGAAAGATTACCGTGTCCAACAAAAAGACTTCGAAGAATTCCTTAAAAACTGTAAAACCGTCAAATAAGAAGGGCTTGTTTGTACCCAAGAATCCACCGCTGCCGACTTTAGAAACAGCGAAACTTCCTGATTGGGTTGCTCTGGTGCTTTACGAATTAGTCAATACTCCAACGATTCCGGTTGTACAGATCAATTCCCTGCCGAAGCTAGAAGCATCTTTGGGTTTTGCTTGCTCTAGCCTGCAAGATGAGCTGGAGGATGATTCTAAAAAGGATCAATATACAATTCACATACGCGGAGGCCAAGAACGTGCCTTGTTGGATGAATATATCAGAACATATATTGATGATCAGTTACCTACACAACATTACAAAACCTTTGAAAAGAGTTTGGCTACTACTATTCAGTTTTTGAAAGATGCGGAGCAAAACAAAGGTTATCAATTTGGGTTGGACGGATTAGACAAACCGCCTGCAGATGTTCGCTTTTATTCTGATTTGGTGTACTTGCAACAAAAAGGCATGATTGAGTTAGAAAACCCACCTATACTTCGTATCGATTCAGGAGGATATGTCGCAGAGGTTAAGGTAAAATTGAAAGTTCCTGCGGAAGATATAGCAACTCAATTATTACCACCGGAGCCAGATTGTCAGTACCTTGGTCTTCACTGCTTTGTTAATCAAAAGAAGTTTGTGTACAACGGGAAAGAGTATCCCGTTCGTAGTATGGAGTCCAAATGGGTAAAACTGCTCCGGCACATGATGGGGCATAAAACCCGATTTCCGTGGACGAAGGCTGTGGCCATTTTGGAGATCAAGAAGAAATTTGATGATGCCAACGGGAAAAAAGCGTTGGAGAACATTATTTATAATTCTGTAAACGGGCACCTGAATAAGTGGATTTTTCCTCAGGAACTTGGTTTTACTGAAAAACATATTGTGTGGCAAGATGTGAAATAATTGTACTGAAATTGTATTTACGACGGGATTCTCTTAACTGAGGATCCCGTTTTTCTTGGTCAATAAGTACAGGTTTTGGCTTTTCTTCTAGGTTTCTTCTAGGTTTTCTATCGACGATATAGCTTAACTCAACCGCTCTGAATCTAGGTTGCCTTTGTTCACAACATGTGGGCATGTCTAATAGAAAAGAGACTGCCCAAGAGCGGCAAAACAAGCCTTCCTTCCGTGAAGAGCTTGCAGAAGTTTACGGGCATCCTGTTTCCGATCAGGAATCAGCGGATGCTTTATTTACACTGACAGAGTTCTTCAAGCTGTTAGATGTAATGGACAGAGAGCAGAATTCTCAAGAGCAGGAGGTAAACCATGATTGACGTGGCAACCCTTTACTTTTGGGATCCAAAGACATATGAGATATATGCTCCTGACTTTTTTCAAAGCAATATACAGTATCTAGGTACTCATCAGCATGTGTATAACTATAAGTCTCACAAAACATATTATCCACATGTTGAACTACGCAAGTATATTGCCAACTACCCCAAAGCACTGACTGCTCTGTTGGTGGTCAAAGTATCGTTACCAAAATTAATGTTTGGCAATAACTTAATGGAACTGACAGATGCTGATTTTCAAGCATGTTGTGTCAAATTGTCTGATGTCTTATTTCAAATGGGTATTAAAATTACATCTCATGAGATGGAACGCTGTGCAGATGTACGCGGTTTTGAATATGGGAAAAATGTCCTTACAGGTCGTATCCCAGTTCCGTTTGTGTTAAATGAATTGTACCGGGCACAACCAATCCAACATTATATGGACGTTCAGCGCATGGCATATCAAAATGGAGGAGAGAAGCTTGTGTTTTATTCGTCAGGTTATGAGCTGGTTTTCTATGACAAAAC
>Ga0310696_10010997_pt1 | contig 10340 bp, 18 predicted proteins | sample AusTroGonzalo_MG_4_FD_203885 | JGI IMG/M metagenome (GOLD analysis project Ga0310696, IMG submission 203885) | Bovine rumen microbial communities from tropical cattle in Woodstock, Queensland, Australia - Gonzalo_02 (v2) (version 2) | ecosystem: Host-associated > Mammals > Digestive system >... | reverse complement strand
TTTGTTCCTACTGATGTAAATGTTTTGTTCATTAATTTTATTATAGACATTCGTAAATTAAAAGACAGATGTGAAGCATTAGAAAACGAAGTTAAAGAACAAAAGAGAATGATTGAAAAAAATGCTCATGATATTTTAGTTGACAGAGGTATTGAAGATGAGTAAAAGCGAAAAAGTGAAATGGATTGTTGGAAGTTCTTTGTTTGCCATTGTAATGATACTTTATATCGTTTTTCCTACACAGACAGAGTATTATTTCAATTGCGTTAAAGATTTCATTAATAGACCTTTGCCAATTGTCGGTATCTCTATTGGTGTGATTTGCTATTTTATCTATAAGTTCCTAAAAGAAACAAGATATGGCAAAAAGATTCTCAATAAGTTTGATGATAAGATTAAAGAAGTTGAAGAGAAGCATCAAAAAATTGAAGCAGAATTAGAAGAAAAATTGCTTCTTGCTCAACAATATATTGAAGTAGTAGAAGCAAAAGCAAAAAAATGTGAAGAGAAGATTGGTTTCTATGAAGAAAAATTAAATAAGATTGCTGAAATTACACCTAATGTGAAGATTAAAGCGATTTTAGAAGAAAAACAAGTTGAATTTGCAGACATTGATTTAGAAAAAATTACAGATAAAGAAATTTTTGTACCTATACATGTTGATAGCGTAGAAGATGTATTAGAAGCGTTATTACCAAAACAAGGAGAAGAAGTAGATGGCTAAAAAAGCATTTGTTGATATGACTAATGGCGAAAAGTACGTTCATTGCAATAAGAATAGAAATGTAGCCACTGCTGGTAAATGGGCAAGTATTATTACACCATTTCTTGTAATTTTTGGTGTAAAGTTTAATGAATACTTTGTCCTAGTTGAACAACAAGAAAAAATTAAGTTAACAATAGGTTGTATTATCGCAATCATTGTTGCAGTTGTTGCTATTTATCAAGATTTTAAGCATTCAGAGAAAACAAAGCATTTAGCACCTGTTGTTGGTTGGGGTACTGCATTCTTGCTCTCTTGGTTGCTTAAAGTTATTTTGGAAGATTTAACTCTCATATTAGGCACAGAGTTTGCTGGTCAATGTGTAGCAGCAGGTCTTGGTAAATATGCCGAAGGACAAGATAAAGACGCAGAAGAATATAAAAAACTTGCTAGAGCAGATAGAACACTTGGTGTAAAAGTTAAGGAAAAGAAAGAGCAAGTTAAAGAAGAAGTGAAAAGTTGGTTCTAATTATGGGTGAAAGATTAGATAATATAAGAGAAAATCCAAAAGAGTTTCTAAAAGATGTTGGTATGACGCTAGTAGTTGTTCTAGTGTCTTTGTCATATATTGTTTCTCAATTGGTTGGATTAGAAAGTGTATCATTTGAAAATCCTTGGGTCTTATTAGCAGGTGCTATTCTTAGCATTTTTACTGGTGTTTCTATTAAACAAGCACTTGGTGAAAAAGGTTTTACAATTGGATACAAGGCAAAAGATTGGTTAGAAGCAAAAGCAAAATATGATAATGCTTGTAATGCTGCTATTCCTTATATGGAAAAAGAAGAAGTCTTTTATGATTATGAAGAAATAGAAATCAGAAGAGATTATCGTAGAGACGTTCTTATGTCAAAAAGAATGAAATATGAAATGTGGTTTGATGGAGAAGGAAATTATATCGGCACCAAAGAAATGGTTAAAAAATTAACTATTTGGCAAAAATTAGCATTATGGGATGCTATTAGAGTTAGAGTTCATATTAATCGTATGTTTAGCGAAAACTCTAGGTCAGCAAGAAATAGAGTTAAGAAAGCACCTACTGATGCTACACAAAGAGCAAAAAGTGGTTTTAGTAACACATTATCAGCGGTTTTAATTTCTTGTTTAAATGTTGCTTTCAATGTTTATTTTAAAACATTCACAATCGCTGGATTGATTTTTGCTTTAATTCAAGTTGCTTTATGGTTAATCTTTGGATTCGTGAATATGTTTAAAAACTACAACTTCGTTACGAAGATTAAACCTTCTATTCTTGCTGATAAGAAATCAAGAATTAGCAAGTTTATTGCAGGTTGTGAGCAACATTTATATGACCATAAACCATATGAAGTTTATCAAGAAAAACCTATGATTGGTGTAAATTAGGAGGAAAGAATATGTATTTGTATTTTAATAGAGCAGGTGTATTAAAAGAAGTAATCAATAATCAGCCAGCACGTTCGACAGCAGCAAATGTAAATAAATTATATGTTTATGTTGAAGGAATGGAAGAAGATGGTGCTGAAAGATTATGGGTTAGATATCAATATAATACAGACCAATATACTGCAGAAACAGAAGTTACTACTAGATTAACAGGTACTAACAAGATTGAGATACCTTTTAATAAAGAAAGAGACCTCAAGTACTTTAAGTATTTCACAAAATATGAATTCTTTGTAGCAACTGTTCCAGATGCTGTATTACAAGTTAATGGTAATGTTTTAGCCACGTTTAGAATGGTTATTGATGGTCCAGATGCTAATACAACTGTTACTGATATTGACCAAATCGATGAAACTGACCCAACTAGAGATATTATTTTACCTCTTGGTTTAGTAACATTTGATGTTGAATACACAACAGGTCAATTAGGTAATGGAACTATCGAATATGATGGTTATGTTAGTATTGCACAATTCAATTACTTAGTTTCATTATTTAGTGGAATAGAAGATAATACAGATACTAAAGTTGATAAAACAAGCACTGCTAATCAAGTATACGCAACTGACAATAGTGGTAACCAAACAACAATAGGATATTCTACAAGTCCATCAACAGGTAAAATCGTTCAAAGAAGTAGTAATGGTGATATTCAAGTTCCTAACACTCCTGGTAGTGATAGCATGGCAACCAGTAGATATTATGTTAACACTACCTTTGTTAACCTAGCAAGCACACAAGCAATTACAGGTCAGAAAACATTTAGTGGTAAAGCGATATTTAGTGATGCTAACTTATACAATGGTTATTTAACTACAAATAGTAAAAATTATTTTACTAGAGTTGGTGTAACAACAAATCAATATGTGACCTATAAACTACCTTATAATTATAGTGATGTAGGTGCTCAAACATATACATTGATAACCAAAGAATATGTTGATGCTCGTATAGAAGCGTTAGGCGATGTATTCAATTACAGAGGAAGTAAAACAGTTGCTGAAATTAATGCTTTACCAGATAGCACATTTACAGCAGGTGATGTTTATAATGTAAGCGATGGCGGAACACTTACATTAGGTAATGTTGATGTTTTAGCAGGCGATAATGTAGTGTGGGACGGAACTGCTTGGGATAAATTAGCAAGCACTATTGATTTAAGTGGTTATGTTCAAAAGACTGAATTATTAGCAAGCGACCAAGATATACAAGATATTATGGAGGCATAATTTATGGATAGTAATTTAAAAACAACTTTAACAAAGTTTAAGAAAGCATACGATGAAAGAGTGGAAAATGGTGGTGTAGTTCCTCTAATCGCAAAAGAAATCGCAACCATTAGTCCAGAGAGTGGCGATACACAAGAAACACCATTTATCTTACAAGGAACAGGCACTGCTAATGGAACAAGTAGTGTTGATACAGGCACAGTTGGTAAGCATATTCAAAAACAGGGTAGTGTGTATTGTGTTAATCAATTAGTTAATAATGGTAATTTCGCAAACACAAATAATTGGGGCAATATCAACGGAAACATAAGTGCTAGTTTAAATGTTTTATCATATACAATTACAGAAATTAGCGATAGTTATGCTGGTAATAGAATAGAACAAAGTTATACAGCAACAGTAAATCATAAGTATTTAGTAAAAGTTAAAGTTAAGTGTCCTTATGATACAACCATTAGAGTTTATTGTGGTGGTTTTGTTGTTTTAGGCACTGCACTTGCTAATACATGGACAGAGTTTGCGACAATAATTACACCAGCAAATACAAACTCAAATAATTATTTATATTTTGATGTTCTTAATCAAAGTTCATATCAAGTTGGAGATGTTATCCAAGTCAAAGAATATCAAAAAGTTGACCTCACACAATGGTTCAATGGTAATATTCCACAAGACTTACTAGACCACCCAGAACATTGGGGTTGGTATCAAAACTATGGTAATTATATCACATATAACACAGGCGAATTAGTTTATAGTAATGGTAGATATTTAGTATGTGGTGGAAGAAACTTATTTGATGGAACTCACGATATTCAAGCAATTCCTAGTGAAACTTATTATTGCTATGGAACAAGTATTACACTCACATATAAAGATAATAATGGAAACACAATATCTAGCGAAACAAAAACTAATGAAACATTTACTACACCTAGTAATTGTGCTTATATTGGTGTGAGTGGTAGTGGAAATATTTGTATTTCCCTCTATTACTCTGGCGAAGATTACTCACAATACTATCCATACGAACAACCAAAAGTCTATGATACAGGCGATGAGCAATTATTCTCAACTGGTGTTAAATTAAGTGCTAGTGGCGAAAGAGAAGATATTTATGACTACAAAGAACCAGACGGCACTATCTTACATAGATTAGGTAGAGTTAAATTAAAAGACTTAACTTTCCAAAAATACGAAAGTGGTGCTAATTGGTTATTCTACGCAACAGTAAGTGGTGGTAGAATTGCTGTTGGTCAAGGAAATAAAGTAGGTGTTGTTTGTAGTAGATATGTTTGTTTAGGAACTGCGAGAGGTGGTTATGATACTGCCTATGGTAATGATAAATTAGCAAACTGGGACGCAAATAACTCTCAATTCTTGGTTAAAGATACAAGTTATAGTGACGCAACAGCATTTATGAATAGTTTTAATGATAATGACTATTTAATCTTTGAACTTGCTACACCTACAACCGAAGAAGGCACACCATTTAGTGAAAACATTGAAATCAATGACTTTGGAACAATGGGTTGGTATGCTACATATACAGACGCTAACACAAATGCATTAGCAAGCGTTCCACAGGGTTGTAAGATATTCTACCCAGCGTGGTATGTTGGTTTCATTGATACATTAGGTCAAAGAGCAGATATTGACTGGAATGCTAATAATGTGGTTAGTGCTAGTGAGTTAAGTGCTAGTGAAACCGATAGAGATAAGGTTGATAACCAAATTATCGCTAATTTAGGTGGTATGTTAAGACACATGATTAGTGGTGTTGATTTCAATAATACTGATGTAGTTGATTTAGGTAATTTAAGTTCAATTTCTTACGATACAACTACACTATCGGTTCCTGTATTTGTTGTATCTGTTCCTAACAGAAAAGGTGGTTCAGCAAATATGATTTGTCCATTGTATAAGAACGTAGGAGATAGAAATAACATTGATGATAATATGCAAATGTCTCCGTGGAACTTAACAGCAAGCCAAAATGTTATTTTCCGTAATAGTGCTTATACCAACGTAGACGATTTCAAAGCCGCTATGAAAGGTGTTCTTCTAGCATACGAGAAAGCGAGTTAGTATATGATACGTAAAACTAAATCCGGCTATATTGTTCAATCGGAATCTGGAAAGCCTTTGTCTAAGCCAAATCTTAGTAAACCTCAGGCAGAGAAACGACTTAAACAGGTCGAATATTATAAAAATAAAAAATAAGCCTCAATTAAGAGGCTTTTTTAATGCGATAAATAATATCACAAATATAGCAAGTAAGTTGATGCTTAGAAGGATGATTTCAATGGGTGTCATTCCAATTCCTCCTTAGTTAATGCCCATGTTTTGCCATAGTCTTTGAGATAGAAATTGCCATCTATTGTATCCCAATACCAATCACCCTTGCTATCTTGTTCTAAATAACCAAAACCAACAAAATGATAGTTGCAATCAGTTCTTATGAAAATACGATTATTAATTGCTTTCCATAATGTAATTAAATCAATTCCTAATTCTTCTTCAATATCTTCTAATTGACCAAGTTTCCAAGTTAAATCACTAACAGATATTTTATTATTTGCTCTATATAATCTTTTGTTTGTCCTAAACCATCTCCATTTTGTTAATCTCATAACAACACCTCCACATAGCAAAAGTTTTGAGGTGCTTTGAATAATCTTGAACATTGATAAGTTCCTTTTTTACCTCTAACTTGCTTGACACAACTCCAAAAATCGTCTAATCGCTTTGGTCTATAAAAGATTTCTAGGTTATCAATGTGCCACAAAAACGCTTGATAATCTTCACCGTTTCCGTAAGCCATAACTTCTTCTTTGGTTAAACATAAGTCTTTTAATTTTTGTTCAACATTCCAGTTAAATGGAAGTATTCTTTCGGTTGGTAAAACGTGGTGTTTGTCTACCTTGTTAAGTGTGAACTTTGCGACTACTTTTCCATTAAAGTATTCATTTTTATATTTATTAGGAATAGTTGCATAACCACCATAAGGGTTAATTGCTATCGTTTCTTTATCTTTCGTGCAATAGATATACACATCAATAGGCAAGTCGCATTTAGGCATTGTTTTTCTAATTTCAATGGTTTTTTCGCCATTTAAAATTTTTGCAACCCATTTAGGTTTGATACTAATTAAAATTGATTTCATAACAATTCCTCTCTTGTTAATGCCCAAGTTTTACCATAATCTTTGAAATAAAACCTTTTGTCATCAATATCAAACCAATAAAGTCCAACATCTTCATCTGTTATGCCACTATCAATATTATCAAACCACAATGACCTAAACTTTGGTTTTTTCTTTCCTTCAACATAAATCCCATCTCTAATTGCCTTAAACAATGTGACTAATTCAATACCTAACTCATCTTCAATGGTTTTATATTCAATAAGTTCTTTTTGTTCTTGGTCTAAAAAGTCTTTAAAATGACTAAACTCTTTTCTATTTGAATTATTAAGTGCAACTTCTTCTAATGTTAATCTCATAGCAATACCTCCTTTAATAAGTCGTATTCTTCTTGAGTTTTTAGTATTTTTTGCAAATGTTCTTCTTCAGCACCAGAATATAACATTTCAAGATTTTTTCTATATTCTTGATAATTACCGTTTTTTAACCAATATAAATCATTAATTGTTAAAGTTTTCTCTTTAATAATCTCTAATGCTTTAATACACTTATAAAAATACTCTTTATCAAACTCTCTATTGCTAACAACAGCATTATGATATTCTTTTAATACTTCATATTCTTTAAGTTCTTTTTCAATGATAGGGTATAAGTCATCACTATACTCTAAATATTCTAAATTATTACAAGCATATCCATTTAATATTTTTAATGCCTTTAATGGCGATAATTCTTTACTCATATCAACTCTAATTCTCCTTATATTTTCTTAAATACGCTTGATAAACAATATCAGTAATTTGTTCCATTTCTTCTTTATTACAAACGCCACCTAATCTAATTGTGCAATAAATATAAATGTAATCTCTTTTAGTCGGTTCTTTGAAATCATCAATTTTTAATTCTTTTGCATTTTCTTGTTTTAATACAAAATCTTCCCATTCAATCATAACAATTCCAATTCTCCTTTCTCATTCATTTTTGCGACATAGATTAAACCTTTATCAGTCCAAATAGCACCATAAACTTTATCACGAACAAGATTACTTACAATTTTTCCCCCATATTGTTCCAATTCTCTTAAATACCTTGCCTCATAAATGCTGCAAATATATGGTTCATTATCGCCACACATAAAACAAACTAACTTATCACACAATTCTTCAATAGTGTCGGCAATTCTTACAACATCTTCTTTTTGCAAATTATAAAATTGCATAGTTGTTTTTAATCTAAAACCTAAAATGTCATATTTAATTCCAGCAATTTCTTCTTCAACATCACTTGTGTCAAACTTAATTATTCTTCCATCTTTTGTTCTAATGTATTTCATTTTCCTAGAACCCTCCTCCAAATACCTAAATCTAGTTCTTCAATCTTTGGTGGCTTACTCATTGATATATATAAACCATCACTACTATCCTTTTCATCCTCCAAACAACCAATCTCACATTCGGAATTGTCTTCGTTAAGGCAATATACCTTATTATCAATTACCATAAATACGCGGTGTTTTTCTTTCTGTTCAATGAGCGTATCTAACCACTGGTCATTCACTTTAATATATCGTAACATAATTATAGTACCTTTTCCTCCGAAGTTTTATCTAAATCTTCCTCATCAATATCTAGAATGAATTCGACCGAACACAATCTTCCGTATGCTCGGATATAATGTGTTTGTTTTGTGAATAAGTAGTGTAAGGTCTGAACTGCGTGGTCGTAACTGATTTTCATTAAACCAGCAAATTCACGAATACTACTACATAACGCTAGTAAAGTTTCTCCTTCTTCCTTAGGAGCATATACTCCGATTAAATATTTCTTTCTGTACATACCATTTATCTCCATTCTCTCAAGTGTTTTGTGATGTTAAATCCAGTAACCATTCACTGATTTAAACCATTCTTTGCTCGGGTCTTTCTTAATCACCTTAAGAACATCGATATCATCAGCGTAATCTGAATCTTTGAATTTTTCGCAACAGGCTTCTGCTGCTTCTTTTGTTTCGAATGGTCGTAAGTGAATATCACCATTCTTCATATAAACAACTGCGTAGTAAATCATTTTCTGTAAAACTCCTCTTCTGTTCCATCTTTGTAGTAAACATTTTCGCGAACCCAACCGTTTGATTGTAGGGTTCTGATTGAAACTTCATTGTCATCAATATTCACGATAACATAATTTCCATCTTCGTCAGTACCGACTAGTCCTTCGACATATCCGTATAGTTTTAAGTAATCTTCGTAGTACATATTATTCAATCTCCTCTAAATCTGATTGTGCGTAACTGAGATTATCGACTACCTCGTCGATGTTACTGTAAGCGCTGTCGAGTGAACTGGCTGCGTTATCTAGCCATTCTTGACGGTCTTCTTGTTCTTGTGTTAAATCGTTGAAACCTTCGTAAGGTTCGATGTTTGAAGATTCTTCTTCAACTTCGTCCTTGAGTTCTTCGATTTCATCTCTGAGGTCGTACAACTCAGCGAGTAGTGCGTCGAGTCTTTCGTAAAGTTTGTTCTTGCGACTCTTGATTTGTGTTTTTGTGATATTTGCCATATCTGATTTCTCCTTTTGTCTTGGCTGACACATATATTATAAAATACTTTTTTATAAAAATAAATAGTTTTTTTATATTTATTTTATATTTTATTATATACGTACGCGTGCGTGTTTCCTTTTTATATTTATTATATAACGCGTACGTATGTGTCTTAAGGGTTTTAATAGTTTTCTTTAATTTCTGAAAACTTTTTACATATATGTCATACGATTTAGTGAAAAATTCGAAAACCATTGATTATACTATACTACGATAGTATAAAACCCTTAACGAACTATTAAAAACCTTTAAAACCATTAACTCGGTAATTTTTAGATAAAACTTGAAAAAAACCTATTATATAATAATGGTGTGAAAGGAAAAGAATATGTTAGATAGTTATTTGAAAAAATACAGATACAAGAATAACTTAACTCAGAAACAGATGGCTGAAAAACTAGGAACTAGCCAAGGTTATTATTCTTACTTAGAGAATGGTGTGAGAAAACCAGGATTCAACATGATTAATAGAATAGCCAAGTTACTTAACTTAGAACCATCATTCGTTAGAAGTCTTTTATGAAAATAACAAACAAACAGAATTTACCAGAACCTTTCGTAGTTTACGCTAGCAAAAGCGATTACGGATATAAGGAACACAGATATTCAGTTACAGAATTGTTATTATCTGTTCGTGAAATTATTTTATCTAGAAGATTTTATGATGTAATTGAAAAGGATGTGGCTGATACTATTCCAGCATTGTTCGGAACTGCTGCTCATAACGTTCTAGAGAATAATACACCTATACTTGGTCACTTGAGAGCAGAAGAATCATTTGAATGTCAGTTTGGTGAAGATACAGTATCAGGTAGAGCGGACTTGCTCGATTACAAGGAACTAGCGATTATCGATTATAAAACTAGTTCAGTAAGTAAGGTGATGTGCGAAGATTTCGAAGACTGGAAGATGCAAGGAATGATGTATGCGTATATCCTATTTAAAAAATATGGGATTATATTTAAAACGCTTAAATTCTATGCTTTATTAAAGGACTGGAGCAAGTTAAAAGCCAGCACGAGTAGTAGTTATCCTGCTTCTCCGATATACTTGTGGACCTATAAGTTAGAAGATTCAGATTTCGATTATATTGAAAGATGGATTAGATTAAAATTAGAACTGATTAATAAGTGTGTCGAATTAGATACATTACCAGAATGCACAGATGAAGAGCGCTGGT
>Ga0310696_10010996_pt1 | contig 10340 bp, 6 predicted proteins | sample AusTroGonzalo_MG_4_FD_203885 | JGI IMG/M metagenome (GOLD analysis project Ga0310696, IMG submission 203885) | Bovine rumen microbial communities from tropical cattle in Woodstock, Queensland, Australia - Gonzalo_02 (v2) (version 2) | ecosystem: Host-associated > Mammals > Digestive system >... | reverse complement strand
CTTTTCGAATGGGCCTTATCCGCCGGCGGACTATTGCTACTGCGAGAGCTGCGTGGGCGAGTTCAAGGAGTTGACGGGCATCGACATCCTGGAAGTGGAGGATCCGCAGGCCGTGCCGGAGTGGTCGGCGTACCGCTGCGGGAAGGTCACCGCGCTGGTGACGAAGGTGTGCGATGCCGTCCATTCCATGGGCAAGAAAGTGAGCGCCGACGTATTCCCGGGCCCGGATTCCTACGCGGTGCCGATGGTGCGGCAGCAATGGGACCAGTGGCCCATCGACATGGTGTTCCCGATGAACTACAACGACTTCTACCTGGAGCCGGCCGAGTGGCTGGCCACCGTGACGGCGGAGGAAGTGAAAGCCGCGGGCGACGTGCCGGTCATTTCGGGTCTGTTCATCTGCCGGCAGTGGCAGCGGAAGGCCGAAATCAAGGATCCGGAAGGCCACGGGCTCATTCCATCAGAGATCGCCACGGCCGTTCGCGGCTCCATGGACGCCGGCGCCGCGGGGATCTGCCTCTTCACGCCTGGGTCCATGACCGAGGAGCACTGGGCGGAACTGGACAAGCTGGTCCTATAGGTTGAACAAAACCCCGATCAGGATATCGCGGGCTTCCAGGCGGGCGACCCACCGGGAGCTCGCGTCTCCGTTTCCATAATCCGTGCGGGTCCATCCGAAGAAGCCGACCTGCGCGGAGAGGGTGGTGTTGCCGATGGGGAAATAGATGCCGGGACGCAGGCCCAGCTGGAAGGTCTTGATGAGCGGGTCGTAGTTGTCCCGGCGGGTGAAACGGGCGGAGAAGAAGGTGTCTCCGGTAAGACCAACTCCCTCATACAACGGCAGATAGCCCCGCAGGTGCGGGATCAGGCCCATGGTGAAGTCCGACTGGCTGTAATAGTTGTTCCAGTCGAAACCGGCGGCGAGACCCAGGTACAGGTTGTCGGTGATACGCCTTCCGATTTCCGGATACACGACGACGTTGGTGCCGGAGGAACTGGCGCCGAACGAGATGTCGCCGCCCACGTAGTATTTGCTTTGCGCCTGGCTGGCGATGCCGACCAGCAGGGCCGCTGTGAGGAGAATCCACTGTTTCATACGCACAAAGATAGGCCATCCGCCGGATTTTCCCAAAAGTTTCGTACCTTCGTGCAGAATCGAATGCTGACCATGAATCTTTTGCAGAATAATACGTTGCGCCACGCCCTCTGGGCTGCTTTGGCGCTGGCGCTGCTGGCGGGCTGCCAGCGGAACAAAGACGCGCACTTCATGAAGGACAAGGCCTACCGCGAAGCGGTGCATGCGGACTACGAGGCCCGCTTGGCAGCGAACGACAGCGCGTTGGCGCGCGTTGTGGAGATACCTGGTGACGAACTGACCCTGGCTGAGCGGGAGGCGTTGGAGTTCCTCTATGCCTACATGCCGCTGGCGGACGTAACGGACTATCCGTCATCGTATTACCTGGACCAGGTGCGGGCGACGTTCCGGATTCGGAAAGAGATGGGCTGGAAGGTGCCGGAACGGGAGTTCCGCCATTTCGTGCTGCCCATCCGTGTGAACAACGAGAACCTGGATACGTCCCGCGTGGCGTTCTTCCGCGAGCTCAAACCCCGCGTGAAGGGCCTGTCGATGCAGGAAGCTATCCTGGAGGTGAACCATTGGTGCCACGAGAAGATGACCTACCAGCCGTCGGATGCGCGGACCAGCTCGCCGCTCGCTTCGGTGCAGAATGCGCTGGGCCGGTGCGGGGAGGAATCGACCTTCTGCGTCGCCGCGCTGCGGTCCGTGGGCATTCCGGCCCGGCAGGTGTACACCCCGCGCTGGGCCCATACGGACGACAATCACGCCTGGGTGGAGGCCTGGGCCGACGGACAGTGGCATTTCATCGGCGCGTGCGAGCCGGAGCCGGTGCTGGACCTCGGCTGGTTCAACGCCCCCGCCTCCCGCGCGATGCTCATGCACACCAAGGTCTTCGGCCGCTATGACGGTCCCGAGGAAGTCGTGCTCGAGAGCCCGAACTACACGGAGGTCAATCTCATCGACAATTACGCCACCACCGCCCGGGCCGATTTCCGGGTGGTCGATGCCGCCGGCAATCCCGTGGACGGCGCCCGCGTGGACTTCTGCATCTACAATTACGCGGAGTTCTATCCGGCCGTCTCCAAATATACCGACGCGGAGGGCCGCACCTTCCTCTCCTCCGGCCTCGGCGACCTTCTCGTCTGGGCCTCGAAGGACGGCGCCTACGGCTACGCCAAGTGCTCTTTCGGGAAGGACAAGGAGGTGACGGTTACTTTGGGACAGGTCCCCGAGCGGGATGCGCTCGATATCGTGCCGCCGCCGGAGAACGTGCGACTGCCGGAGGTTACGCCGGCGCAGCGGGCGGAGAACGACCGCCGCTTCGCGCGCGAGGACTCCCTCCGCCACGCCTACGAGGCCACCTTTCCGACGCACGAGGAAGCATTGGCCTTCACCCAGGAGCACGGATACGGCCACCACATGGTCTTCCCTATCGAGTGGTCCCGCGGTAACTGGCGCACCATCGAGGCCTTCATGACCCTGGCCGACGACCACGAGCGGGTGGAGCAGCTCTTCCAGACACTGAGCCGCAAAGACTTCCACGACATCACGCTGCCGAACCTCATGGACAGTTACCTGGACCGGGACGCCGTCATCGGCCCGAGAGTGGAGAACGAGTTCCTGAGCCCGTACAAGTCTCAGTTCGAAGGGGTTGAGCAGCTGGAGAACCTGAAGACCCCGCAGGATGTCGTGACCTACGTCCGCAGCAACATCACGGTCCTGGACGACCCCAAGGCCTGGTCCATTCCGATGTCTCCGTACAGCGTGTTCCTCAGCGAAGTGGCGGACCCGCGCTCGCGCGACATTTTCTTCGTCGCGCTCGCCCGCACGCGCGGCATCGAGGCGCAAAAGGATCCCGTAACCGGAAAGATCCAGTACCGGACCGACGACGACTGGCTGGACGTGGACTTTGACGGCGCCGGTCCGGCCGTGGCGGCGCCGACTGGCATCCTGAAATTGGCCTACACTCCGGACAAGGTGGTCGATAATCCCCGCTATTACAGCCACTTCTCCCTTTCCAAGATCGAGAACGGCCGCCCGCGCCTGCTGGAATTCGACGAAGGCGAGGTGGACATGGGCGGCGGCGTGGACTGGGCCCATGTATTCAAGAAGGGCTATCCGCTGGAGGAGGGCCGCTACCTGCTCGTCTCCGGCAACCGCCTCTCCAGTGGCGCCGTCCCCGTGACGATGGTCTTCTTTGACGTTGTCGCCGGTGAGGAGACGGTCATTGACTTGGTCCTCCGTGCCGGCGAGGGTGAAGTCCCCGTCATCGGCTCCTTCGATGCCGAGACGCTCTTTACGCCGGTAGCATTGACTAAGACGGAAGATGGTGACGTGCTCTCTGTCATTTCGAGCGAAGCGAAGGAATCACTCCTCGCCGCTTGCGGCCGCGGCCACTACGCCCTGGCCATCCTCGAGCCCGGCAAGGAGCCCACCAACCACGTCCTCCGCGACCTCGCGGCCGCCCGTGAGAAACTGGAAGCCTGGGGCCGCCCGATCGTGCTCCTGTGCTCCAACGAAACGGCCATGCACCGCCTCCAGGTGGAGATGTCCGAAGGCCGCTACGGCCTCCTTCCCTCGACTATCGTCCTGGGCCTGGATAGCGAAGGGGCCGTGCAGAAGGGCATCGAGAAAGGCCTGAAGGTCGGCCCGGCCAGCGCCTCCGGCGCACCCACCCGCCTCCCGCTCGTCATCCTCGCCGACACCTTCAACCGCGTCTTCTTCCTCTCCGAAGGCTACACCATCGGCCTCGGCGAACAGCTCGCCGCCACCGTCGCGAAACTTTAGGACAGCAGATTCGTCAGGTCGATAAAGTCTTCCACCGAGAGGGTTTCGGGCCGGCGTTCAAATACGGGATTGGCGGTGAAGGCCGCTTTTTCGTCATCGGTCCAGCCTTCGCGGGCGGCCTTGGCGGCGATGAGGGGTTTGAGGGGGTTGCGCATCATCTTGCGGCGCTGGCCGAAGGCGGTTTTGACGACGGCCTTGAAAAGGCTTTCGTCGCAGCCGAGGGCGGTGCGGGTGTTCCGCGTGAGGCGGATGACGGCCGATTCCACCTTGGGTGGCGGCGCGAAGCAGCCCGAGCCCACGCTGAACAGGTATTCGATGTCGTACCAGGCCTGTAGCAGCACCGAGAGGATGCCATAGGTCTTGGTACCCGGCCCTTCGGCGATACGTTCGGCCACTTCCTTCTGGATCATGCACACGACTTCCGGGATGCGCTCGCGGTAATCCAGGATCTTGAAAAAGATCTGGGAGGAGATGTTGTAAGGGAAATTGCCGATGACGGCGAACCGCTCCGGGAAGATCTTTTCCAGCCGCAGGGTCAGGAAATCGGCCTGCAACAGCCGGCCCTGCATCCCCGGAAAGTGCGTGAGCAGGTACTCGACCGACTCCCCGTCGATCTCCACGAGTTTCAGGTCGATGTCCTCCCGCTGCAGGAGGTATTGGGTCAATACCCCCATGCCGGGGCCGACTTCCAATACGGGGGAATAGAATTCCCCCGATCCCCCTGCGGCCTTAAACCCCTTTCCAACTTTCTCTGAAAGTTCCGGGGCCGGCCGGCCGGCTGATGCCGGCATCGCTTCGCTCCAGTCCAGTAAAAGCGCATCGACAATCGCCTGCGCGATGCGCTGGTCGGTGAGAAAATGTTGGCCGAGGGCCTTCTTGGCGCGTACTTCCATGGCAAAACGGTTATCCCTGCAAAGATACTCATTATTTTTTGCTATTTTTGTAAGTTAAACCTAGAGATATATGTATCGTACACACACCTGCGGAGAACTCCGCATCGGTAACAAGGGTGAGCGCGTGACGCTCGCCGGCTGGGTCCAGAAAGCCCGCAAACTGGGCGGGATGACCTTCATCGACCTGCGGGACCGTTATGGCATCACCCAGCTCGTGGTGGAGGCCGACGCCCCCGCCGACCTGGTGGAAACCGCCACCTCCCTCGGCCGTGAATTCGTGATCCAGGCGGTCGGCGAAGTGGTCGAGCGGGAAGCCAAGAACGCGAAGATGCCCACCGGAGACATTGAGATCAAGGTCTCCGCCCTCACCATACTGAACAAGTCCGTCACCCCGCCGTTCACCATCGAGGACGAGTCCGACGGCGGCGACGACCTGAGGATGAAATACCGGTACCTGGACCTGCGCCGCGGCCCGCTCCGCCGGGCGCTCACGCTCCGGCACCGGGTGGCCCACGAGGTTCGCAACTATCTGGACTCCAAGGGTTTCATGGAAATCGAAACCCCGTACATGATCAAGTCCACGCCGGAAGGCGCCCGCGACTTCGTCGTTCCGTCCCGGATGAATCCGGGCCAGTTCTACGCCCTTCCGCAGAGCCCCCAGACCTTCAAGCAGCTGCTGATGGTGGCCGGCTATGACCGCTACTTCCAGATCGTCCGCTGCTTCCGCGACGAGGACCTCCGTGCGGACCGCCAGCCCGAATTCACCCAGATCGACTGCGAAATGTCCTTCGTGGAGCAGGAAGACGTCCTGAATACCTTCGAGGGCATGATGCGTACCCTGTTCAAGAACGTCCTCGGGGTCGATATCCCCAACCCGCTTCCGCGGATGACGTGGTACGACGCCATGGACCGGTACGGATCCGACAAGCCGGACGTCCGCTTCGGGATGACCATCCACGAGATCACGGACGTGGCGAAGGGCAAGGGCTTCGGCGTGCTGGACGGCGCGGCCTACATCGGCGCCATCGCCGTGCCCGGCGCCGCCGAATACACCCGCAAGCAGGTCGACGAGCTCACCGAATGGGTCAAGCGTCCGCAGGTGGGCGCCAAGGGCCTGATTTACATCCGTGTCAATGCGGACGGTTCCTTCAAGTCCTCCATCGACAAGTTCTACGGGGCCGACGACCTCGCCCGCATCGCCGCGGCCGCCGAGGCGAAGCCCGGTGATCTGCTTCTGGTAATGTCCGGCGACAACAAGCGCAAGGTCCAGACCATGCTCGGCGTCCTGCGCCTGGAAATGGGTAACCGCTTGGGTTACCGCGACCCGAAAGTCTTCGCCCCGCTGTGGATCGTGGACTTCCCGCTGCTGGAGTGGGACGACGAGACGCAGCGCTTCTACGCGATGCACCACCCCTTCACCGCCCCCAAGCCGGAGCATGAGAAGTGGTTCTATTCCAATCTGAAAGAAGATCTGGAGCGGGTCTGTGCCAATGCCTACGACTTCGTCCTGAACGGTTCCGAGCTCGGCGGCGGCTCCATCCGGATCCACAACGCCGACATGCAGAAGCGCATGTTCGAAGTGCTGGGCATCGGCCCGGAGGAAGCGGAGCTGAAGTTCGGCTTCATCATCCACGCCTTCCAGTACGGCGCCCCGCCGCACGGCGGCCTCGCCTTTGGCTTCGACCGCGTGTGCGCCCTCATGGGCGGCTCCGACTCCATCCGTGACTACATCGCCTTCCCGAAGAACAACCAGGGCCGCGACGTGATGATCGACTCCCCGTCGGAGATCGACCAGGCGCAGCTGGACGAGCTCCAGATCGCCCTGAATGTGAAGACGGAATAGGGGTTTTCGGGCTTGTCCTGTTGCGGGGTTTTCCGTCCTCTGTTTTGCAAACGCCTGACTGACAGCCTGTTACAAAATGCATACCGGCAAGCCGTCCGTTTCAAGACGGGTTTTGCCGCAGTTCCTTTTGGAAGTTATTGATTTATAAATAATTACAAGACACCAGTTGGCAGACCCCCTACCATAATGGTAACGCTGCAGGAATCATACGACCTCTCCGCACGGAACACCTTTGGCATGAAGGTGTCCTGCCGGTTGTATGTGGAAGTGACGGAACCGGAAGACCTGCTCACGCTGGACTTCGACGCCCTCCCGCCCCCCCTCTTCGTGATGGGCGGTGGCTCGAACCTGCTGTTTACCAAAGACTTCCCCGGTACGGTCCTGCATCTGTGCAACAAAGGCATTTCCATCCAGCGCGGCTTGGTGAAAGATGGCCGATCGGAGTCGGCCATGACGGAGGAGGTCATGCCCGGCGATACTGCGTCCGTCCTTCCCGGCGAGTCCGCTTCCGTCATTCCGGGCCTGACCCGGAATCTCCTCGTGCGTGTCGGCGCGGGCGTCGTCTTTGACGACTTTTGCGCCTGGGCGGCCGCGGAAGGTCTTTGGGGCCCGGAGAATCTGTCGCTCATCCCGGGCGAAGTGGGCGCCAGCGCCGTGCAGAATATCGGCGCATACGGCGTGGAGGCGAAGGATATCATCGACACGGTCCATGCCTTCGACCGCACTACACGCACATTCGTGGACATTCCGTGTGCAGAGTGCGCCTACGGCTACCGCACCTCCCGCTTCAAGACCGAGTGGAAGGGTCGCTACCTCATCACTGCCGTGACCTTCCGCCTCTCCACCACCCCCCAGCCCAAGCTGGACTACGGGGGCGTCCGCAAGGCGCTGGAAGCGAGATTCCCGGTCAAGCCGGGAATGACGGAAGCCAACGTCATGCCCGACCGGTCCCCTAACGTCATGCCCGACTTGATCGGGCATCTGACGCCGCAGATGATCCGGGATACCATTATCGGGATCCGTCGGGAGAAATTGCCTGATCCGGAAGAGATGGGGAGCGCGGGGTCGTTCTTCTGCAATCCGGTCATCAGCCGGGAGCACTTCGCGCGGATCGTTGAGATTGCGAAGGCGGAGAACGGGCCGGAGTATGAGGTACCGCACTACGACGTGGGAGAACGCGTCAAGGTGCCGGCCGCGTGGATGATCGACCAGTGCGGATACAAAGGCGCACGTGAAGGCGGCGCGCAGGTTTACCCGAAGCAGCCGCTGGTGATCGTCAATGCGACCGGGTCAGCGACCCCGGACGAGATTGTGGCCCTGGAGCGCCGTGTCATCGACACAATCCGGGAAAAGTATGGCGTCGAACTGCATCCGGAAGTCGAACATGTTGCGGCGCAAGAGATTGAAAAATAACGCGTAAGTATTTGTAAACGAGCCGATTACGTTTATGGGAAGATTCATCATCGAAGGCGGGCACAGGCTGTCCGGCGAAATCACCCCGCAGGGCGCGAAGAACGAAGCCCTGGAAGTCATCAGCGCGGTGCTGCTGACAGCCGATCCGGTCGTCATTTCCAACGTCCCGGAGATTCTGGACGTGAAGAACCTCATCGGCCTGCTGCAGGGGATGGGGGTGAAGGTCCAGCGTCTGGAGAAGGGCACCTACCGGTTCCAGGCCGACGAGGTGGACACGGCGTACATCGAGACGGAGGAGTTCGTCAAGAAGTGCGCGGCGCTGCGCGGGTCGGTGATGGTCGTGGGACCGCTGCTTTCTCGCTTCGGGCACGCGTGGTTCGCAAAGCCGGGCGGCGACAAGATCGGCAGGCGGCGCGTGGACACGCACCTGTCCGGCATGGTCACGCTGGGCGCGCAGATGGACTATGACGCGAACCGGCGGGCCTTCCACCTGACGACGGACGGCCGTCTGACCGGCCGCTACATGCTGCTGGACGAGGCTTCCGTGACGGGTACGGCCAATATCGTCATGGCCGCGGTCCTCGCGCGGGGCACCACCACCATCTACAATGCCGCCTGCGAACCATATCTGCAGCAGCTGTGCAAGATGCTCAACCGCATGGGCGCGTTCATCGACGGGGTGGGTTCCAACCTGTTGCGGATCCACGGCGTGGAGAAGCTCTACGGCACGAACCACCGCATCCTGCCGGACATGATCGAGGTGGGCTCCTTCATCGGCATGGCCGCCATCAACCAGAGCGAAATCACCATCAAGGACGTGTCCTGGTACGACCTGGGCATCATTCCCGACGCTTTCCGCCGCCTGGGCGTGAACCTGGAGCAGCGGGGCGACGACATCTACGTTCCGGCGCAGGAGAGCTACGAGATCGACTCTTTCCTGGACGGGTCCATCATGACCCTCGCCGACGCCCCCTGGCCGGGCCTGACCCCGGACCTGCTGTCCGTAATGCTGGTGGTCGCCACCCAGTGCAAGGGCAGCGTCCTCATCCATCAGAAGATGTTCGAGTCCAGGCTGTTCTTTGTCGATAAGCTCATCGACATGGGCGCCCAGATCATCCTCTGCGACCCGCACCGGGCCGTTGTCATCGGCCATGACCACCGTCTGCAGCTGAAGGCCTCCCGCCTGGTCTCGCCCGATATCCGCGCCGGCATCGCGATGCTCCTCGCCGCCATGAGCGCGAAGGGCACCTCCACCATCGACAACATCGAGCAGATCGACCGCGGTTACGAGGACATCGAAGGCCGCCTGAACGCCCTCGGGGCGCATATTACGCGGGAATAGCATTACCGTCATTCCCGGCTTGACCGGGAATCTAGAAACCGTATGGACTACAGACATTTGTTTTCGGAGGATGTCCCCTCCTTCATGCGGAGCCCCGTCCGGGAAATCTTCCGGAAGGTGGACCTCAACGCCATCTGCTCGTTCGCGGGCGGGTATCCGGCGGCCGTGACCTTCCCGGTGGAAGACCTGCGGACGTTGCCGGGTCTCGTGCTGGACAAATATGGCACCAAGGCTTTGCAATACGGTGCTACCCAGGGAGTTCCGGAACTTCGGGAAGCCATCGCCCGGCGCTACGGCGTGCCCGTGTCGATGGTACAGATCACTACCTCCTCCCAGCAGGGCATCGACGTCTGCACCCGCATCCTCGCGGACCCCGGCGACATCATCCTCACCACCGAACCGACGTACCTGGGGGCCTTGCAATCCTTCAAGGCTTATCGGGCCGATGTGAGGGCGATAGGGGGGTACTCCCGTTCTGAAAGCTCCCCCGTCAAGTTCATTTACGTTATCCCCGATTTCAATAATCCGTCGGGGGAGACGATGACACTCGCGGAGCGCGAACGAATCGTTGCCCTGGCGCGTGAGCTGGACGTCGTTATCGTGGAGGACAGCCCGTACCGCGAGTTGCGGTACAGCGGCGAGGACGTGCCGATGATCCGCGAGCTCGCGCCGGAGCGGACGCTTCACCTCGGGAGCTTCTCGAAGATCTTCGCGCCCGGCTTCCGGCTGGGCTGGATCATCGGTCCGGAGGAGCTGCTGGAGCAGATCTTCGTCTGCAAGCAGGCGCTGGACCTCTGCCCGCCGGTGTTCGACCAGTATCTGGCGACGGAGTTCCTCACGAGCGGCGCGCTGGATGCAAACCTGGTGAAAACCAAGGCCGAATACCGCCGCCGCAGGGACCTGATGGTGAGCCTGTTAGAGAAGTATATGCCGGAAGGCGTGACATGGACCTATCCCGAAGGCGGCCTGTTCCTGTTCCTGACG
>Ga0310696_10010994_pt1 | contig 10343 bp, 9 predicted proteins | sample AusTroGonzalo_MG_4_FD_203885 | JGI IMG/M metagenome (GOLD analysis project Ga0310696, IMG submission 203885) | Bovine rumen microbial communities from tropical cattle in Woodstock, Queensland, Australia - Gonzalo_02 (v2) (version 2) | ecosystem: Host-associated > Mammals > Digestive system >... | reverse complement strand
AATACGCTCACCTGTCTTAATGATGGTCTTACCACCTTCTTTGATAATCTGTGTCATAATTGTATAGTTTTTAAATTATAATGTTCAAATACTCTTCTTCATGGTCAGCAGGTTCTTACCCTCCAAACGCTGGTAGGAAACCTGATTCATGATATTCTTGACAATGTAGATACCCATGCCGCCTATCTCACGGTCAATGGGATTTACGTTAGGATCAGCATCGTCCTTCAGCGTAGGGTCGAACTCCTTGCCCTGGTCGCTGAGAACGAAGGTCAGCTCTTTCCCATCACTCTCGGCAAGCAGTTCGATGTCTGCCGATTTCTCCTTGGGATACGCATAGAAGATGACGTTGGACACCATCTCCTCCATCACCAGATTGAGGTTCATCCGTAGCTCCATGTCAAGTCCCAGCTCTTCGCCGATTTCCTCGACGAACTGGTTGACGCGCTCCAGTTCTCCTACCTGATTTTTCAGCTTTAGTTCCTTTCTCATAAGCTATCTATTTAGTTATTGCTTCTATCTTCTTCTAACTTCTCAACACCTTTACGCACAGCATGGTGAGGTCGTCGTTCGGCTCAGCACCGTCACGATGAGCCTCAACCTGCTCACGCAGCATCTCGATAGTCTGTTGTGACGACTCAAAAGGCGTGGTCTGCAGGATTTCCAACAGTCGCTCGTCAGTGAACTGCTCCTGCTGTCGGTTCTCGGCCTCGTTGAGACCATCGGTATAGACAAACAGCGGACTGTTAGTGATGTCCTCAATCTCCTCACCCTCGTATTCCATACCAGGGAAGAGGCCAATGGGAGCATTAGGTATCATCTCAATGAACTCTGTCTGGCCATCGCGCAGGAGCACTGGTGGGTTATGACCGGCATTACAGAAGTTCAGATGACCCGTCTGCAGGTCGACAAGACCCACAAACATGGTGACGAACATGCACGTCTCGTTGTCTTCGCCTGAGAGGGCATCGTTCAAATGGGTACAAATATCGGCAGGCAACATCTCCTGTTTGGCCAGCGTGAGGAACAAGCGGGTAGCCTGTGCCATGAACAAGGATGCAGGAACGCCCTTACCGCTGACATCACCCAAGGCAAAGTAGAGCTTATCACTCTGTCCTTCCTCCTTGGCAGGAACGAGCAGATAGCCATAGAGGTCGCCACCCACCTCCTTGGCAGGAGTCATAGAGGCGTAGAGATCTACATCATCACGCTCTGGGAAGGTATGAGGCACCATGCCCATCTGAATATTGCGGGCAATACGCAGGTCACTCTCAATACGCTCCTTGGCAGTGGTGGTCTCCTCCAACTGATCGTAAGCGACAAGCAGTTCCTCGTGGGCCTTTTTCAGGCGCCTTGCTGCAATCATGCGGAATATCAGGAAGATGACCAGTGCCACTACGACTATACCTATTATAATTAAGGTATTACGGAACTGAGCCTTCGCCTGCGCCATCTTCAACTCGTCGACCTGGAACAGCGTATTCATTTCGTTCAACTGGTTACGCGTCTCCACACCGCTAACAGAGTCTTTTACCTGTATCAGGTTTTTGAAGACTGACGAGGCATCTTGGTAACGTCCCAACGCTTCCAGTATCTCACCACGCTGGGTGAGTACAGGTACCAACATAGCCATATCCGAGTTGTCTGTCAACTGATAACGGCGACTGTTCAGTTCCAGAGCTGTCTGGTAGTCCTTGCGCAACAGGTGGAGCTTGGCTTTATAGTAAAGCCACGCCTGACCCACATAATCTTCCTCAGAAGGAATACGGTGGTGTACCTCGTTGAGCATCTTGTCAGCCTCGTCCAGCTGACCGAGTCCGAGGGCAGCCTGTGCACAAGCCAGATAATAGTACGACTCCATCACGTTGCGCACATATTGCTGAAGGGGGGCACCTTTACCTTCTTTCTCAGCATAGTAGGCATCCAAGAACGCCTTCCACTCTACTGTCAACTTCTGGAGTTTCTCGTATTCCTTCATCTCGTCCAACTCGTCGCCCAGATAAGAATACAAGTCGGCAATGGTTGACGGTTTATTTTCTACCGTAAGCAGCAGGTCGATACCCTTGCGGTAGGACGACACACTCTCCTGACGATTATGCATGTTCGAATAGACATTACCCATCATGTAGTAGGCAATGCCCATGCCATACTTATTATCACGCTCCTTGGCGTCGTCGAACATGGCCTGCACCTCGCGCAACGCCATGTTGTACTTGCTACTGAACACATAGGTATTGCAAAGGTGCATCCATACCTCATAATATTTGTCCCACGCTTGCAGACCTTTCAGTGTTTCCAGCGTCAGCGGCGCATACTTGTAGACAGAATCAGTCAAGTCGTAATTGTAGAAGAAGGTGACACGCGAAACGAGTGCCAGCGCTAAGGTATCCTTTTCATGCTGACGGTCCAACTCGTTGATATAGTCGTTCAGACAGCGTAGCATATACTGCTGGTTACCATTATTAAGACTGAGACGATAAAGCGTATGATAGGCTTGCAGACGAGCCTGGCCATGCAGCGACGGCAAGCGCTGGCGCAGCGAGTCAGCCAGATTGGCATGGACGGCTACCAAGCCTACCAGCCAACAGCATACCAACAAAAGTGCTCTTCTCGTCATATTTTTCTTTAGGGTTGTAGTTTTATTTATGTTTGCTTAAACGATGATTCTTGTTTTATGATAGTTCTCACGGAACTCCGTAGGTGAGCAGTTTTTCTTCTTCTTGAAAATGCGGTTAAAATTGCTCAGATTGTTAAAACCACAGGCGTAGCAGATTTCCGCAACACTGTTCGACGTATCTACCAGCATGCGACTGGCATAGCCCAGACGCTGCTCGATGATATACTCGCTGAGGGTACGCCCTGTATGCGACTTGAAGAAACGGCTGAAGGCCGATGGACTCATGCCTGCAATATCAGCCAGCGTATTCAGGCGAATCTCCTCCGTATAGTTCTGGGCAATATAGTTCTTTACCTTCAGCACACGACGCGAGTCACTCTCAACGGCCACCTTGGCATAACTCGACGAAGCTAGCGTACGCATCTCAGTACTCTTAGAGAGTTCATAGAGGATGGTCAGGAACTGCGTGACAGCATAGAATCCCTCCTTGACACTGCTCAGCGTATCAAGCATGTTATAGACACGCATGATATCGTCGAGCGAGAAGGCCAATCCCTTGCGGGCTTCTAGCAGCATCTTACGCAATGAGAAGAAAGGATTGTGCGCCAGGAAGCCATCTTCACCAAGGTCGAAATAGAAGTGAACGGTTATCTCTCGGATATTCTCACTGGTACAGGTATTCTGTTCCCACACGTGCTCCAAATCAGAACCAGTAATAATGGCCAGATCGTATTCGCCGATGACTTCGTTAGAGTCACCTACCACACGACGCACGCCAGGTGCATGCTCCACGAAGTTCAGCTCAAACACCTCGTGGTTGTGGATGGGATAGGTAAACTCCTTCTTTCTGCGTTCAGCAATATAGAGGGAGTCCTTGCCCATCAACGGGGTAATCTCATGTAGTACACGTGGTTCTTCCAACTCTACACTAAATCTTCAGTTCCTTCATAATTTCACTCATGCGCTGCAAGGTGCTGATACGTGTCGGCACCAAAGGCAGACGCAGGATATTCTCAATGTAACCCATCTCGTGGAGCATAGCCTTCACACCAGCAGGATTGCCATCGACAAAGAGCAACGAGAAGAGATCCTGGAAACGATGGTGAATCTTACGGGCCCCATCGTATTCGCCACGCATCTGCAGGCGAATCATCTTCGAGAACTCACGAGGCAGGGCATTGCCTATGACGCTGATAGCACCAACGGCGCCACAGCTAACCATGGGAAACGTCAGAGCGTCGTCACCAGAAAGCACCTCAAAGCCACGTGGTCCGTTCTTGATAATCTCGTCAACCTGTTCCAGATTGCCGGAAGCCTCCTTGATGGCAACGATATTCGGACAGTCGTGAGCCAAGCGTACTGAGGTGGCAGCAGTCATGTTGACACCTGTACGACCAGGAACGTTATACAAGACCACGGGCAACTTGGTAGCTGCCGCAATGGTCTTGAAATGCTGATAGAGTCCCTCCTGGGAAGGCTTGTTATAATATGGACATACGCTGAGTATGCCATCAACTCCACGGAAGTCGCCCGTTTGCAACTCATTAACAATAGCTGCGGTATTGTTGCCGCCACATCCCATGAGGATGGGTACACGTCCACCTACCAAGTCTACGATGAGATCCTTGATCTTCTGTTTTTCTTCGGCCGTCAACGTAGGTGTCTCACCGGTTGTTGCCAGAATGCAGAAGAAGTCTGCACCGTTATTCAGTTGGTACTCTACGAGGCGGATCAGCGACTTGTAGTCTACCGATCCATCCTCCAGAAAGGGTGTTATCAACGCAATACCTAATCCTTTGAAGATGTTATGTGCCATAAATATTCTTAAATTCTTGTCTTTGCGGCTGCAAAATTACACAATTTAATTGTAAAACGTTAAAGAATTGCTTAAAAAAATGTCATTTTCACACTTTCCTTAACACGACAGCCGAGCGGGCAGGGATATATAGCTTGAGCCACTCCTTGTGATCCGCTACGTACATGGGGTCATAGTTAGTCAGGTGTGTCACCGTATCATCGGCAAAACCGTTACCGCCAAATTCCTTGGCATCGGTGTTGAGCACCACCTCGTAAGAACCCGTTGGTACGAGGAATCCATAGTCCGTATAGCTGCGTGTCGGTGAGAAGTTGAAGACGAAGACGAGGTCGCCACGCATGTAGCACAACACCTGGTCGCCATCGTTATGCCAGATCTCGGTAACAGGTGTATTTTGGAAGTTCTTCTGTGACTTGATAACTTCAAGCATCTTCTGATCAAAATCTCCCAACCAGTGGTAGCACAGATCTTTATTGTCAACGAGATTCCACTGACGACGGGCATATTTATAGCTCCAGCCATTACCCTCGCGTGGGAAGTCAATCCACTCTGGATGACCAAACTCATTACCCATGAAGTTCAGGTAACCACCATTGATGGCACCGGCTGTCACCAGACGAATCATCTTGTGCAGGGCGATACCACGCTGAGCAATATCGTTGACATCTTTCTTGGCAAAGTGCCAGTACATATCGGCATCGATGAGACGGAAGATGATAGTCTTATCGCCCACCAGTGCCTGGTCGTGGCTCTCGCAGTAGGAGATGGTCTTCTCGTCAGGACGACGATTCTTGACCTCCCAGAAGATAGAGCAGACATTGATATCCTCGTCGCGCACCTCCTTGATGGTCTTGATCCAGTAGTCGGGGATATTCATGGCCATGCGGTAGTCGAAACCATAGCCGCCATCCTCAAACTTAGCAGCGAGTCCGGGCATACCAGACACCTCCTCGGCAATAGTAATGGCGTTCTTGTTGACCTCGTGGATGAGGCAGTTGGCCAAAGTCAGATAGCAGATTGCGTTATCATCCTCGTGACCATTGAAGTAGTCACCATAACCTCCGAAGGCCTCACCAAGGCCATGACTATAGTAGAGCATGGAGGTAACACCATCAAAGCGGAAACCATCGAAGTGGTACTCCTCGAGCCAGTACTTACAGTTAGACAACAGGAAGTGGAGCACGTCATCCTTACCATAGTCGAAACACAGCGAGTCCCATGCGGGATGCTCGTGGCGGTCACCAGGATAGAAGAACTGGTTAGGATCACCAGCAAGGTTACCCAAGCCTTCTACCTCGTTCTTCACGGCGTGCGAGTGCACGATATCCATGATGACAGCAATACCCAGTTTGTGGGCGGTATCAATCATCTCCTTCAAGTCCTCAGGAGTACCGAAACGTGAACTCGGTGCAAAGAAAGAGCTGACATGATAGCCAAACGAGCCGTAGTAAGGATGCTCCTGGATAGCCATCACCTGAATGGCATTGTAGCCATCCTTCTTCACTCGTGGGAGGACATTTTCCGTAAACTCCTTATAGGTACCAACCTTCTCGGCATCCTGTCCCATGCCCACATGGCATTCATAGATTAACAGTGGAGACTTGTTGGGCTTAAAAGTCTTTTTCTTCCATACATAGGGTTTCTCAGGATTCCACACCTGCGCAGAGAAAATCTTCGTCTGGTCATCCTGTACCACACGACGACACCAAGCCGGGATACGTTCACCTTCTCCCCCATTCCACTTTACCTTCATCTTGTACAAGTCACCATGCTTGATGGCCTTCTCTGAGAGTTTCAGCTCCCAGTTGCCAGTGCCCTCAATGCGCTTGCACTTATATTTGTCTGACTCTTGCCAGTTGTTGAAGTCACCAATCAGATAAATCTCTGTAGCGTTCGGTGCCCACTCACGGAACACCCACCCCTTGGCCAGCTTATGCAGGCCGAAATAGATGTGACCACTGGCAAAGTCGCTCAGTGTCTTCTTACCTTTCTTTGTCAGCTGGTCAATCTTCCACAGAGCGTGTTCATGACGTCCACGGATTGCCTGTTCAAAGGGCTCCAGCCAGGAGTCGTCACGTACCAACCCAATGTGTTTAGGTTCTTCCACCTTCCTGGCTTTCTTTGTAGTAGCCTTCTTCATAGTAGTCTTTTTAGTTGTTGCCATAGTATTATGCTTTTATCTTGAAAATTGCTTTCTTGAATTCGGGGACGCCAGCAATGCAGGGCGCATGACCATCCTGCGGAAAGAAGATGACCATCATACCCGGCTGACAGGTGACATAGCTGTCTGCTGCCAAATCTGGAATCTTGGTAATGTCCTTCTCTGCATTATAGGGAACTTCAGGAAGAGCGTTACGCTGGGTATAACCATACGTCTCTGCAGCCGTAAGGGGGATCTGAATATCAATCATCTTGTTGTGCGTCTCGATGACAGCCTCATCAGGAGATTTTCCCTTGGTGGTAGTAACATTGACAAAGAGGTCTTTGCCTTCAATTTCATACTTGCCATCAGCCATAGTACTCAGGTCGTTGGCTTTCAAAAACTCCACAACTTTCGGAAACAGTGGATTAATTGCCACATACTTTTCCAAATTTTCTAACGTGTCGATGATCATAGTGCTTATGTTTTATGTTTCAAAGTTCAATATTAATCCACCTGTCTCTTTCCTCTAATATACGTGCCTTGAGCAGTAATGTTACCATTACGGTCTTTCTCTACAAAGCGGCCGTCGCGACGGTCCTCAACATAAGTACCCTCAAAGCGCAGTCCCTCCTTATTCTCTTCAATGGCTGGACCATGACGCTTGCCGTCCTTGAAATGGCCACGGAACTTAGAGCCGTCAGCATAGCGGGCAATACCCTCACCATGAATGGCACCATTGCGGAACTGCCCCTCAAAAGAGTCACCGTTCTTCATAGACAACTTGCCACGACCATTGGGTTTGTCAGCCTTCCACTCACCCTGATAGGTATTGCCATTCTTCCATACCAGCGTACCCTGACCATGTTTATCACCCTTATAAAACTGGCCCGTATAACGGTCACCATTGGCATAGCGAAAGATGCCCTGACCGGTGCGTTCACCATTGACATAGTCGCCATCGTAGAAGTCACCATTCTGGAACTTATAGATGCCCTTACCATTCTGTAGGTCATTGGAGAATGAACCAATATAGACATCACCATTGGCATAGCGGAAAGTGCCCTTTCCATTCTGACGATTGTCTTTCCACTGCCCGTCATACGAAGATCCATCGCCCCAGTTGAAGACGCCACGGCCGTTCTTCTGGTCATCAAGCCACTCTCCATTGTAGTAAGCACCGCCTTTATAGGTATAACGACCCTTACCATGACGCTTGCTCAGCTTCCACTGTCCGTCATAGATATCGCCATTATAGTAGTACATTACGCCATGTCCTTCCTGTTCGTCGCGATACCACAGGCCATCATACTTGTTATTATTGTTAAAATAGAAAGTTCCCTTACCATGCTGGTGGTCCTGCAGCCACTGACCTTCATACTTTTCTCCGTCATGAAAGGTATAGACGCCATAGCCCTGGCGTTTACCCTTAACATACTCGCCTTCAAAACGGTCGCCATCCTTCCAAGTCGTAGTCCCTTTGCCATGTGGCTTTCCTGCCATCATCTGCCCCTTATACTCTCCACCGTCTTTCATTTTACAGGAGCCAAGGGTAATCTTTTGCGCCGACACAGAGAGTGCCAGCAAGGAATAGAATGTAAGTAATATATTTCGTTTGTTCATAAGAATAGGCATTTAAACTTGACAAAGGTATGAAAAAAAAGCGATACCACAAAGCGTTTTAAAAAATATTCACTATCTTTGCAAACAAAAAACAATAAATTATGAAATTCATTGCTATCATACCTGCCAGATATGCATCAACACGCTTTCCTGGCAAACCATTGGCCATGCTGGGCGGCAAGACTGTTATCCAGCGAGTTTACGAACAGGCATCAGCCGTACTCGAAGAGGCGTATGTCGCCACTGACGACGAGCGTATCTATCAGGCTGTCGAGGCTTTTGGCGGCCGTGCTGTCATGACGCGCACCGACCACAAGAGTGGAACTGACCGTCTAGAGGAAGCTGCCACCAAAATAGGCACTGACGCCGATGTTATCATCAACATCCAAGGTGACGAACCATTCATCCAAAAATCTCAAATAGAAACTTTAAAGAATTTATTCGAAGATTCTGAGACTCAGATAGGTACATTAGGAAAACCTTTTGACAACATTGAAGCCGTACATAACCCCAACTCCCCCAAAATCGTATGCGACCGTCGTGGTTTTGCCTTGTACTTCAGTCGCAGCGTGATACCTTATGTTCGTGGTGAAGAACCTACTACTTGGCTGGAACATTTCCCCTACTTAAAGCACTTGGGAATTTATGCTTATCACCGCCAAGTACTTCACGAAGTCACACAACTGCCACAGTCATCACTGGAGAAAGCAGAGAGTCTGGAACAGCTACGTTGGTTGGAGAACGGCTACCGCATCCGTGTAGGCATCACTAATGTAGAAACGGTGGGTATCGACACGCCGGAAGATCTGCAACGTGCAGAAGAGTTTCTTAAAACACAAATGCAGGGTTAAGCACCCTGCATTTTGCATCTCTGTCAACCTTGCTGCATCTGTTGCAGCAGCTGTTTCTGTCGTTCTGTCAGCCCTGTCGGCAACTTCACCTGATACGTCAGGATAAGGTCTGTACCTCCCCTGCCCTTGCCACGCAGACGCACTTTGGTGCCAGGCTGCGTCTCAGGCTTCACCTTCAGTTTCAGCCGTTCGCCCGTACCCGTCGTCACCATGATATCGCCACCCAACAAGGCGGTATACATATCGATAGTGACAGTAGCTTGCGTATTCTTGGGTTCCTCCTTATACGTAGTATGGGCACCAAAGCCCTGGGCACCTCGCATGCCACCACCAAACAAATCCTGGAAAAATGATGAGAAGCCACCAGCACCACCCGAGCCAAACGACGAGAAATCGAAACCCTCAAAGGGATTGCCTTGTGCACCGCCATAGCCACCAAAACCTGCACCAGCCTTCTCATAAGCCTCTGCCTGCTTCCACTGCTCACCATACTTATCGTATTTGGCACGCTTCTCGGGGTCGCCTATCACGTCGTAAGCTTCCGTCAACGCCTGGAACTTGGCCTTAGCCTTAGGATCGTCAGGATGCAAATCGGGATGAAACTGCTTGGCACGCTTCAGATAAGCGCGCTTCACATCCTTCTGGGGTATGGTCTTGTCAACCCCTAAAATCTTGTAGTAATCAATAAATGCCATAATACTACCTCCTATTTTTATTTTCTTTTAACCTTTAACCAGCAAAAAGCGTGCCTAAGAACTTGGTGAATTAAAAAATAATCTCTACCTTTGCAAAAAACAATTTAAACCTATTATTTTTATACTGATGAAAAAGACAATAACGATCCTTGCACTAATGTGTATAAGCCTGACGGCCATGGCCAAACAAGCCAAAACCGTCACCCTACGACTGATAGAAACATCAGACGTCCACGGTGCTTTCTTTCCCTACAACTTTACCGAACGCCGTCCCATGCAGGGAACGATGGCACGCGTCAGTTCCTATCTCAAGCGTCAGCGTAAGAGCTATGGCGACCGCATCATCTTGCTGGACAACGGCGACATTCTGCAGGGACAACCCACCTGCTACTACACCAACTATGTAAAGACTGATGCGCCCAACATTGCAGCAGAGGTCGTCAACTACCTACAATACGATGCCCAGAACTTCGGCAACCACGACGTAGAGACAGGACATGCCGTTTACGACAAATGGGTTAGCGAGATCAAGTGCCCCGTACTTGGTGCCAACATCATCGACACCAAGACAGGCAAACCGTATGTCAAGCCCTATACCATC
>Ga0310696_10010992_pt1 | contig 10344 bp, 11 predicted proteins | sample AusTroGonzalo_MG_4_FD_203885 | JGI IMG/M metagenome (GOLD analysis project Ga0310696, IMG submission 203885) | Bovine rumen microbial communities from tropical cattle in Woodstock, Queensland, Australia - Gonzalo_02 (v2) (version 2) | ecosystem: Host-associated > Mammals > Digestive system >... | reverse complement strand
GAGGACGTTGCAGTCGAGAGGAACTCTGGACTCCCCCTGAAGGGTGTAGACCTCGATCTTGTCGGTCATGTTGCCGGGCTTTATGGAGAACTGCTTCCTGCATGTGCTGGGGACCTTGGAGTTCTTCTTGATCATTATCTCGTTAACGTACTTTTTTCCGTCCTGACTCACCGAAAGTGCTCCGAGGCTGTGAGCCGTGACATCCGAAACCTGCATGGCGGCCCTCATTCCTGTTGCGTTGCTGCTGTAGAGCTCCGCTGTGATGGCTGCTCCCTTGGCGACTGCGAGATCGGTATCTCCGTGGGTGACGACCTCGCGGCCGGTGAAGTCCTTGAGGAACTTGGAGACACCGGGCATCCTTGTGGAACCTCCGACGAGAAGGATCTCGTCGATATCCGTCCACTGCATTCCCAATGAATCGATGAGTTCTTCCATGACGTCCTTGGTGGCGTTCATCAGATGCTCGGTCATGGACTCGAACTCGTCCCTTGTGAGTGTGTACTTCTCGCTGCATCCCTCGTAGTTGATGGGGATCGTTACGTTCTCAGCGATGGAGAGGGTCTTCTTGTAACCCTCGGCTGCGACGATGAGTTCGTTCTTCGTGGCCAGGTCATCCCTGGGGTCCACATCGAACTCGTTTACGAATTTGTCGCAGACATATTTGACAATGGCAGCATCCCAATCCTTTCCACCGAGGATGTGGTTACCGTGTGTGCCGATGACCTCGATGTTCCCTTTGGTGATCCTTACAATTGTAACATCGAAGGTTCCTCCTCCGAGGTCGTAGACGAGGAGCGTCTTGTCAGTCGAATGTTTGTATCCGTACGAGATGGCCGCTGCCGTGGGCTCGTTGATGATCTTGGGCACCTTGATGCCGCATGATTCACCGGCGCGTTTGGTTGCCGTCCTCTGGGCATCTTCGAAATATGCCGGAACCGTGATTACGGCTTCTTCGATCTTCTCGCCTGAGACCTTCTCTGCATCCTCGATCAGATGCTTAAGAAGCATGGCGGAGAGATCCTCGGCCGTGTAGTCCTTATCGTTGAAGCTGACAACTATGGACCCATCGCCCATGTTGCGCTTGAATGCCGCAGCGTTCACTCCGGTTCCGTTGGACTGCATGTCCTTGGCATCCTCTCCGACCAATATGTCGCCGTCATCCAGGAAACATATGACAGAGGGCGTAATCTCCTTTCCGAAGGAGTTCGCCAACATCACCGGTTTGTTCGCATCCTTGTCGTACCTTGCTACTGCAGAGTATGTTGTTCCGAGGTCAATTCCAACCTTCATAATCCCATCGGGAAAGTGATATTTCTCTCTCTATATAATATAAAGGAGACTGCTCTACGAAATTCGTAGCCAAGTAAAGTTGGAGGCTAAACTTTGAAAAGGCGGGGCCTAGCGGGTACGAATTCCGTAGCCCAACTAGACACCGGAAAATCGGTCTTTTCACTCCTGCTTCCTGACACGGAGGAACATGAACACCATCACTGCGATGACAGCTATGGCCAGCGCTCCGGAGATTGCCATGAACATCCCCGAATTCTCCAAGAACATATCCCTGTTAAGCACTATCACCGCAGACACGATCATCAGCAATGCTGCCAGGATGACCGCTGCGTAGACCAAAGGCCCTCTCTTCATGGTCCACAGGTATGGTCACCCACATCAAAATAATATTGGATGAAGTCCTCAAGAGATACATGGAAGACCCGTCCGTACTGTGCATGCAGGCCGTAGAATGCCATGAGACAAACCCAAAGAGAGCAGTGGAACTCTTCACCCGTGCATCAGAGCTCGGATCGGCAGAAGGATTCTTCGGACTTGCGGAGATGAAGATCAACGGCATGGGAACGGAGAAGGACATCCCCGGGGCGGTCGATCTGTACAGAAAATCCGCAGAACTTGGTAACAGCCCCGCCATGTTCAGACTCGGCTGCATGTACACCGGTTCTTACGGCTATCCCGAGGACAAGGGCCAATGCAGATACTGGTTCGAAAAGGCCGCTGAGCACGGAATAGAATTGGCATATCCTGAGATAGCTGCCATCTACTTCTACGGATACGGGACGGAAACTGATCCTGTCAAAGCCTTCCGCTATTACCTTAAATCGGCTGAAGCAGGCGATCCCGAATCGATGTTCATGATCGGCTATATGATGAAGGAAGGCGTCGGAACCGAGAAGGATGAGAAAGGTGCGGCGGAATGGTTCGGCAAAGCAGCTTACAAGGGCATCCCTGAAGCACAGTTCAGGATGGCAAGGGCAGCTGAGGACGGATTGATAGAAGGAGGCGACAAGGTTGCCTTCCAATGGTATACGCTTGCTTCGAACCAGGGCTTCGCTCCCGCGAAATTCAACCTTGCCACGATGTACTACGAAGGAAGAGGTGTAGAAAGCAACATGGAGAAGGCCTTCAACCTCTATGAGGAGGTTGCTGCCACCGATGATGCTGATGCGTTGTTCATGACCGGGAGGATGTTCTTCGAGGGTCTTGGAACTCCGCAGGATACAGAGGTTGCGATGAGAAGGTTCAGCCGCGCTGCAGAACTAGGCAATCAGATGGCTATAGAATTCCTTTCAGATCTTCGCAGGAAGCAAAACACGCAGTTCATCAAGATAGACGGACTGGAATGAGAAAGCGGCGTCATTATGCTGACGCCTTGTTTCTGTAGTTTATTCACTCATCCATCAGGATGAATTCCGACTTGGGCTCTCCGCAGACGGGGCACTCCCAGTCATCGGGAAGATCGGCAAACTTGACACCTTGCTTCTCCTCGTCGTAGATGTATCCGCACATGGGGCATCTGTACTTCATGAGAATATGTAGGTCCCGTAACGATATAAGGAGAACGGTGAAAAAAGCGGATAAAGGTCGTGAGGGGGTCGACCCCCTCACTGATTTGTGTTTCAATTCTTCTTGCAGCAATCGCAGATGTCTTCCTCGACGATAACATTCGGCTTGTTGGCCGAAGGACATCCCGAGCATTTACATCCGCAACTGCTGTTGCCTTTGCGTTTGTTGCGCACCAGGACGTAGATAGCAGCGATGACCCATATCGCAATGACTCCACCGACGATAAGGTCACCCATGCTCATGCTTCCACTTCCTTCTCATCCTTGAACTGTCTGAATGGATCCTTGACGATCAGCACATACAACAGTACAGCAGCGGAGATAATCGCAACAACGTACGAGTACCACTCCATGTTGAGGCCGACGATTGACCCGTGTATCACATAGACCAGGCAGGCGACAAAGTATGCGAGAAGACACTGATAACCGACTGCGATGGCCGTGTGTTTCCAGTTTCCGAGCTCCCTGTGTATGGCACCGATTGCTGCGAAGCAAGGCGCACAGTACATGTTGAACACGAAGAACGAAAGGATTCCGCTGTCGGGCAAGATCAGAGCAAGCAATTCTCCGACCTCATCCTCTGCAAGTTCAGGGTCGCCTAGTACTATGGCGAGCGTTCCGATGAGATCTTCCTTAGCAATGAGTCCAGTGAGTGTGGCAGAAGCCAACTCCCAGCTGTCTCCCCATCCTAAAGGCATGAAGATGTACGCAAGGATCCTTCCGATGGCTGCTAGTAAGGAATCACCCATGTCCGCTTCAGGATCGATGAATTGGAACGACAACGTGAAGTGCGATAGAACCCAAATCAGAATCATTGTCAACAGGATGATGGTACCTGCCTTCTTGACAAATGCCCAGGCTCTTTCCAAAACCGTCCTCGCACATGAAACGAAACGGGGTGCACGGTAAGGAGGCAGCTCCATTATGAACGGTGCGGGTTTTCCGGCTAGGCGCTTGAACTTCTTGAGGATGATACCCGACACGATTACGAGCGCGATTCCTCCGAAGTATGCGACGACTCCGACCCACCATGCTCCGGCGAGTGCTGCTGTGATCGCAGCGATGACTGGTAACTTAGCACCGCAAGGCATAAAGGTGACAGTCATTGCGGTGATACGGCGGTCCGCCTCACTTTCGATAGTGCGGCAGGCCATGACTCCGGGGACTCCACATCCGGTTCCGACGAGCAGAGGGATGAATGATTTTCCGGAGAGGTTGAAGTGTCTGAAGATACGGTCCATGATGAATGCCACACGGGCCATGTAACCGATCTCCTCTAGAATTACGAGACAGATGAACAGTACAATCATCTGAGGTAGGAATCCGATGACGGCTCCGACTCCTGTGAGGATACCGCCGCATAACAATCCGGTGAGAACATCGCTGACACCGTTGTCCTCACACCACTGTTCCACAGCAGGGATGAGCTCGTCTCCGATGAAATCGTTGAGCGTTCCCGTCGCCCATGCTCCGGGCGATGTTCCAAGGGTTCCGTCATACATCGCAATGAAGTAGACCAAAGCGATGATCGCCACGAAGATGGGGAGGCCGAGGAATCTGTTGGTGACTATCCTGTCGATACGGTCGGACAGGGTTCCCCTCTCATCCTTGGGTGCCGCCACGAACGTATCTTTAACGATCTCTGAGATCTTCCCGTATCTGCTGTCCGCGATGATGGAATCCGCGGAATCGTCATATTCGCGTTCCATCTCCTCGATACTCGAGAGGATGGATTCCCTGGCTCCGGGGACTGCCTCATTAACTGCTTTGTCACCCTCGATAAGCTTGAATGCATAGAACCTGATGTTATTGTCTGGCACCTTTCCATTCAATGCTTCTTCAGCTGCTGCCTCGACCTTCTCGATATCATCGTCGTACTTCATCGGTCTCGGCGCAGTCTTGGATTCTGCTACCGACATGACCTTTGCGACCAGCTCACCGATGTTGTCCTTCTTTGCAGCGGATATCGGGACAACGGGTACTCCAAGCAATGTCGAAAGCTTGTCAACATCTACCTTGTCCCCAGATTCCTCAATCTGATCCATCATGTTGAGTGCGATGCCCATGGGCGTTCCCATGTCTATCAGCTGCAGCGATAGGAACAGATTCCTCTGCAGGTTCGTCGCATCCACGATGTTGATTATCGCATCGGGCTTCTCGTCGACGATGAAATTCCTTGAAACTATCTCCTCAGGGGAGTACGGTGACATCGAATAGATTCCGGGAAGGTCCACAAGTTCCGCATCGGTGCCCTTGATCTTTCCGACCTTCTTATCGATGGTCACACCAGGCCAGTTCCCCACACGCTGCGATGAGCCTGTCAATGCGTTGAACAGTGTGGTCTTACCGCAGTTTGGGTTTCCGGCTAATGCAATTGTAAAAGCCATATTCATTCTCTCCTCACAATCTGCGAAGAAGGTCATTCGACCTCTATCAACTCCGCATACTCCTTCCTGAGACTGAGTTCGTAGCCACGCACGGTAATCTCGACGGGATCCCCGAGCGGTGCCACCTTACGGACATAGATCTCGACCCCTTTGGTGATGCCCATGTCCATAATGTGTCTCTTAATCTCTCCTCCGCCCGTGATCTTCTTTACAACGACCGTAGAACCCGTGGCGGCGTCTTTCAATGTGCTCATTATTTCACCTGTTAGGAGACACCTCCGGTCTAGGGTCACTGAAAGGCTATCAGGAACGTCTTGATCGTGATGTCTTCTTTCATCTGGTTGATGCTGCCGCCGAAAAGGTGAGGGGGACCACAGCTTTACAGATACAGAATTTAGGTATCATTAAATTATATTTAAATTTAGTTAGTCCTAAAAATATTAAGGAATTACTTAGTCATTTTTGGATTCATCGTCAATCTTCACAACAGATGGGGAACAACCAGCACAACCATCGCATGAACGCTCACAGCTGCATCCATTCTTCCCTCTCCTCCTTCCTCTGAGCAGATAGATGATGGCATTAACAACGAGTATGACGATCACAGCTATGATTATCACTTCATAAATATTCATGACTTAACACCACCTTTCTGCCTGAACGGATCCTTGGCGATCAGTACATAGACTAGGACGACCACGCTGATCACTGCCAGCACGTAAGAGTACCATGCTATGTCCACACCCAGGAACGACCCGTATACCGCATAAACAATAATCGCGATAAGATAAGAAACCGTGCACTGGTACAGCACCGCTAGGCCGGTAGATTTCCAATCTCCCAACTCCCTGTGAATGGCACCTATGGCCGCCACACAGGGTGCGCAGAAGATGTTGAAACTGAAGAATGACAGAACCGCCGCATTGTTACCGAGGAGGTTGGCCAATGCTTCCGAAACCGATGAGATGGCGGCTTCCGAGTCTCCTACAAGGACTATTCCCAGAGTCGCTACTATGTTCTCCTTCGCCATAAGGCCGGTGAACGTCGATGCCGCCAACTCCCAGCTGTCGCCCCATCCCAAAGGCACGAACACGTACGCGAGACAGCGTCCCAACGTGGCCAGGATCGAATCTCCCATCTGTGTGTCCGAATCCAGATAGGTCAATGTGAAATCGAAGTGACAGAGGAACCACACGATGACCGATGCCAGCAGAACCACTGTGAATGCCTTCTTGACGAAGGACCAGCATCTGTCGAATATCCCTTTCAGTACGCCGTATACCTTTGGCACATGGTACGGTGGCAGTTCCATGATGAACGGTGCAGGATTGCCCGACAACTTCTGGAATTTCTTCAGAACGATTCCTGACAATATGACCAGCACCATACCCATGAAATAGGCATAGACTGCGACCCACATGTTACCAGCCAAAGCACCTGCAATCGCAGATATTATCGGGAGCTTAGCACTGCAAGGCATGAACGTAACGGTCATGGCCGTAATACGGCGGTCCGATTCGCTCTCGATAGTCCTCGAAGACATGACACCGGGGACACCGCATCCGGTTCCGACGAGAAGAGGGATGAACGATTTTCCGGAGAGGTTGAAGTATCTGAATATGCGGTCCATGACGAATGCCACACGTGCCATGTACCCCACCTCTTCCAAAATAATCAGACAGGTGAACATGATAGCCATCTGAGGCAAGAATCCTAGAACCGCACCGACTCCGGCCATTATACCGTTGACCAGTATGCCGCTGGTGATTTCGCTGACCCCGTTGTCCGTACACCACTGCCCAACGTCCTGTCCCAATTGATCGAACCAGTCGTTGAGCCATCCTGTGGCATATGCTCCCGGAGAGGTCATTAGAGGCCCGTCGTACAGAGCAAGGAAGTAGACCACTGCTATTACTGCGATGAATATCGGGATCCCGACTATCTTATGCGTCACAATCCTATCGATACGGTCCGACAGACTACCGCGCTCATCGACCGGGGCCTTGGTTATCGCCTGATGTACTATCTCGACTATCCTCGTATACCTGCAATCAGCGATGATAGAATCCGCCAGATCGTCATGCTCCTTCTCCAACGCATCTATCTCTTCCTTTATGGAATCCCTGACGCCAGGGAACTGCTCGTTGACAAGCGGATCTCCGTCCACGAGTTTGAATGCGTAGAACCTCAGATTCTCTGCTGGCACTTTCCCTTCCAATGCCTTCTTCGCCGCCTGTACCGTGGCCTCAACCGAATCGTCATAGATCACGTCAGGAGGACACTTCCTATTCTGTGCGACATCGACTACCGTCTCCACCAGCTTGTCGATGTTCTCCTTCTTGGCAGCCGATATCGGGATGACTGGAACCCCCAGAGATTTAGATATGAATTCGATGTCGATGTGGTCGCCACGCCTCTCCACCTCATCCATCATGTTCATGGCCAATACCATCGGTATGCCCATGTCGATGATCTGCATGGTGAGGTACATGTTCCTTTCCAGATTGGTGGCGTCGACGATATTGATGATTGCATCAGGCTTCTCGTTGACGATGAAATCCCTGGAAACAATCTCCTCCGGGGAATATGGTGACAGCGAATAGATACCTGGAAGGTCCACCAGTTCCGCATCGGCACCTTTGATCTTCCCGACCTTCTTATCGATGGTCACGCCAGGCCAGTTGCCCACACGCTGCGAGGAACCTGTCAAAGCATTGAAGAGCGTGGTCTTACCACAGTTGGGGTTTCCTGCAAGTGCTATCGTGAATGTCATTGGGGGCCTCTTGAACGGATCGCTCTACTTCGATGAGTTCTGCGTCCGCCTTCCTCAGCGTGAGCTGGTATCCGCGCACGGTTATCTCGATTGGATCCCCCAATGGAGCAACCTTGCGGACCTGTATGTCCACGCCTTTGGTGATGCCCATATCCATGATGTGTCTTCTTACAGCGCCTTCGCCATACAGCTTCTTGACTCTGGCGCTACCGCCGATGGGGATGTCTTTTAAGGTGTGCATAGGGGGGTTGCCTCACTGGCTGACCATGATCTTCATGGCCATTCCATCATCGATGGCGATTCTGGAGCCTCTCACTTCGAGGATGTGCCCGCAGTTGTCCTTGTTGACGATCCTGATGGGCGTTCCCGGAATGAATCCCAATCCCTCGAGGAAGCACTTGACCTCCTTCTTGCCGGATACCCTAACTACCTTTGCCGATTCCCCGTTCTTGAGGAAGGAAATAGGTACAGAGGGTCCGCTAGCACCATCGTATAGAATTGTGGAACCTGCGGATTGAGCGTTCTCCGTCATCATGTTTAAGGTTAACCTAAATCATATATTTAAGGTATCCTAACAATTTTTTGTCAAGACCTTAATAATCAACTTTAGATTAGAAAATCATAAAGAAATTATTGCTGTGAACCGTCCTTTTTCAAGGAAGGCATGACCTCGGGCCTGAGCCCGAGGTCGGATGATATGAGATTGCTTGGATCAGTCCTCGTTCTCCTTTTCGATATCGTGAGCTATTACGGACTGCTCATAAGCATATGCGCTTGCCTGCCTCTTCTCCTCAGCAGATGTGGGGGCCTTGTTGTCCATACCGTTGGGATAGGGCTGGTTGACGACTATCTGGTTGTAAGGTATCTGTATACCCAATTCGCATGCCATCCTGTAAATCTCCCTGTTCAGGGCTCTCTTGGCAGGATAGTAATCGTGCTCATCGCACTTTGCGAGGAACATCAGCTCCACACTGCTGTCAGAAAGTCCGTTGACTCCCTTGTAGAATGGACCTTCGACCAGATATGGGACCTTGTCCTTGATCTTCGGAAGGTAATCTTTGATCAGCAGTTCGATCCTCTCGAGATCGTCATCGTAGTAGATGTCGAGCTCAGTCTTGATGACCGACAGTTCCTGACTCTGATTGACCACAGCCTTGATCGTGCTGTTGTTGATGTACTTGATGTTACCTCCGGCATCGATGATCTTGGTGGTACGGATTCCGATCTCCATGACGGTACCTCTCCATCCTTCAACCACTATGATATCGCCCACTCTGTATTCCCCGTCGAACACGATGAACAGTCCTGCGATGATATCGGCTATCAATGACTGCGCACCGAGACCTATGATGAGTCCCAAGATTCCCGCACTTACAATGAGCGTCTTAGTGTCGACGCCCCATGCGGACAATATTGCGATGATCGCGATGATGAATATCGCATATCTGGTGAAACTTATGATGAGCCTCAATGCGGTCTGGAAACGGGTATCCTCCTTGATCTTCCCCTGAAGGAACTTCAATAGGATGAAGAGGGCCATCGCTACGAATAGGATCTGGCACGTTCTGAACATCGCCGGGATCTTTCCGTAGATGAAGTTTATCACACTGTTATTTGTCGGTTCGTCCCTGAAGGGAGAATCTGCTCCGAACAACTGCGGATCGAGTATCAGGGCGACGAGCGAAATGACTCCGAGGACTGCCAATATTATCAATATTATGCGATCCTCGCCGCTCTTCGAACCCAGGTTCAATCCTGTCTTCTTTTTTTCTGTCATTTTATCATCTCATATCATCGTCTCTCTAGAGACGTTAAGCTGAAACTGTTCATTATCAATGGACGGTGCCATTGTTCCTGTGGTGTCCAAGGTCGTGACCTCTTCCAACAGGTATGTGGTGTCCTCTGTTGCGACATCGAAATAGTATGTATGCCCAGCCGTCAGTCCCGTGATCGTACCGGTGCTTTCACCCTCATAAATCATCTCCGAATAGACGTTCTCATACGTGTCCGTATCGACCAGACTCAATGTAGCGCTCGCTCCGCTCCCGTGCATTATTACTCCGTAATCGATGGAGTCCGTGTGAGGCGTCAGGTATTCCAATTCGGCCCATATCGATGAGTCTGTGAGTTCGTATCTTTCCAGCACCAACAATGGCGGATTACCGGATCTGACTTCCACAACATGCTTACTATGTTCGTTCAGACCATGGACCTCCCCCTCGATGGAGTGATCCAATATGGCTGCCTGATGAACGATGGAACCATCCTCAAGGACCACAACGAAATAGCTCTCTCCTTCGGCGGGTTCCGATATGGATACCATGTAATA
>Ga0310696_10010991_pt1 | contig 10344 bp, 10 predicted proteins | sample AusTroGonzalo_MG_4_FD_203885 | JGI IMG/M metagenome (GOLD analysis project Ga0310696, IMG submission 203885) | Bovine rumen microbial communities from tropical cattle in Woodstock, Queensland, Australia - Gonzalo_02 (v2) (version 2) | ecosystem: Host-associated > Mammals > Digestive system >... | reverse complement strand
ATTTACAGGTCGATACTTTTAATTCGCCATTTTCGAAAACACTGTCATAAAGTTCTCTATCTTTTACATACAAAGATGACAGGAAACCTTGGATATAATCATTATTTTCTTTTTTATAAATTATTCCACCATCAGATGTAAAACCATATTTACTTTCTGTTCCTTTGGCTGTAATACCTTCATTACTTACCAAATAATCAGCATACGCCCTTTTAATTTTTTTTATTGTTTCATCACTTAATATAGCTAAATCTCCGTATCCTATGATTTGCACATCTGTAAAAGACGCCGCTTTGTTGCCAATATCTACATACGGAATATTTTCTTGTTCTGTTATATAAATTGCCAAATCTTTTTCCAAATCAAACTGAGACAATTTTGCTTTTAAACCGTTACCAATTGATGTTTTAGCTCTTATACTTCGTGCTGGCTTATTAAAATCATTTAAAACACAGTGCGCAGCGGTATACAAATATTTCACACCATCAACACCATTAACCAAAGTCCCAGAACAATAATTACCAACGATACCAAATAAACGCGCAACAGAATTAAAAGGCTTTGTTTGCTTTTGCGCATCTGTCACATAACAGCGCTTATCAACAGTATATTTTTCGGGATTTGTACAAAAATCTTCTGCCATACCATAACATGGCAACAAACATAAAAACAATAAACATGAAAAACATTTTTTCATATCTTTATTTCTTTAAATAATTTGTCGGGTTGTATGATTTTGTCCCTTTGCGAATTTCAAAATGTAATTGTGGCTTATCAACCTTACCCGTTTTTCCAATTTTACCAATTTGTTGCCCGACACTAACACGCGCACCACGACGAACATCCATAGAATCAAGATGCGCATAAACCGTCATCCATCCATCACTGTGTTGGATAATAATCAAATTACCCATGCCCTTTACTTCATTTCCAGCATATGCAACAACACCATTTTCTGCTGCCTTTACTGGCGTCCCAAGTGTCGCAGAAATATTTATACCATCATTAACCAAACCACCAGTTTTTGGACCATACCCCGATAAAATCTTACCACGCACAGGCCAAGAAAACTTTGACGAAGAACGCGCTGCTATCTTTTGCAAAGATGATTTTGTCGTTGTTGTTTTTGTATCTTTCGTCTTTTCTTTAACCTTTGTATCCGGCTGTTTTTCTGGCTTTGCTTTTGTAACACTGGTTACGGTTTTTTTATTGTCAACGGCTTTTTTCACAGTCACCGCTGGTTTTGTTTGGACTTCTGCTAATTTTGGAACCTTTAATTTTTGACCCACAGACAAATTAAAAGGCGCAGACAATTTATTCATTATCGCCAAATCATTAACGGGTATTTGATATTTACGCGACAGGGAATATAATGTATCACCTTTTGCTACTGTGATTTCCGTTACATCTACGCGTTTAGTAGAATTTGGTTTAACAGTTTCTTTGATAACTTTTTTCTCTGTAGTGGCTGCTTTTTCTGCTTTGATTTCTTTGACTTTTTCTTCAGAAATAACATTAGGCACTGGTTTTTCAACAGGCTTCACAACCTGCTGTTCGGCAGATTTAGCCATACGCATCGATAATTTCTGTCCTACAGACAAAGTATAAGGTTCTTTTAAATTATTTATTTTTGCCAATTCAGCAATGGTTGTATTATTCTTTTTCGCCAATGAATACAAAGTATCACCACGTTCAACAACAATCACATCTGACGTTTCAGATTTAACATCTGTTGTTTTTTCTTGTTTTACTTCTTCTTTTTTTTCTTCTGGTTTTGGTTGTATTTTTTCTTCTTCGATTTCATCTATAACAGTATTTCCGCCGTATACAGGAACAATTAAATATTCAGACATAATTTCTTGTTCTATTGAATCTTCATCTTCACCTTCAATTTCTTCTTGTTCTGATTTTGTATTTATTTCTGTTTTATCAACAGTGATAACTTCTTCTTCGGGGACCAGAACATAATCATCAACACTGGCATATAAAACATAATCATCTATGTTTGAAGAACCATATAATTCAGGCGATGCATAAACGCCATAATCTGTGACTGCAGAATTATAAATTTCAGGCTGACTTTGTGGGTCTGCCAACAATGCTGGATATCGTGTTTCAATAAACATGCCGATATTATCAGGTATAGAAGCAATTTTAGGTTGCAAATCACACGCACACAAAACCAGTGCGCACAAAGCCACTATATGCAAATATAACTTATACATCCTCACAACTAGAAATTATACCACAAAATATGGAATAAAAAAAGAATTTATGCGTTATCGCGCTTCATAAACAGTATACTTATTTCAAACAAAAATAACATTGGTAATGCCAATAAAACCTGGGATACGACATCTGGCGGTGTTAACATAGCTGCCACTATAAACACCGCGATAATGACATATCTGCGACTTTTTATCACAGATTCTTTGGACAACAGCCCCACCCTGTTCAAACAAACCAAAACCAAAGGTAATTGAAAAGCAATACCAAAAACCTTTAATAAACCAATAGAAAATGCCAGATATCCCGTCACTGCCGGCATCAAAACAGTTGGCACATACATTGATTCATTTAATTCCAAGAAAAACTTAAACACAAACGGAAACAAAATATAAAACGCGAATGCCGCCCCCATCACAAACAATATTGGTGACAATAAAAATATAGGAACTAAAAATTGCTTTTCATTTTTATGTAATCCTGGCGCAACATATGCCCAAACATGCCACAGTAAAACTGGCACTGTTATAACCAAAGCAACCAATGTCGCCAAAGAAAACTGAATCATCAATCCATCAGAAATCCCCGTATACAACAATGCTGCATCCGCCCAAACATTTAATAATGGACGCGTTAAAAACAATTCTACATACGGCGAAATAACCCACCCCAAACAAAAAGCAAAAACAAAAATCAGCGCACACCACAATATTCTGCGTCGCAATTCTGCAAAATGCTGCATCAAAGTCATCTTCATTTTTTACGCACCTTTTTAACAACATTTTTCTTTTTATTTTTTTTGATTTTTTCACCGAACATATCATTTGTCGCATTAGTTATCAAATCATCAATCGGTTTTTCTAAATCTATACGTTGCTGTAAATTTTCTGAAAAATCAGTTATTTTCCAAAGTATATTTCGTATATATTTCACAATGCGTGCCAAGAAACGCGCGACTTCAGGCCAATATTTCGCAGGCACAACACAAATTGCCACCAATAAAATTACTAAAAATTCAGTTGCACTGATACCGAACATTTTTTACCTTAATCATAGAAATCATCGCCACCACTGGTTGATACAGTTTTATGACGCGACAATTGGAAATAATTTTTTCCAAAATCTGTTTTTGCTTTTAAATCTTTGAACGCGACATCAGTCTTGTTAGATGTAGCATCCACCACAGACCACGAATTTAATTTCACAGGGCTTTTGTCAAAAACAACCACCATATGCCCCAAGCCTTCTTGGTCCCGCAAATGCATTTTCAAAGAAAAAGTATTTTTATCAGAATTCGTTTCCGTCACTTTGATATCAGCATTTTGTAAATCTATTTTTTTTCTTACCAAAATACCAGCGGGCGTACTGGTTAAAGGAACAGTAGTTATTTGATCCAACGATTTATCATAAAAATACAAATCTTTGCCATCAGCAATTAATTGAATCGGGGCATCTTTGTAATCCAATCTAACACGTCCCGGACGCAACATTGAAAAAGTCCCTTTTTCCGTTTTACCATTTGCCATCTGAACAAATCCGCCCTGTAAACCAGTTATAGAATTAAGATATTTTTCAGCATCCACAACTAATTTTTTATCCACCGCAGCTGAGGCAGAAAAACAAACGAATACACCAAATATCAAAGTTATAATTTTTTTCATTCTACATCCCCTTAAAAGCACTTATTACTTTATCATGGACATTTTGCAAACTGTCCATAACGACAGCGCCCGCTGCACACAAATGTCCACCACCCCCAAAAGATTCCGCAATTTGATTCACGGGTATTCTGCGACTGCGCAAAGAAATTCCTATTTGATTTTCTTTCTGTTCTTTTAACAATACAGCAAATTCCACACCGTGAATCTGCCCCAGCAAACCCAACACTAATTCACCACGACCATCTAATTTTTTATAATCGTCATGATTTATTGTTGCGATTGCCAAACGCCCTTTCATAAAAAATTCTGCATTTGAAACAACTTTTGATTCCATCAACACAGTCTTTTTATTTTTATTATTTAACAAATTCACAAGGCGCGTAATATTAGCACCTGCTTCAACCAGTGCCGCAGCATCTTTAAAAACATCACTGTATCTTACGAATTTAAAATGACCAGTATCCGTGATTATCGCCAATGTCAAAAGATCTATGATTTCTTGATTAATTTCAAACTTTGCATCACGCACAACATCATAAATAATCTGTGACGTAGCGGCTTTTTCAGTGTCATCAAAACACAATTTTCCTATTTTTTCATCATTATAATGATGGTCAATTTCAATTATAAAATCGGCTTTTTCTATAAACTTTGCAGTTGCACCTATGTTTTTCTTGGTTCCATAATCAACCAATATATACAAATCATATTTTGAATCTTCTGGGATATGATTATGACTTAGCGCTTCTTTGCGTAATGGGACATAATCAAGTTCTTTTGGGATATTACCATCATAAATGACCGTTGCTTTTTTCTTGAAATTTAATTCTATGATTTTCATCAAAGCCAACGCAGAACACAACGAATCACCATCTGGATTTTTATGCCCAGATATCGCGATTGATTTTGCGTTTTTTATTTTTTCTATCAAAGTTTCTATTTTTTTCTTCATAGCGATATATCTTCAACGGTGAATTGAGCACTTACCCGACCATTATATTCATTTTCTTTTAATTTGCCCAACATCATTATTTTAGTATTTGTATTCGCATCGTCCAGTAAAAAATTTCCCACAGGTGTCCCGACCAAATTAAAGCCTACAAATGATAACTGACTGCCATTACTTGTCCTGACAACACCGCGTAAATGAGAACCGTTCCCCATAACGGATGCAAATTTCAAAACACAGCCATGCAAAACCAATGTTGGTTCTGGATTAGATTGCCCGAATGGTGCCAAATCAGATAACCGTTCAACCAATTTCATATTGGCGCCACTGGCATCTATTTCAGCATCAACGATAATTTCTGATTTTGGTTTTTCACCACTTAATTGTTCAATCACAGATTCTTCTAAAAATTTACAAAAATCCTGTTCTTGATTGGCATTTAATGAAAATCCTGCCGCCGCAGCATGTCCACCACCTTCGGATAAAATACCGCGCGCCAAAGCTTCGTGAATTATTTTACCCAAATCAACCTGGGGTATAGAACGACCAGAGCCATTGATAACACCATCAATTCTTGTCGCAACACAAGTTGGTAAATTATATTTATCTTTTAATCGACCAGCAATAATCCCCATAACACCACCGTGCCAATTATCACCACATACAAACAAACTGCAATGTCCTTGTTCGCAACACTTATTAGCTTTATCCACAGCATCAACCATAATGGCATTTTGAATATCAATTCTTTCCTGGTTCATGTGATGCAATTTATTTGCCAAATCATTAGCAATCAATGGATTATCAGTTAACAACAATTCCAGCGCAGGTGACGCAGAATCAAGACGCCCTGCCGCGTTAAGACGCGGTCCCAAAGCAAATCCAACCGCATATACCGACGGATGTTTTATACCAGCCAAATCCATCAAAGTTCTAAGTCCTAAATTTTGGCGCAATCCTAAAACTTTTAGTCCGGTTGAAACAAAAGCACGATTTAAATCTATCAAAGGCATCGTATCGCAAATTGTCCCTAACGCGACCATATCCATGTAATTCAACAAATTAATTTGATTTTTTCCGTTTCCAAAAAATCCACGTTTTTTCAATTCACGATTTAACGAAACCAAAGTTAAAAACGCTACCCCAACACCCGCCAGGAAAGAAAGCCCCGAATCATCATCAACACGTTTTGGGTTTACCACCGCATCCGCATTTGGCAAAACATTATCTGGCGAATGATGATCAGTAACAACAACTTTTAACCCCAGTTCTTTTGCCTTGTCCACTTCTTTGATGCCGCTGATACCACAATCAACAGTTATCATCAAATTTACACCACTTTGTGCGATTTGTTCTATGGCAGAAATGTTTAATCCATATCCTTCGCCTTCACGTGTTGGTAAATGCCAAGAAACATCAATACCTATTTCACGCAGATATTTCACAAACACAGCTGTTGAAGTTATGCCATCTACATCATAATCGCCATATATTGCGATTTTTTCATTTGAACAAATAGCATCCGCAATTATCCTGGTTGCTTTGTCCATATCTTTTAAAACAGATGGATCTGGCATATATTCTTTGATAGAAGGATGCAAAAAACGTTCCACAGCAACATCGCCCACAATGCCCCGTGAAGTTAAAATGTTTTTAATCAAAATTTCTGTATCGTTCGAATCTTTATTCAGATTATAATCACCCGACACAGCCCACGCTTTTCCCAGCATGGACTTTTCTACTATCTTACGCACGCTATACTCTTTTTTTTATTATCGATATAATTATAATACAAAATTATTCAAATAGCAATGGAATGATTCCATCTAAAATTGCACCTGCTGTTGGCACAGCATTCCAAGCCGCAGTTTTCCACCCACCAGATTCAGCTGTTCCTTGGGGTTCGTCCAGCATAATCATAATGATATACTGTGGTGCAGACACCGGAAAAATCCCAGTAAACACAGTAGTATTTCTATTTTTATCAACGCGTCTGTCAGCGCCTCTTTTTTCAGCGGTTCCTGTTTTACCACCAATTTCTATGCCCTTAACCCGTGCTTTCTTAGCGGTTGTTTCTTCTGCAATATGGAACATTATTGTCCGCAAAGTTGATGAAATATCTGGGCTTAGAACTCTTTCACCACGCACAGCGCCGATATTTCTTTTTAACAATGTTGGATAAATATAAATTCCACCATTTGTCATAGAATTCACAGCCAACAACAAATGCATAGGAGTCACCGCAATTCCATGCCCAAAAGATGCGGTTGCCCTTTCTGTGGGTCCCCAAGTCCGATAGGTCAATCCTGTTTCAGTTTTACCAAATTCCAAATTCAAAGGTTTATTGAATTGCAAGGTTTCGAAAAATTCTTTCTGTGCGCCATCTGGCAAATCCAAAGCGATTCGCGCACTGCCCACATTACAAGAATATAACATTATATCTTTGGCTTTTAATGTCCGCTTACCCATCTTTTTGACAACATCGCGTTTAAACGAAGACACATCATCAATTGGTTTACGCATTGCGGGTCGTCCATATTTATCATAAATCATCAAAGGTTCGCTGATTTTGTAATCTCTGTTCTGTAAACCATTTTTGTATGCTAATGCAGTATTAAATATTTTAAAAATAGACCCCATTTCGAAATTATCCCGCAAAGCCCTGAATCTGCGAACGCTAACCGGACTGGCATTATAATTATTCGGGTCAAAATCAGGTAATTGTACCATTGCTATCATTTCACCAGTACTGGAATTCATCAGCATCCCCAGCGCACCTTTGGCACGATATTTGTTCATAGCATAGCTTAACTGTTCATAGAAAATATTTTGCACGCGCGAATCAATAGACAGCTTTAATGGGTCTTTGTTTTCGCGTAAATATTCATCATAAGTATATTCGACACCTTCTAAGCCTGCATCTTTACCAGCGAATCCCACAACATGCGCAAACACATTGCGTTGTGGATAACGACGATGGGTAAATTGTTCTACTTCGAAACAGTTATATTTTCTGTGTGCTTCGTTAATAAGTTTTATCTGTTCTTCAGTTGCGTTCTTTTTGATATAGACACCGCGCCTGTCAGATTGAATCAGATTCAAAGCATCAGCAACACTGTAATCCATAGGCGCAATTTCATGAATAACATTTGCTACATTATTTATGTCTTGAGCTTTGACCTTTTGCGGATAAAGTTTGATATTACCAGAACGAACACTTTTCGCCAACACCACACCATTTCTATCAACGATATCAGCCCTGCTTTCTATTTCAGTGCCATACATACTGTATTTTTTTATATCATTACTCTGCAATCCCAACTGTAAAGTTCTGGCGATAAAAATACAAAACATAGCGGTAAAACAAAACATTATCCAGCGAAGGCGCACAGCACTTTCCCTGTGATAAATTTCACCTTGGTATTCATGTGGTAAAACATCTTGCCCGATATTGAATCGCATATTATTCCACCATTGGTATATCGTCTATGTGTATAGTCTTGCTGAACGATACTGTTTCCATCTTTGGGTTTATTTCAGCAACCGAAGCACGCAACAACCCCGCCGAAGACAGCGCAGAAAACTTTGTTCCCGCAATATCATATTCCTGCTTGGTTGTTTCTAAACTGCGCCGCACAGATTTCAAATTGTTTTCTTGAACACGATAGCATACCTGTAAAAATGCAATAAGACACACAATGGAAACGACCATCGTCACACCTATATTAAACATTTTTTCATCGTCTTGCATAAATTCCTTTCCTTTTTTAATTTCATATGTATTTTATCATAAATTCTTAAAAAAACTAATCATAGAATTAATACCATTTAATCTGGCGGCACCAAAGTTCAAATTCAGCCCACGAAATTCGGCTTCCATATCTATTTTTTTAATTTCGTTTATACTTTTTTCATCAACCATAGATAAAATGATAGCAACAATTCCACGCACCATTAACGAATCGGCGCGTCCGTAAAAAGAACCACCTTTTTGGCAAATTTCCACGAACGAAGAACAACCTAAAATTTCTGTGCATTTCGAATTTTTTGGAACATCAGGCAAATTTTTACCTAAATCCATAACGAATTCCAATTTGTCGACTGGATTTTCTATCATCGCCAAAGATTTTTTTATATTTTCATAATTCAAAACTACCACCCTTGGTCTGTTAAATCTAATTCAATTTTTGCTGCTTCACTCATCCTGGATAAATCCCACGCAGGATCCCAAACCAACTTCACATCCACAGGTTTTCCGTTCGTCACGGTTTCTACATTACTTTTAACTTCATTTAAAATTTCTTCCATCATAGGACAGGTTGGACTGGTAAAAGTCATTTCGATAACAACGCCATCATCATTGATAGATATATCATATATCAGCCCTAAATCCCAAATGTTCACAGGAATTTCTGGGTCATAAACCTTTTTAATTTCATCGATGATATCTTCACGTTTTATTTCCATTTTATCCAACTACTTTCTTGATTACATCAACAACATATTTAGCATCTTTCATCGTATTCCATGGTCCAACAGATATACGCACAGAACCGTCCAGTCCTAATTTTTTATGAATCCAACTGGCACACATATTCCCAACGCGCAAACAAATGCCATTCGCGCCAACCAACATGCCAAAATCCAAAACATGCATGTTTTTAGGGATAAAACCTAGCATACACGAATCGCGTGATGTTAAAATTTTTATATTTTTAATTTTAGATAATTCATCATACATAAAATGAATTAAATTTTGCCCACCATCCCATTTGGATACATAATCAATGGCCGCCGGCATGGCAACTATTTGTGTAATCGGCAAAGTGCCTGCTTCAAATTTTTCAGGCGAATTATTTAAAATAATTTTTTTATCAACAACCCTGTTGACCATTCCACCACCAAATTTATCTGGCATCCACATATCGGGATTTTTGATATACATTACCCCCACCCCAGTATCAGCACCAATTTTATGTCCAGAAAAACACAAGAAATCACAACCCATATCCACAACATCTAATTTGCTGTGTACGACAGATTGCGCTGCATCCACGATTGTTATAACATTTTTATTCTGTTTGTGCGCAGCTTTGATTATAGATTTAACATCTTGCCCGTTTCCCAACACATTAGACATCGCAGTTATAACAATAACATCAACATTTGGAATTTTTTTTATATCTATATTTAAGCTTTTATTTAACGGCATAACGACAGTTTTAAAACCACTTTGTTCCCATGGTAAACGGGCACTGTGATGGTCTAAATCAGACACCGCAACAACCAGATTTTTTCTAGAAACGGTATTTTTTATAATATGAACAATTCGGTTGAACGCATCAGTTGTCCCAGATGTCCAAACTATGTTTTTTGGTTTTACACCGATAAAATCAGCAACAAGCGCCCTGGAATTGGCAATCAAATCGTCAACATGTGTCGCACGCGCGCACACCCCGCGTCCTGCATTAGCATAAGATTTACGCAAAAAAGTGCGTTCAATTTCAA
>Ga0310696_10010989_pt1 | contig 10345 bp, 9 predicted proteins | sample AusTroGonzalo_MG_4_FD_203885 | JGI IMG/M metagenome (GOLD analysis project Ga0310696, IMG submission 203885) | Bovine rumen microbial communities from tropical cattle in Woodstock, Queensland, Australia - Gonzalo_02 (v2) (version 2) | ecosystem: Host-associated > Mammals > Digestive system >... | reverse complement strand
GAAGGGCGGCAACATCTGTTTCTTCCAATGTGTCAATAAAAGTAGTCATCCTTTTTTACATTATTTTCATCCGCAAAAATACACATTTTTTCATACACCATCACTTTTCCAAAAGCAATTCCTCTTCTCCCTGCGCAATCCGTGTGGCGTTCAAGGGCGAGACCACCGACGGGCCTGTTTCTCTTCACGACTCCTCTTCACGAACCAGGGTACAAATTGTACCCCCTTTTGTGTTATGGTATCCTAAATCTTTTATTTACTTTGCAAATGTACGCATTATCATTGTATCCTGCAACACCAATCACAATTCCTTCATAAGCAGGAACTTCCTTAAGTGAATATGTTTAATACCCTCATAATCAGAGTTCTCATAGACCTCATCCATGGAAACTACATATTTAGGATAATTGTCCTTAATCAGTTGCAGGTTGCCGAACTCGCGCAAGACGGTCTCCTCGGATGACAATTGATAAGTCGCCTGAACATAAGCCACCCGGTCTTTCCTACGAGCCACAAAATCGACTTCCGATTTTTGAACATAGCCAACGGTTACCTCGAAACCAAGACGTACAAGATGCAGATACACGGCGTTTTCTATAACCTTCTCTATACTCTGGGCCAGTCCTCCTTGAACAAGAGAATTCCTGATGCCAATATCCTCAAAATAGTACTTGTCGTTAGTCTCAAACAGGCGTTTTCCGTGAATATCATAACGACCCACTCGATGAATGATGAAAGCATTGCAGAGATAGTCCAAATAATTGAGAATGACTTTGGCGGATGTATCTATTTGTTGGCTTTTTAGGTATTTTACTATGTTGGTAGCCGAAAACGGTTTGCCAATATTGTCGCTGATGAAACGCACCAAATTCTTCAACAGAGACAGGTTCCTAATTTCCTCCCTTTCAACAACATCCTTCAGGATAATTGTATTGTAAACACTTTGTAGATAGTCGTTTATAAGTTCCTGCTCATCAAGGCCAAGACGGCTCAATTGAGGCATACCTCCGTTTTTAAGATAACTGATTAAAGAGGCGTTGCTATCCTGCAATTTATGGAAAACAAGAAACTCCGCATAATCAAGGCTTTGAACATGGTATTCAATGCAACGACCTGAAAGATAAGTGCTCAATTCACTCGAAAGCATCTTGGCATTGCTTCCCGTAATGACAATCTCGCAGGCTTCTTGGGTGTGAAGACTTCGTAAAGTCAATTCAAACTCGCTGATGTTTTGTACTTCATCAATAAAAAGGTAGTTGGTTTTAGCAGCAACAAGATGGTTTTCAACATAATCCGTTAATTCCAGATGAGTTTTGATAAAACCAAATCGCTCGTCATCCTTGTCTATGTAGATGATATTGTTTTCTTCATTGGGCATTAATCTATTGATAATCTGCCTCATAATAAAGCTCTTACCTACCCTACGTTGTCCTGTCAGTGCGATAATAAGCCCTTTTCCGAAAAGACGTTCCACCTTTTCTGTATAATCCGGTCTGTTGATGATTTCCATAACTGTCTTATTTTGAACGAACATGCAAAGATATGAAGAATTTGTGAATTACAAGTAACAAAATGAGAGTTTTTTTCAGTTTTATTTCTTATAAGAAACAAACTTGCTTAATCTATAGAGTTTGTGGAGTATGATTTTTTTATATAACTTTGCACCTGAAAAACAATCTTGAAATGCGAAGCATTCAACGAAGTTAAATCTTGAAATTCTAAATCTTGAAATCCATGGATACCGAAAAAATCAAGCAAGCCGCTGAAATCCTGTCGAAGGCGAAGAACATCGTGGGCTTCACTGGCGCAGGCACTTCCGCTGAGAGCGGCATCCCGCCTTTCCGTGGCGAGGGCGGCATCTGGAACCAGTACGACCCCAACTCCCTTGACATCGACTTCTACTACCGCCACACCAAGGAGTCATGGAAGATCATCCGCGAGGTGTTCTATAACTTCTTCAGCAACAAGGACATCAAGCCCAACCCTGGACACCTCGTCCTGGCCAAATGGGAGAAGGAAGGCCGCCTGAGCAGCGTCATCACGCAGAACATCGACGACCTGCACACCGTGGCGGGCAATACGGTTGTGTATGAGTTCCACGGCAACATGTCACGCTTCGTGTGCACGAAATGTGGCCACAAGGTCGATGCCAAGAGCTTGACACTCACCGAGGAGCCACCTCGTTGCGCCAAGTGCGGCGGACTGATGAAGCCCGACTTCATCTTTTTCGGCGAGGGCATCCCCGAAGACGCCTACTACGGCTCGGTGAGGGCTGCCGAAAACTGCGACGCCTTTGTCATCATCGGCACTTCAGGACAGGTCAGCCCGGCCAACATGATCCCCGGCATCGCCAAACGCAACGGCGCCAAGATCATCGAAATCAACATGGAGCCTTCGACCTACACGAACTACATCACGGACATCTATCTTGAAGGCAAGTCAGGCGAGATTCTGCCCGCGATTGATGCCTTGATGAGCAGATAGTTCAATCTCAAACCGAACGTATCCGAACGAAACCGAAAAACATCGGATTATTTCGGGTCCTTTCGGTTAGAGATACTATAGTCTTTAAACTCCAAACACCGCCTCAAACATCCGTTTATAGGCTTCAACCTTTTTGTCAAATGACAAAGGATAGGCTCTTGAAGATGAGGGTAATCGATACAAGGTTAAACCACCTTCGAGAGCCTCTTTTGTGTTGGGCGAAAGAATTGTATCGACGTTGAAATAACCGCACACTTCCGTGGTGGCCTTCTCGCCTGTCGTGGCGATGACATGGCATTGTGGCATTTGTGAGAGCAAAGCCCGAATGTCAGTATGCTCTACGATTTCCAAAAAGGCATCCGAAGCGTTGTCTTTCAAACGTTTGACCGCTGTAGCCGTATCGAAGAAGGCGATGCCTTTCTCGTTGAGAAAAGCCACGATTTCATCCTTTTTAAAGCATTTGTGCTCTGTATCAACGAAATAGTTGCGGTCGCCAAACCAGATTTCTCCCTCGATGCGCCAGTGGTCGTTGATGAAATTGGGGTAGAAAAAGTCCATGCACCAACGTTTTTGCGGTGGCGGGAAACTGCCTAAGAACAACACCTTGGCATTGGCGGGCAGAAACGGTTTCAAAGGATGATACTCTATCATAGTACAACAAAATGGGTCTATTTCTTCACACCAGGAAAGGATTCCACAATCTTGACCTTGATATCAGGGAAACTATTGACAATCTGAACTTTCACATCTGGGAAGCTCTCCACAAGCTTCACCTTGCCGCATTGGTCGGGGAAAGATTCCACTATCTTCACGTCCAAGTCTTCGAAAGATTCCACAATTTGAACCTTGACATCGGGAAAACTCTCCACAATCTTCACCTTGCCGTAAAGGTTGAAGGTTTTGCCGTCCTTGTTGGTGAACGTGCAATTCTCTTTGTTGATGCCAGGTTTCTTGTCACCCGACTGAGCCACCATCGGCAATGCCATGAGTGCGAATAATACAAAAAGTAGTATGTTTTTCATGATGCAAATATTTATTTTTCAACTAAATATGCTCCCACCTGATTGATGCACAACGTGCCCTTGAAAACCTTAAACCTAATTCTTAACTTATCAGCCTTAACCGTCTGGAAACGAACAAGTCGCTTGTAGCCGATAGTGGTTGTTGGCTCGTCCACTTCGACAGGCAACCATTTACCATTAAAGTAATAGTCCAAATAGAATGCGTCAACATTTTGTCCTAAAGGAATATACTCTTGCAAAAGCAAGCGGTTGAAGGCGGTAGTTTGAGGGAAATCGAAGATGAGTTCGGCTTGATGAATGCCGTCTTCTGTTGCCCAGTATTTGGTGTAGTCGTCGTTCAGAACTTGTTTCGGTCCAAATCGCCATGAACGCTTGTTGCTGGCCGTCACTTTGCACCCTTTCAGCAGGTTGTTGTAGAAGTCCTTTTGCAACTTCTGATACCAATTCACAGCATTGGCAGAATCGATACTTGGAATCCTACCCTCTTGATTCACAGGGAAGTTGAGCAACAAATTGGCATTGTGTCCGACACTTTGGTAATACAAATCCATCAACTGATCCACGGTTTTTACTTGGCTGTCTTCGCTTTCATGGTAGAACCACCCTGGACGAATAGAAACATCCACCTCAGCAGGTAGCCAAGCCTCACCATCGCGATAGCCTTGTTGCAGTGCCTTGGTATCGTTAAGCGATTCAAAATCAGTTTTGTACATACACCATTGCGTTGCATTTGCCTTACCTTCCTCGTTGCCTATCCAACGCAGTGTAGGAACCGTTCCACCAAAGATGCTTGCTTCAGGGCTGTATTGCCACACGATGTCTCTCGCTTTCTCATAATCATAATATTTCTCCGCCACAATGGAGCGCATTTCATCGGCACCACCATACCACCCAGTTCCGCCATTGGCACCATCGAACCAGAACTCAAACAGAGGACCGTAATTGCTCACAAGTTCCTCAATCTGACGATGATAAATGTCGACATAGCCTTGATAACCGTATTCAGGCTGGTTGCGGTCCCAAGGCGAGAGATATAAGCCAAACTTCAAACCATATTTCTTGCAGGCATCGGATAATTCTTTGACCAAATCTCCTTCTCCATTTTTATAATAGGTGTTCTTGATGGAATAATCTGTAGTTTCGGTCGGCCAGAGGCAGAAGCCGTCGTGGTGTTTCGCTGTCAAAATAACGCCTTTCATGCCAGCGGCTTTCAAGGTCAATACCCACTGATCGCAGTCCAAATTCGTAGGATTAAACGTATAGGATTGCGTGTTGCCATAGCCCCATTCCATGTTATTAAACGTGTTTAAGCCAAAGTGTATAAACGCGTAGGTTTCAAGCTGTTGCCACTCTAACTGTTGTTGAGTCGGAATGGGATGGCTTTGTTGCGGCCTTTTGGTGCAAGAAAAGCACATTGGTAATACCAACAGAAATAGTACGAACTTTCTCATTTGTCAGGTATATTTGTTGCAAACTTACACATTTATCGGGGAACACCAACCAAAAACTTACATTTTTCTTGGGGAATCAACAGAAAAACTTACACTTTTCCTATCTTCCGCAATAGGACACCCAACTTTTAGTTTTTCGGGTGACTCTTGGCGAGCGATTTTGATCATTGCTTGATTTGCTCCATTACATACTCCCCAATACTCCCTCGCGCCTCGGTCATACCGAGTTTCTTGCGGATGCTGGTTCGAGCTTTGCCCACCATGGCGGTCGATACCTTCATCATGTCGGCCACTTCCTTCACGCTGAAAGGCATCATGGAGAGGATGCAAATTTTGGACTCGGTTTCAGACAAAGGTGGTTGATTTGCCTTAATGCGCTGAACCACATCGGGATAGACCTTATTGTATTCCTCAAAGATAGCTTCGTAAGCAGTGTCAGCCTCATGTCCGCAGACGCATGATTTCAGTTTCTGGAATGACAGCTTGTCGATGTCCTTGTTCTCGCCTATCAGAAAGACCTTGTAAATCATCATCACCTTGCGGAAGAGGTTGTCGCGGTTGGTCTCGGCCATGGTTTCAGACTCCTTTTGCAAACGGCTGATGTCCAAATTCAACTCTGCAATGGTCGCCCGCTTTTGCGCGGAACGGTACAACAGGAAAAAGACAACCGCCACCAAGGCCACCAAAGCCAACGAAATGACAATAAGCATTTTCCTGCGGCGCAGAAACACGCTAATCATGTTCTCGCTGTGGTCCAAGTCACCGTTCAAGGTTGAGATGGTAGTCTGTACCTTCTCCATCAGTTTGAGGTCCTCGCTCGACTTAGCTAAGACAATTGCCTCGTTCAAAGCAGCCATTGCCGAATCGAAATTGTTCTGCTGCCAATAGACACAGCCGCTGTAAAGTGCCGACAATGTCTTCATCTCGGCATCGTTGGTGAGATTGAAATACCGCCGTGCCTGGAAGATGGAAGTGTCCTGCGAGATGTCCTCTCCCCTGCTGAACTTGCCTTCGACTTCAAGCACCATCCGCTCCATGTTGTCCATGTCGGATTTCACGTTGCAAGCCGCCAACAGCGCAATTAGCATGACGGCCAACCAACTTCTTGATTTATATAGCAAATTCAGCATCAAAACTACAATTCAACAATTGACTACATCGAATTATCATTTCAACAACGCAACAATCCTACAATTATTGCCCTCCTTTCTCCCCGGCCGTTTGCGCCTCGTTCTCCAATTCAACATTCCCGAACCGCAAGGTGAACCCCACACAGAGATAGGTGGAATTGCTCCGACTTGTAAAGTCGCCTTGCATCAGCGGATTCGTGTAGATGTTGCTGTAGCGCATCAGGCCGAAAAGGTCATTGCCGTTGACAAATACCGACAACTTGTGGTTGAAGAAATCGGTGCGCATCCCACAATCAATGGAATAATTGGCCCCAGATTCGCTAAACAAGCTCTGTACCGGAGACCTGTAATAGCCAGACACATGAACTTCAAGTCGATTCCACAGTTTAGCCCAAACACTCAACTGGAGGCTGTATGACCATAAATCGTTCTTTTCTATGCTCTCCAATGCACCATAATTGGTCTCAAAATAAGAGTCAAACACGTTGGCGTAAAACCTCAGGTTGAACATACCATTAGGTCGATACATCATGTTGAACTCCCCTCCTGCCGTGTAGGAACGCCCCACATTGACCGGTCTCGTAAACAATACCACCCGACCATAATGCTCATGATACCCCGACTCACTGATCGTGGTGATGTCGTTCCTCTTGCCTTTGTAATAGCCTGTCAGTCCCACCGAGCCGAAATTGTCCCAGTATTTCGTCCAACCCGCTTCAAAATTCTGCGTGTAAATGGGTTTCAGGTTTTCATTGCCAGTGGTGTACATCTCCTCGTCGTAGTGGTTAAAGGGGCTGAGTTGTGTCGCCGTAGGGCGTTTGACCTTCATGGAATAACTCAGCTTGAAGTTGTGCATCGACTCGGTGCGATACGAAAGATGCAAGGAAGGCATGACATCGAAATGATTGTCAACGAAGTCGTAGTCAGGGGCATCGGGAAAGACGATGCCGGTTCTGAAATAATTCATACTGATGCCTGGCTGTACCGTGAAATCACCGAAACGATGCCGAAGCATAAGATAACCGCCCAAGTTCTGGTTTTTGTAATGATAGTTGTAACTCATGATGGAATCCCTCACATAGCTGTTGTTGGTCAAAGTGTCCACAAAATTGCGGTTGGTTGCCGTTTCCCAACTGCCGTTGAGTCCCATACTGACCTCTCCGTTTTTGGAATAAGGCAGGTTATAGTCCACCTTCATCGAAATGGGCGCGTTGAAAGTCAAGTAATCCATCTTGAAAACCCTGTCACGAGGCGAGGGCAAAGTATAGGTGGTTCGGTTTTCTAAGGGTATGGCACTACGGTTCAAGTCGCCAGACAAACGAGTGGTCAAATTGTGTCCTTCCTCATTGAACTTGTGCTGATAATAAAGGCCTGAGTTAAGATAAAGATAATTGGAATTTGAAGTATTGACAAACATGTATTTATAGGTGCCCGCCTGCTCCAAATACTCAACACGTTCCCTTTCTGTTGTCACTTCCGACGGACCAAAGGAATCCCAGCAGTTCATCCAGAAACCGTACGTGTTTTTGTTGTCGGGCGTATAGGTGATGTTTAGAGAGCCCCCAGGACTATAGGTGAAATATTTGTTGTGTCTTAGGCTATGGCTTTGGCTAGCCGGAACGAGACTGTCGTTTTCGTCCTTCGTGAAAAGATTTCTGTCGAATTCCGCATTCCCCTCGCCGTGATAGAAGTAGGTGCTGGCGTATGCGTTCACTGTCCACTTGTCGTTTTTCCAAACGTATGAAATCCAAGGCATTAAAAAAGGTTGTGAGGAAGCGTTGGCACCAAAACAAAGGAACTCATTCCGCTTGATTTTAGCATTCATCACGATGTTGATGATGCCGTCGGCGGTGGTGGCATAGCGTGCCGATGGATTGGTGATGACCTCAATGCGGTCGATGGCATTGGCGGGCAAAGTCTGAATGTAAGTTTTGAGGTTCTCCCCTGTGAGGTTCGATGGCTGGTCGTTAATCCAGATTTCCACGGAAGAAGTTCCACGCAACGTAATGTTGCCTTCCGCATCCACACTTACGCCAGGCGCGTTTTGCAAAGCATCGGAGGCCACACCCCCTTGCACAGTCGGGTCCTCAGAGACTTGATACAACGTTTTCTCACCCTCAACGGAAAACAGCGGTCGCTCCGCCGTGATGGTAACACCTTCAAGCAGTAAAGTATCCACTGCCATCTGAAGGCTATCGGCTTTCGGTTTGACTTCAGGGATTTCGACTTGGGCAAAAGCCACCACATTGAGCATCGCCAAAGCGGTCGTGAGGAATAGGGTTCTTGTGTTCATTGCATGGTACATTTTTAGGTTTGACCATGCAAAAGTATAGTGAAAAATCGGGCGATTCGCAAGGCTCGGCATATAGTAGAGACCTTTGCGGATAGCCCGAAATTAATTGTTTAGGATTCAGTGGGTTACAAAATGGATGGTAGAGACTTTTCTCGCCTCATGACTCATTCCATTACCAACTCCTTATATTCGTATCTGACTTTTTTCCCCACATTGACCACCAAATAACTTGGTTTCCCACCGTCGTTGAGATTGTCGGTCATGACATATTGCACACCGCCAAACTGACGTTGCTCACGCATGTGGAAGTGGCCCATCAGCACCAAGTCGACGTTGCTGCGGCTCATCAAGTCCATGAAGGCGTATTGCTCTTCTTGCGGCAGGTTGGCGGCTGGCGTGGTGGTGTAGTTGTAAGAGGTGCGGAACAACCAATTATGGCTGATGACAATGCAATAACGATAGTCTTTGCGATGCTCAAGTTGTTCTTCCAACCACTTCGTCTGACGTTGGCCAAAAGTGCCGTTTCCTGAATCCAACAAGATGTAAAGGTCTTTATAACCACCAACGGTCTTCACGGTCACAGTGTAAGTCGAAGTGTGGAAATATTGCTTGTAATAAGTGGCGCAATCAAAATATACATCATGGTTCCCAAGGACGGTGAAACAAGGGTCGTTTTTGGCTTGGGTCTCGGCATTAAAACGCATGGAGGAATCTACCCTTTTATAGCCTCCCTCGCCGCTTTGGTTGGCCAAGTCACCCACGAGAAGGGCAAAGATGGCTTTCGGGTCATTGCGTTCGGCGGTGAGGTACTTGTACAAACGGTCTTTGGGACCCTGCAACTCGAAATCGTCACGGTCGGAGTAGTGTGAGTCGGAGGTGGAATAGAAGCAATACTCGTCAGGAACGTTCTCAATGACAGGCATTCCGTTTTGCACATTATAGTCGAGCCAGTCGGCCACACGTTCCTCGGTGTCGCTGCGGTTGATGACCATTCCGGGGATGTCCAAACGGTCGCAGCTCATGGCAATCATCGCTGCTGCAGCTAATATAAATAGGTGTTGCTTTTTCATTGTTTCAATTTTTATCAAGAATTAGAGAATTTGAGATATTTCGTTGAATTTTTGTGAATTAGAGCAAAAATCGCAAGCGATTTTAAGGCTTCCAGATGAGTCCGATATTGCCATACCAGCCGTTGTATTGTGCCGAGAGATTGAGCACACCGCAAGGATGTAAACCTGTTTCAGCGGTGATTCTCAGACCGTTGCCAAGGTCGTAGTAGCCGTTCAAGCTATAATAAAACAGCGTGAAGTCCTCGATGACGAAATCCCTGTAATTGGAGACTCGTGTGCCAATGTTCCAAGGATGCTCTTGGTCAAAGAGGTTACCTTCCACGCAGAAAGTGACATTCATCGGCTCAAATATGGTCTCCATGCCGCCGTTCTTGCGCAACGGGATGGGGGCCGTGTAACGGTTGGTCAAGCCTAATTGAAAGTTGAAATGACGGTTGCGCCAGCCCAAGTCCAACACAGCGTTGAATTCCTGAAGTTTGTAATTCGGAAACAAGCGATAGAGATAGCGGTTCTCCAAATAGAGCGTGCCACATTGGGCTTGCAACAGTTTGGTTTGCCATTGCAAGTTAATGGAATGGCGGTTCATCGTCGTGCCTTGATAGCCGAAACCGATGTTGAAATTGTCAGCCAACTGATAATCAGCTTTCAAGGCCAATGAGGCACTACTACCTGAGCTACGAGTATAGTCATACTCGCCGTAGGTCTGCAAAGTCCACTGCGCCCTCGCCGCAAAGGCAAAGAGCAATAGACTAAGTGTGATTAAAACTTTCTTCATAGGTTATAAATTTGGCTGCAAAAGTAAGGAAAAGTCACCAGCAAATTCAAGGCGGTGCTTCTTTTTTCCTATTTTTGTAACTTTATTTGACCAGCATAAAATATGAACCACATTCACAAA
>Ga0310696_10010988_pt1 | contig 10345 bp, 8 predicted proteins | sample AusTroGonzalo_MG_4_FD_203885 | JGI IMG/M metagenome (GOLD analysis project Ga0310696, IMG submission 203885) | Bovine rumen microbial communities from tropical cattle in Woodstock, Queensland, Australia - Gonzalo_02 (v2) (version 2) | ecosystem: Host-associated > Mammals > Digestive system >... | reverse complement strand
CCCAACACAGGCAATATAAGTTTTTTGTAATGCCACATCTAAATCTAACACTTCTGCACCAAACACAGAAAAACAGACCGATATAATCGCAAAAAATGTATATAAAAATTTCACCTATGAATTCTCCTTCTTCTGAGATATTATATCACATTTTAAAAGTTAAAAAAAGAAAAAAACGGCGCAGATGCGCCGCTATAAAATAAATTAGAATAATGAAGATGCGAAGTTGTCACCAAGCGAAGTGTACAAATGTTACATGAGCGCGGTGACAACAAGCAGATTTGTTATTATAATTTATTTTGCACGTTCTACATATTCTAATGTTTCAGTATTCACAACAATCTTTTCACCTTGTTCAATAAAAGTTGGAACCTGAACACGAACACCGTTATCCAAGATTGCCGGCTTGCCACCACTGCTGGTTGCTGTTTGACCCTTTAACGCAGGTTCTGTTTCTTCGACAGTCGCAACAACCGTCTTTGGCAAAGTAATTGATACAGGGTGACCTTCTACAAAATTGGCACGAACCAACATTTCAGGCGCCAAGAATTTCATTTGTTCACCCAAAGAATCATTTGGCATTGTGAACTGTTCATAATCTGACAAATTCATAAAGAACGCGTCTGTTCCATCAGAATACAGATATTGACATTCCAAATCTTCGACCATCAATTTTTCAACTTTGTCTTCTGCGCGCCAACGATCGCCGCCCTTGTTTCCAGAATCAATATCACGAAGGTCAGCCTGAACAAAAGCACCGCCCTTACCCGGTTTAACCTTGGTAATAGAAGTCACAGAATAACGTTTACCATTATGGGAAATTACCCAACCCACACGCATATCATTTGCAATATAAGATGCCATTTTTTTACCTCTTATTAGTATTTTAACGGACACAGGATATAATAAAACTTATATTTTCGCAACAAAAAACAGCGAATACATACCCATCAATCTTCTTTTTATAAATAAATTAGAACGGCGCAGATGCGCCGTTGTTATTAAGTGAAGTGTAGTAAACCTACATGAACGCAATAACGACAAGCAGATGTGCCGTTATAATTTATTTATATCTTACATTCTCATCGGCATAAGTACGAATAACGAATCAGTATCTTTTTCCGTAGATTTGATAATCGTCGGGGACAAAGGTTCCTGCATTTCCATTTGGAATTTTTCGCCTTCGACCTGACCCGCAACATCAAGCAAGAATTTCACATTGAAATTAATAGTAAATGTAGCATCGCCATTATATTCAATATCTAATTCCTGGGTCGCAGTTCCAGCATCAGGACTGGACGCGTTGATAACCAATTTGTTCATAGAAAATGACAAAGACACCGATTTAGTCTTGTCAACACTGGCGACAGAAACCAAATCCACAGCATTAACAAATTGCTTTCTGTCCAAAATTGCGATTTTATCATTACCCTTTGGAATAACGACACGATAATTAGGATATTGTGCATCAACCAACTTGCTGGTCAATGTAGCAGCACCAATTGTAAAGCGAGCCTTGGTATCAGACAATTCAACCAAAACATCATCTACATTTGCATCTTCCAGCAACTTTGACAATTCGCCAATAACACGACGCGGTATAATTACAGAAGGCATACCATTTGTTCCAGCAGGTGCCTTAATCGCACACAAAGCCATTCTTTGTGCGTCAGTTGCCACCGCGGTCAATTTACCAGTATCTTCGGAAATATGGAAATATATACCGCCCAAATGATAACGAACATCGTCTGTTGGTATTGCAAATTTAGTTTGATTGATTAAATGAGCCAAATCACCGGTTGTCATTTGGAATTTAGTACTAAGGTTTCCACCAGCCATCGCAGGGAAATTTTCCGCAGACAAAGTCGGCAAATGGAATACAGCACGACCACTTGATACAACCAATTGGTCCCCAGATTGTTTAAAGCTTATTTCTGCATCATCTGGCAATTTACGAACAATATCATACAACATCTGAACTGGCACAGTTGTTTTGCCCGACAAAGTGATATCTGCCGCAACATGTTCAACCAATTCCAAATCTACATTTGTCGCAGACAAAATTAAATCATCCGCCACTTCTATTTTAACATTAACCAGTATAGGCAATGCAGCACGTTTTTCAACGATTGATTGCATATGCCCCAGCGCACGTATTAAAACCTGACGAAACACTGAAAATTCCATAATACACTCCTGTTTTCTTTCTTATTCTTATTTATCTTTACATGAGATTTTACCAAAAAATACCGATTCGGTGCAAGAGTAAATCTGTGCAAACCTAAAATTATTAAATTTTGACAAAAAAGTTTTGTATCGATTATTTAATCAAAATTTTTTCTAATTTATTTTTGATTTTTTTCAAATCATCATACTTTTTTATATTGCCTTTTTCAGCAAAAGATATATCGCCTGTTTCTTCGGACACAACCAATATAACAGTATCTGACAGTTCAGACATTCCCAAGGCCGCCCTGTGCCGCGTCCCATATTTCCATTGTAATTGGTCTTGAGACAAAGGCAATATTGCGCCCGCATATAAAATTCTGTCACCAGAAATTATTACTGCCCCATCATGCAAAGGTGTTTTATTAAAAAATACAGTCAACAATAATTCACTGGATATAATTGCATCTACTTTTGTTCCGAATCTTTCAATTGTTATATCTTCCATATCATCTGCAAAAACAATCAGCGCCCCAGTATGTTTTTCTGACATATACGAAACAGCTTTGACTATTTCATCAACAGATTTTTGTTTCTTAGATAAATTTCTTTCACTTTGTTTAAAAGCAAAAATAGCATTTTTTAACCCCTTGATATTCCCCAGCAAAGCCAAAAATTTACGCAATTCTGGTTGGAAAATAACAATCAAACCAACTGACAAAAACAGCGCAATCCAATGCAAGAATCTTCCCAATAAATGCAAATGAAATTTTGGCAAAATAAAACTTAACGCCCACAAAGCACCCAAACTTACCAGCCCTCGCACCAATTTTTCAGACGAAGTATTTTTTATAAAACTTACATAAAACATATAAACAATTGCTATAATTATAAACAATTGAATAGCACTTAACCAATCGAACATTTATTGCCCCTTTGTTTCAAAAAAATCTTGAACTAAATTTTTTATCGGCATATCCATCCATTCAGGATCACCACGTTTTCTGGGTGCGCCTTTCTTTTTTGCCGTTTTATATGGATTGTCGTCTGCAAGCCATCCTTCCAGCAAATCACCAGCCAGCAAACCAGCGACCAGACCACCAGCAATACTTAACCCGCCTGTCAATGGTGATAATAACAAACCGATACCAACTGCAGAGCCAACTTTTTCTACGACTGCGGCACCATTTATTTTAAAATCTGGTTCTGCCAAATTTCCAGTTATCTGCATCGCATTAACCAAATTTCCAGACAACGATAACTTTAATCCGCGTACAGGAACTGATGCCAACGACATTTGAATTGTTTCTTTACCTAAATCCAAAGTCCCAGCCAGGCGCATATTTATAACATGTGTTTCAACAGCTACGCCATTTTGTGTTTCTATTAAACCATTTCTTAATTTTACATTAGCAATCGCTTTGTCTATGACTATCATATCGCGTTTATTACCAGTAAATATATCTTCTACATTATGACGCAATGTGGTTAAAAAATCACCGCCATACATATATTCAACTAAATCAGCATGTGCAAAACCCTTGTCCACAGAATATACGATAACAGGTCCCGTGATAGTTTGCATTATTTGCGACATATCTGCGCCATGCGCTTGGACAAAAAAGTCTATATTCACAGGCAGCCCAGAAATAACATTATCAACATTTATCTGCTTTAAGATTTCACCAATATAAACATGCTCGCCAGCTGCTGCTGCTTGTAATGTATACACACCATCCTGGTTGACATCACCAACTAGTGCGACTTTTATATTTCCTGCGGCGATACCGATATTACCATCAATACGCAATTCATGATTTTTTACATGCGCTTTGATTTTCATATCAGACAAATCCAAAGAACGATAAACGATAAAATGTTTCAAATCTAATTCTATATCCGCAGTGATATCATATAAAAACTTACCAAACAGAGGCATATCATGAAAGATATTTAATTCACGATTTGGATGCACCCATTCTTTACCAACACCAAACCATTCAGGGAAAGATTTATATATATCAATTTTATTGGATGATATTTTCGCATTAACAACAGGTATTTTTTTTGACCAATCATATGAACCAGAAAAAGTAAAATCTATATCTTTGTCCTTAATCGCAACGGAAGACTTTCTAAAAGAAATTTTTTTTCTATCTATGCCACCAGCGACATTTAATTTTATCTTTGGCACATTTACCATGTTTATATTGAACCATTTACTAGATTTTTCCAGATTTGGTATTTCACCACGAACTACGAAATCTATGGGCATTTTGCTGGTTCCTTCCAGTGCTATATCAGCAATCAAAGCTTCGCCCCCTGTGGCAAAAGCGATTCTTAACGGATATATTTTTCTTTCTGGATTATATTCAGAAAACTGTATAACAAATGGGAAATTCGTATCATATGGTTTTACCCAGCCACTATATTCACGATTTTCATGTCGCATATAATTACTTATACCAAAACTAGCCAATTCATATTTATCACCAAACAAATCAACATGTAAGCTTTCGACATCTAAACCAAAGAAAGGGAATTGTTTTACAGGATACAAATCTATTTCTTTTTTTTCTTCGTCTGTTATATCTTCAGACTTTTTTGTTTCGTTAAAAACGATTGATGTTTCCCCAGCAGAATTTTTTTCTATGTTAATATTCGCACCATAAATCGTTATATTGCGAATCGCAGGATGTGAAGAAAACAAAGAAAACAAATCCATGCGAACATTTATCTTTTTAGCAAAAAACATATCTTTGTTTTTTGCCCAACTGGCATTTGGTATACGGACATCATTCAATTCTATTTGCGGCCGCAAAGAAAAATTCCATGCCATTTTACCATCTATCTCTATGGGCATATTCGTAGCATCCCGCAAAGCAGACAAAATATTTCCGCGCAAAGATTCAAGATTCACCTGATGCAAAGCAACAATAAAAGCAACAACCAGCCCCATAAAGAAAAAGGCTACAAATCTTAACAATAAAATATGTCTTTTATAAAAAACATACAAAAACATATCGTTCACCCTTATGGCATTTTAAATTCAAAAAATTTTACAACTGACTGCATAAAATCAGGCAATTCAGCATTTAAAGTTATTTCTTTACCAGTCCCAGGATGCCTTAAAGTTATCCTGTATGCAAATAAAAATAATTTTTGTGTATTTAATACAGATGCCAAAACACCATCCACACCCCTGTTTCTTGGTCCGTATAAATCATCCCCAACAATCGGTGCTTTTAACGAAAAAGCACTATGTAATCTTAACTGATGTGTTCTGCCCGTTTTAGGCGAAAACAAAACCCAAGTCAACAATCCAGTTGCTTCGCCCAACACCTTGTATTCTGTAATCGCGCGTTGCGCAACAATATTATCGGGAATTTTTGAAAAATCTTCAAAAACTTGTCCTTTGGCGACATAATTCTCTATGGTCCCAGATTTTTGCGATAATGTTCCTTGCAAAAGTGCTAAATATTCTTTATGGGCAACTTTGTTTTGAAATTGAGCAGATAAATCTTGCGCAGCCTTTTGATTTTTTGCAACTACCAACAAACCACTTGTTTCGCGATCTATTCTGTGGACAAGCGATATTTTATCATACGGGAACAACGCAGCTGCCATTTTATCAACAGATTTTTTTATTCCTGTTCCACCCTGAACCGCTAACCCAGCTGGTTTATTAAAAACCACAATATCTGCATCATTATAAATGACACATTGACGTAACTCTTCCAAATCAGACAAAGAATACTTTTCGCCCGTTTCTGTTTTTTTATTTGTTTTTTGGTAAGACTGCAAAGTCGGGGGGATACGCACCATATCACCAGTGTGTAAAACCTCTACCCCTTTGCATCGCGAAGAATTAATTCGTATTTGACCGCCGCGACAAAGCTTATAAAAATCGCGTTGCAGCATGCCAGGATAATGCCGTAAAAACCAACGCAACAATCTTGTCCCAGATTCAACATCAGAAATAGTTATAAATTCTGCCATACATTATTCACCATACACGATGGAAACTACATTTTCATTTCCATCAACACAGTTTCCTGTGGCACCACCTTCTTTATGATCCGAAGCGATATACCCCACAGAATCTGTCCACGCTTTTGTTACCAAAGCTTCACAATCAGATTTTGACAATCCGTTTATTTTCACGATAAATTGCCGTGTATTTGCAGAATTCACTGCCAATTCATAAGTTCCACCATACGGGTTTTTATTGCTGACCGACATTGCGGCAAAAATCGTAGAATTATCAATGTTGGTAAAGTCATCGTAATCTACCAATAAACTGCGCACCCCAGAAACTATTGTGACAACATCATCAGCAACACGCGCTTGCTTTTGTCGATTTATACCCAAAGAAATTAATGCGAACGCAGTAGCTGTTAACATACCCATGATTGCCAATACGCCAACCATTTCTATCATTGAACGACCAGATTCTTGTCTCATTTTAACTCCTCTATTTGCTTTTTATATTTTATATAATATCATATAATTTATGAATATTCAATTTAAGGATTTAATAGAAAATGCCCCCCTGTCCCCAGGCATATACAAAATGTATGACGGGGACGATAATCTTTTGTATGTGGGCAAAGCAAAAAATCTGTTAAATCGTTTGCGTCAATATATTGATATTTCAAAGCTGGAAACACACAAACAGATTATGCGAACGCTTGTTCAACGCGTTGAATGGGAAACGACCCAAACAGAATCGGATGCGTTACTTTTGGAACAAAAACTTATTAAAACACTGAAACCAAAATACAACATCATGTTAACAGACGGGAAAATGTATCCTATGTTGGCTTTGACCAAAAGTAAATATCCTCGTCTTTTAAAATTTCGCGGGAAAATTTCACAAAAGAAAGATGTTTTTGGACCATACCCTTCTGTTCACGCATTAAACGAAACCATAAAAACTATTCAACGTGTTTGTAAACTGCGAACATGTACAGATACATTTATGAACAATCGAACACGACCATGCCTGTTGTATCAAATCGGTAGATGCAGCGCACCATGCTGTATAACACAAACAGATTATGATAAAAATGTTCAGCTGGCGCGTCGAATTTTGACTGGCGACAGCGAACCTATAATCGCAGATTTAACAAAACAAATGAAAGATTTTTCTGACAATCAAGATTTTGAACATGCTGCTATTATGCGTGATAAAATTATTGCATTAACACAAACCACGAATCGCGGTATACGGCAGAAATCACCGTACACATCAAATTTACAATGGGATAAAAATGTTAATAAATTAGAAAAATGGTTAAACATTGAATTAAATTGTGTTGGTGTTTTTGACAATTCTCATCTATTTGGGAAACAACCTGTTGGTGCAATGATAGCTTTTGGTCATGATGGCTTTATAAAATCATCTTATCGTCATTTCAAATTACATGATGCCGCACGTGCTGGAAACGATATTGCTATGATGGAAGAATTTATCAATCGCGCAATTAACGATGGTCCCAAAATGGATTTAATAATAGTTGACGGTGGTCCTGCACAATGGAACATTGCAACCAAAGTTTCGAACGGTCGCATTCCTGTTCTGGGGGTAACTAAAGGCATTGTTAGAAATGGCGATGAACATTTCATTATGCCAGATGGTTCTGAAAATTATGATTTACCAAAAGATTCTGCTTTGTTTTTATTATTGCGACATGTTCGTGACGAAGCACATCGATTCGTAATAACTTATCATCGTACTGTGCGCGCGAAACAATTAACTGCATCTGTGTTGGACGAAATAGAAGGTATTGGACCGATTCGAAAAAAACAATTATTACAACATTATGGTTCTGTTCGCGCAATCATGGATGCTGATTTAAAATCATTAATGATGGTTCCAGGACTTGGGAAATCAGCTGCAAAAAAAATATATGCCCATTTTCATTAGAAAATGTTATAATAACCGTATCTATAAAAAGGAGAAAAATATGAAAATAATAGTAAACATGTTATCAGTTTTCAGAATATTGGCTGCTTTTGCAATCATATTTACAATTATGTTTAATTGGGCATGGGTCACATTTATACTGTTTGCGCTTGGTGCGATTTCAGATTGGTTTGATGGTTTTTTAGCTCGCAAATATAATTGCTGTTCAAAATTGGGTGGTGTTTTGGATCATATCGGTGATAAATTGTTGGTATGTAACACTTTAATCATGCTGACTTTGATGGGACCGGTTTGGTATATTGTGATTCCAGTGATATTTATGATTGCACGTGAATTATACATCAGCGGTTTGCGCGAATTCTTGGGCACACAAAAAATAGAAATGCCTGTTCCAAAGGCGCGTTTTTCAATAGGTAAAATAAAAACAACAATTCAAATGATTGCTATCGCTGCGTTTTTATTATGGTTTGCAATATTTGCATCTGTGACCCCAGAAACAGACAGCAAAATAGTATTTTATTTAATCTATGTATTACCAAAAATTGGTATATTCAGTTTATGGTTTGCACTGGTTGCATCCATATGGAGTGCGATACAATACACATTTACATTTGCACAAAAATTGAAGAAAATAAAATAAGAAAAAAAAGAACAACAAAAATCCGCCTGTACGGCGGATTTTCTTGTATAGAAGATTTTTACTATACAAACAAATCTTTTACAAACTGTGCATGTTCAGTAATAAATTTAAATCTAAACTCTGGTTTTTTACCCATCAAATCATAAACCAAAGCTTTGGTCTTTTCGGTATCTTCTAATCCCTCTTCTGTTTTTGGTGGCAAATCAACACGAATAAGACGACGCGTCTTTGGCGACATAGTTGTTTCTTTTAATTGATTAGGCATCATTTCACCCAACCCTTTGAATCGAGATATTTCAATTTTTTTATGTTTGTATTTATTGTTTTTTAAATCTTCTAATTCTTCGTCAGTATCAACATAAATCGATTCGGTTCCACAAGTTAATTTATACAACGGCGGACAAGACAAATATAAATGTCCCCCATAAATTAATTGTGGCATGTATTGATAGAAAAATGCCATCAAAAGCGATGCGATATGACTGCCATCAACATCAGCATCGGTCATAACAATAATTTTTTCATATCTTAATTTATCATCGTTCCAATCTTTAGCCGTTCCAGCCCCGATAATATCAATCAAATCATTTAATTCTTTATTTGCGCTGAATCTTTCATCAGAATTAGACAAAACATTTAAAACCTTTCCACGCAACGGCATAATCGCCTGGGTCGCCCTGTCGCGCGCCTGCTTTGCCGTTCCGCCTGCAGATTCACCTTCAACAATAAACAATTCAGTTCCGTCTACACCATGTTTTGAACAATCAGCCAACTTTGACGGCATACGAATTCTTTTTGTCGGTGTCTTGCGCGCAACATCTTTGACTTGCTTTGTCTTGATACGCGCATTAGCCAAATTCACAACAAAATCCAGCAACGCATTTGCAGTTTTGGGGTCCGAAGCCAAAAACATTTCCCACGGATCGCGCAAAGCATTTTCTGTATACCTTGCTATTTCTGGGTTAGATAATTTTTCTTTGGTTTGACCCAAAAATTGCGGGGTTTTGTAAAACACGGATACTATTGCAGCAACAGAATCAAAAACATCTTCACCGATTATAGATGCCGCAGCTTTGTTATTAACCTTGTCCCCATATGCCTTTAGCCCCTTAGTTATCGCAGACTTAAACCCACTTTCGTGTGTTCCGCCATCAATAGTCGCAATAGTATTACAATAAGATGCAAAAAATCCATCATCAGATGCCGCACCATTTTCATCTGTTAAAACTGTCAATGCCCATTCGACACGACCAGAATCATCTGGGAAATCAATAGAACCACTGAATATCTTTGGTAAAATACGTGGCTTTGAATCTGTTTTTTCTGCGACGAAATCAGCAACCCCGTTTGGATAGTAGAAAACTTTATCCGATTCGATATTCATGTCTTCGGTCAGCAATGCCGGATTACAATGCCATTCTATCTTTACACCGCGGGACAAGAAAGATTTAGCCCGAGCCATGCGATAAATTTTAACTGGTTTAAATATGGCATTTTCACCAAAAATTTTATCATCCAAAGTAAAACGAACACGTGTCCCATGTGCCTTGGTCGGGGCAATTTTAATAATCGGACTGGTGGTTTTTCCGCGCGAAAAGGTCTGTTGCCAT
>Ga0310696_10010986_pt1 | contig 10346 bp, 6 predicted proteins | sample AusTroGonzalo_MG_4_FD_203885 | JGI IMG/M metagenome (GOLD analysis project Ga0310696, IMG submission 203885) | Bovine rumen microbial communities from tropical cattle in Woodstock, Queensland, Australia - Gonzalo_02 (v2) (version 2) | ecosystem: Host-associated > Mammals > Digestive system >... | reverse complement strand
GTTTGCCGGAGAGGAACTGAAGAGTTTTCTCTCCCGGTGCCGCCTGTCTGCGGATATCGCGGCCGCGTTCGAACTCGATCCCGCACTGGGAGGCGATGAATTTCTGCTTTCCGGCCGGGGGAATTATGTTGTCCGCGGCGGCTCGGAGACGGCTCTTCTTTACGGTACATACGAACTGCTGAAACAGTTCGGTTTCCGCTTTTTCGGACCGGATCCGTGGGACACGGTGATCCCGGAGGACGAACTTGTCCCGCCGGAAACGCACGTCCATTTCCGGCCCGCGTTCGAATTGCGCGGTTTTTTCGCGGTGGAAAAGCGCGACACGAAGGAGTTCCTGCTGTGGATGGCCCGCAATTACCTGAATTTCTGGACCCATGAGACAAATCATCCGGAACTCTGCCGCAAACTTGGAATGAAACTGCGCGGAAATCCCCCATCGGGCGCGCATCGGCTGTTCGAGGATTTTCTTCCGCCGTCCGTATATGCGGAAAAGCATCCGGAGTATTACGCACTGCATCAGGGGAAAAGGATTTTCCTGATGAATCCACACGGCTGGAACATCTGCACATCCAACCGGAATGCGGTCGAACAGCTGGCGGAAAACCTGTGCGCCGCCTTGAACCCGGGAGGCATACTGGAAAAAGTCTCCGCCGTCGGATTCGCGCAGATCGACAACGGCCACTGGTGCGAATGCGAAAACTGTGCGGTGCAGGGCAATCCCACGACCCGCATGCTTCAGGTCGCCGACCTCTGCTCGAAAACCATCCGGAAAAAAGTAAAGCGCCCAGTCCAACTGATCGTTCCGGCATATCTCGAAACGCAGCCGACGCCGGACAGACCGCTTGCGGAAGATTTCGATTACGAGCGGATCGCCGTCGAGTTTTTCCCGATCATGCGGTGTTATGCGCACATGATCGACGATCCGTCCTGTCCGGCAAACGCTTTGTCGAAAAAGTGCTATGGCGACTGGGCGGGGCTGAAAAAGTTCCGTCTTTCCGTCGGTGAATACTACAACGTCTCGACTTTTGCTTCCGCGGCGCTCGTCTTCGACGACTCCATGGCGCACGATCTGGCGTTTTACCGGCGGACCGGGAGCCGGTTCATCAATTATATGCACGTTTCCACCGCGTTGTGGGGGGAACTTGCCGTGAACAACGGCGTTTTTGCCGCGGAAACGGGCGGTCGGCCGTTTGATCTTACGGATTTTCTGGAAAAACGCTACGGCGCGGCGGCAGGGGCCATGCGGGAGTTCTACGCCCGGCTGCGGAGGTTTTCGCGTCTCTCCAAACAGTTGTTTCACTATCTCGGAACCGGAGAAATGGAGCCGGGAGAATCCCATTTCCGCATGGCAAGATTTTGTCTGGCCGCTTCGTTGAAAGATCCGGCGGGCGAATTGCCGTTTTTCATGCCCGGACATTTCGAGGAACACCGCGGCACGCCGGAAATGCCTTCTCTGGATGAAGCGCTGAAACTGCTGAATGAAGCGGAGAATCTGCTGAAACAAGCCGATCCCGGGGGAAACGAACGGATCCGGAAATGCCTGGAAACCGACCGGATGCGTTTCGAATATACCGTCAGACGGGTCCGGTTTACCGTTGCGATGATCCATCTGCTTCAGGCCGAAAAAGCCGGGAAAAACGACGAGGCTCAGAGCTTGGCCGCGGAATTGCGGGAATACGGGGAAGCGATGCGGAAGGACCGTTTGTCCGTCGCACATATCCGGGAAAAGGGCGCGCCGAATCTGAAGCTCTATGTAAATGCACTGACCGTTACGGAACTGCAAAAACTGTACATGACGAAAATGGAGCAGTATCATCAGAAAATTGCGCCTCTCAGCGAGGAGGAAGCTTGTACCGTACATCAAGGGTGAATGTCATTTCCCGGGGAGGTTACGCGATCGGCCCGGGGCGGTCGGCGCATTCCGCTGATCAGATCTGATATTCGGCAAAAGATAATAAAAAAAAGGAGAAGAAAAGATGAAGCGAGCCGGATTTTTCCGCACGGTGCTTTCCGCCGCCCTTCCGTTGTTGCTCAGTGCGGAATCGGTCGGCAACGGGAAAGCCGTTCTGGAATGGAAAGACGGTGCCATGGAATTGCGCGCCAAGGACGGCAATTCCGGAAAAGTGATATTCCGTCCCCGTTTTACCGACGGGAGCGATATCAAATCCGCCCAAGTCACCGCGATCACTCATGACAGAAAAGCGATCCTGCTGCACGGGAAAGAATGCAGTCTGACCTTCGTGCTCGACAACCGGGGCGTCATCACCCGGGTTTCCGCCCCGAAGAATGCGGCATTCACGGTCGAGACCCAAACTGCGGCTATGGTCCTGCCAGACGGACTTGCCGACGACCTCATCCTCGAACCCGGCAAAAAGGCGTTGAATCTCCCCCCCTGGATCCCGCTCTTCATGGGACTGCAGGGACAGGGCGCCTGGACCTTGAGCTGCATCCCGTATCTGGGCCGCTCGGATATCCGGATCTCCGCCGATCTCAAACAATGGGATTTCCAGCCGGAACCGCTGGAGGAGTATACGTTCATTATCCAGTCCGGCAAGGAGATCTGGAAAAAAATAGAAGAAAAACTGGACAGCAAGGAACGGAAAGCCGTAGCATGGAAACCGCCGTTCCCGGCCAAATACCGCGCCGCTTTCCCCATGTCCTGTGATTTCTTCCCGATCGGCGACCCCAAACATCAGACTTGGGATCTCATGGAAGAAAGGGCCGACAGCCGGAGACCGCTTCACTGCGCCAACCGGGTCACCATTACTGACTTGAAAGCCAAGACCGGCTGGAGTTCAGGCATTTACGGGACAGCGCCCTATCCGGTCTATCTTACGCCCGAAGGTCAGGTTCTGATGATTTATCCGAGACTCCGCTGCAAGCACTGCACTTTCGACCCCGATCGTCCGGTTTATATTTACACCTACGATAATGGCAGTCACGCGAAACGTTCCGACACGCCGGTCAATTTTCTGGAAGAGTATGCCCGGCCGACGCTGTTCAGCCGTCCCTCCGGCAGTATTGGGATCGGACCGGCCACCTGCGTGGTAACCAAGGAACTCGAACAAATTTATTACCGCAGCGAAGCCCGTGAAAAACGCGATCTGATCTGTGAGAAACTCGCCCGGATGCAGATTTTTGCGGAGTCGATCCGCGCCCGTATCGATCAGTATCGGAAATGGGCGGAGGCCATGAAAAAAGAGTGTCTGACCATTGCGTCCGTTGACGTTGCCGCGGCACCGGCGCTGCGGAAATTCGCCGGCTGTTTTGACTGCATGGAAAAAGTTTATCAGCAGAGACAAGCCAAAATGGCATCCCCGGGGAAAATATGGGAACAGGGCGGGGAGCTGCTGAAAAATCTCGACAACAAGGCAATGGACGACGAAGCGTTGGAAAAACACTGTAAAGACTACGGCCGCGCCATCCGCACTATCGGCGGGGCACAGGACAACTGCGTGGCCGAGTGTCATTATGTGGCCAGAATGCTCCGACTGCAGGCGTTGTCAGGTTACATGCAAAGCAGCAATCGGACGGAAAAGACATTTTACCGGAGGCTTTACCAGTCAACTTCCGTCATGCTTCAGAATTCATTCAGTCACGAAGGAAGATAATTTTTCGCAGGAGGTATGTTATGAAATTTTCTCAAATGTTACTGGGTTTGTCTCTGCTGAGTTTCTCTCTCGGAGCGGCGGAAATGGTCGAAATCAAAGGCGGGGAGTTCCTGATGGGCGGGAATGCCCCGGATGCAAAACCGCACAAAGTCAAGGTCTCGCCGTTCATGATGGACAAGTATGAAGTGACGCAGGCCGATTACCGGAAAATTGCCGGAGAAAATCCTTCCCGGTTCAAAGGCGACTCGCTGCCGGTGGAACGGCTGCGCTGGAACGACTGCATCCGGTACTGCAACATGCGTTCGGCCAAGGAAGGGCTGAAACCATGTTACGACCTGGAAACCGGCAAATGCGATTTCAGTGCCGACGGATACCGTCTGCCGACCGAGGCGGAATGGGAATTCGCCTGCCGTGCCGGCTCAACCAAGCCACTTTACAACAAGGGCGGAACACGCAAGATCGGCGACGCCGCCTGGTTGCGGAAAAACTCGAAGGAGACCACCCACAAGGTCGGCTCCAAACAGCCGAATGCATTCGGGCTGTACGACATGTACGGCAATGTGGCGGAGTGGTGCAACGATTTCTACGATGCCAATTATTATGCGGTCTCCCCGGCCCAGGACCCCAAAGGTCCGGCAACCGGGAAAAAACGCGTTCTGCGCGGCGGTTCCTGGCAGGACCGGGAAAAGAATATCTCCAGTTTTATGCGGATGTCCGACGATCCCGCAACCGCCGATATCTGTCAGGGCTATGACACTTACGGTTTCCGCTGCGTAAAACGAATTTCCGCCGGGAAGTAAACCGCCGGCTACGGGAGGGATACCTATGCTGTTCAGCACATGGAGTTTTTTGTTTTTCTTTCTGATCTTTGCCGCGGGATACAGCCTGTTTCGACGCAGACCTACGGGAAGACTGATCTGGCTTCTGGCCGGATCTTATTTCTTCTACGGGTTCATGGATGTCCGTTTCCTGCTGCCGCTGATGGTGACGACCGTAACCGATTTTATTGCGGGAAAAGGCATTGAACGGGGAAAACATCCGAAACTCTTTCTTGCGCTGAGTCTGACGGTGGACCTCGGGATTCTCTGCACGTTCAAATACCTTAATTTCTTTACGGAAAACCTGCAGTCGCTGATCGATGCCGTCGGATGGGAATGGGAACTGCCGTCATCCGAATTGCTGCTGCCGGTCGGGATCAGCTTTTACACCTTCCAGTCGCTTTCCTACACCTTGGGCGTTTACTGGAAGAAGAATCGCGCGGAACACAATCTGCTGCGTTACGCCGCGTTCGTTGCCATGTTTCCGCAGATCTTGGCCGGACCGATCGAGCGGGCCGCGAATATGTTGCCGCAGCTGCGGCATACCCCGCTGATCCGGCGGGTCGAAATCAATGACGGGATCTCCCTGTTCATCGTGGGATTATTCAAGAAAGCGGTCATGGCGGACATGCTGGCGGTTTATGTGAACCAGGTTTACGGTGACCTGAACGCCTACAGTTCCCTGAGCGTATTTCTGGCCGCTTTCTTTTATTCCTGGCAAATCTACTTCGATTTCTCCGGCTACAGTGATATGGCGCGCGGCGTCGCCCGGGTCCTCGGCTTCCGGCTGATGCTGAACTTCGACAATCCCTACACTTCGGTCGACATCCGGGATTTCTGGCGGAAATGGCACATCAGTCTCTCCAGCTGGTTCAAGGATCATGTCTATATCCCGATGGGAGGCGGACGCTGTGTGAAATACCGCGTCTGGTGGAATGTCATGGTCACGATGGTGGTGTCCGGATTCTGGCATGGCGCCGCCTGGAATTTCATCATCTGGGGTGCCCTCAACGGAATCGGTTCCATTCTTTCTCCGCGTTCCGACCGGGACAGCTGGTATGGAAAAGTCCCCCGTCTGCTCCGTCAGCTGATGACGTTTCTGTTCATTACGGTCACGTGGGTGTTTTTCAAAAAATCGACCGTTCCGGAGGCGCTGGAAGTATTGCGCCGCAGCATTTCCTTTCAGGGCGGAATCAACCTGATCCCGGTCGTTCCGTTGATTCTGGTGCTGATCATCTGGGTATGGCAGCTGCTTTATGATTCATCGTACCGCCGTTTCCTCTCTCTGCGGCCGGTCCGGCTCGGGGCACTTGCTCTTATCCTGTTTCTGCTGTTTGCGCTGAGCGGCGGCAGCCATGAGCAGTTCATCTATTTCCAATTCTGACCGGAAAGGATAATGAAAAATGTACAAGAAAAAGAAATTTGTTCCTGCGGCCAACGAACTGCTGTTTTCCGGCAGGGAATTGCTGTCGGTCATTCTTCCGGTCCTGGTTCTCTTCTTGCTGGTGCTTCCCTGGTGGCATGCCTCCTGGGAAACAATCGAACTGCCGGAAAATTTCCGACTGCCTTACGTCAATCGGGACAATTATTATCTCTACTCCCGTTGTGCGGCTCTCGAGACCGCCCGCAGCCGTTACCTCTTCATCGGCGATTCCGCGATCTGGGGCATGTATGCCGGCAATTCCGGCACCATCCCAGCGCAACTGAACCGCCTGCTCAAGGAAAAATGCTGCGGGAATCTGGCCATCGACGGACTGCATCCGGTGGCCATGCGGACCTTGGTCCGGTCCTTCGGCGACGCGATCCGCGGCCGCACGGTCCTGCTCTATTTCAACCCGCTGTGGGTGAACTCCCCGAAATACGACCTGAGCGCCAGCGAACCCTTCACAGTCAACCACCCGGAACTCCTGCCGCAGTTCGGAGCCATCGCCTGCTATCAGGCCGGATTTGACAAGAAAGTCGGCATCCTGCTGGATCGTTACGTCCGCTTCTTCGGCTGGAAAAAACATCTGCAGAATTATTTTTACCGGAATGAAGATTTCAAGAGTTTCCTGGTCAAAGACCATTTTGCCGACCCGTTTGCGCCGATCCGGCGACACATCGTCCCGGAGGAAAAGGAACACAAGGGGACGGAAAAAAATTACCTTACCCGCGGCATCCCGATCCAGCATTGGGAATGGGTTCCTCTGGAAAAATCGCGTCAGTGGCAGGCGCTGTTGGACACGGCGGCGATCCTCCGCAGCCGCGGCAACCAAGTTCTGGTCATGGTCGGCACCATCAATCCGGGTCTGCTGGACGCCGAAACGCTGGCCGGTCTGAAGAAACTGCGTCTTCAGGCCGCGGATGATCTGAAGCGGAAGGGGATCGAAGCGGTCATGTTTCCGGAACTGGAAGCGGAATTTTATGCCGATGCCAGTCATCTGCTGGAATCGGGTTATGCCCGGATCGCCGAATTCCTCCTGAAAGAAAAAATCATCCGGAACGGATCCACAGCTCTTTGAACCTTACGGAGAAAGGAAAACCATTTATGCGCAGAACAGACTGGTTTACGAACGCACGTTTGGGGATGTTTATCCACTGGGGGCTCTATGCCATTCCCGCAGCAGGCGAATGGATTTTCGCAAACAGGGACTGGAAGGACGGCGAATATCAGAGCCTGATGAAGCAATTTAATCCCGTCGATTACGCTCCCGCACAATGGGCGGAACTCGCAAAAGCCGCCGGAATGAAATACGTCGTCTTCACCACGAAGCACCACGACGGTTTCTGCATGTTCGACAGCAAATATACCGACTACAAGATTACCAATACGCCGTATGGAAAAGACGCGACAAGGATGCTCGCCGATGCTTTCCGTCAGGCGGGATTGAAAGTCGGTTTCTACCATTCCCTGCCGGACTGGACCCATCCGGGGTATGCCGATGAGGAAAGCCCGGAGTTCATCCAGCACAAAATTCTCCATACACCCACGCCCGAACAGCGCCGGGATTTTCTGGATTGCCTCTATCACAATGTCGAACAGCTGATGACGGAATACGGAAAAATCGATCTGCTGTTTTTCGATTACACCAGCCGGAACAAGGCTGGGGTCGATTATTTCGAGCGGGACCGTCTGCTGGAAATGATCTATCGGCATCAGCCCGATATTCTGGTCAACGACCGTCTGGCGTATTACAAAGAGGACGTCCGGGATTTCGATTACTACACGCCCGAACTTTCGGTGATGAATCAGCCGCTCCGGGTCAAAGGGCAGGAAGCGGTCTGGGAAACCTGCGCCACGATGAACGGCAGCTGGGGTTACACCGCGGGCGCGGAGCGGTACAAGGACACCCATGCGATCACGTCCGCGCTGATGGGCTGTGTCTCCAACAACGGCAATCTGCTGTTGAACGTGGGCCCCGATCCCACCGGAAAAATTCCCGCGGAAGCCGTCGATGCTTTGCAAAAACTGGCGGAATGGAATCGCTCCAACGGCGAAGCCGTGACCGGATGCGGACGGTCGGAGTTTCAGGCTCCGTTCGGGACCTGCTATACGCAGAAAGGGCGCGTGATCTACTGCTACCTGCTGGCCGCCCCGCTGGGGGATCTGATTCTGCCGGGACTGCGGGACAAGGTCTCGAAAATCACGCTGCTGCGGACAGGCAAAGAGGTGGAGATCGTTCCGCTCTGGGGGTATGAACTGTTGAAAAAAGACGATCTGCGGATCCGTCCCCAGCCGTCTGTGGCAGGCGATGTGCTGAAAATCGAACTGAAGGCATAGAAAACTGCCGACATCCCCCGCTTTGCGAAACCCTGTCTTTGCCGGGTTTCGACATCTGTGAAGTGACGACCTCTTGGGAGAAAAACGCCCTCGTATCAGTCGCAATGACCGATACGGAGGGCGTGGGTGTGATTATTCCGAGAGGAAGAACTGCGGTTTGTCCGAGTTTCAGGAACGGTCGGCCTTGAGCGTTTCCTGCAACGCCTTGACATTGATTTTACGCGGAACCACCTGTTCTTTCAGCGACTGTGCCGCCGCGGTTCCCGCCGCCTGTCCCATGTTCACGCAGCAGAGGATCAGCCGGGAGGCCGCCTGCGCCATGAATTCGGACGAAAGACAGCGTCCCGCAACGAGCAGATTGTCGATTTTCACCGGGACCAGTGAGCGGTAGGGAATATCGGACGGACCATGTTTGAACTGGCGTTCCGCTCCGTGTCTGCCCCAGCCGTCCGTCATGTTCTCATACCCGCAAGGGGGTTCGAGCGATCCGGGATGTCCGGTGGACGAGACATAGCAGACTTTCCCGTCGATGACTTCCTTCGCCCATTTGATGTTGCCCACACCGTCCGGATTGTGCAGATCGAAATGGTGATATGTGCAAGTGACGGCGTCATCGAACTGGACTCCGCGGGCGAAATCCAGCGTTTTCAGGACATACTCGCCGACGACCCGGCGGCTTTCACGGACTCCCAGCAGGGAAGCGGTGTCCACCAGATAGGAGTTTTCGAATCCGGGAATATTCTCACGGATGAACTTGGCGAAGAAATCCGCCTGTTCCCGGCCTTCCTGGTACATTCTGGTCAGATCGCGGTTGGAGAGCGGATCGCAGTTCCGGGAATGCGCGATGCAGAAACATATCTCATCCTTGCCGCAGTGCTTCGGCCGCCCCGGCACAAACACAGACCAGTTGAGATGGTTTTCGAACATGACGGGCATGCGTCCGTCTTCGTGCGCGGCTTTGATCAGTTTTATCCAGCTCGGATCCGAGGCCTTCAGTTCTGAATTCAGATACTTGTCATAATCCACGCCGCCGAGACGGAAATCAATGGAGCAAGCCTGATGCTTGCCGTCATCCGGCCGTCCGCTCATGCACTCGCAGCCGGCGAAATAGGCCAGATCGGCATCGCCGGTACAGTCAATGAAACGCTTGCCGAAAACGACTTGTCTGCCGCTTTTGCTTTCCACGACAACACCGCGAACCTGATCGCCGGACATGACGGCGTCGACGATAACCGTGTCCAGCAACAGATCGACTCCAGCTTCCCGGATCATGCGGTCAAGTATCAACTTGTGCTTTTCGGGATCGGAATTGCGGCGGAAATGTCCATCGACAGCCTCCAGCCGTTTCAGCATCTCTGCACTGATTCCGGCCGGGGTGTCCAGGGGGATCGGGACCAGGCCGATCGTGGCCAACCCGCCCATGGCGGTCGCTTTTTCGATCAGAAGAACACGGGCGTTGTGTCTGGCCGCAGCGATGGCCGATCCGAAACCGGCCATGCCGCCGCCGCAAACCACGACATCGTATTCCCCGATGCTTTTCAGTTCACGGGGATCTTCGATCACATTGCCGTTTTCCAGAATTTTACAGCTCATTTTTCAGTTTTCCTTTCTGTTTGAGTCTATTTCCTGGATGATGATTGCAAATGATTGGCAGTTGTCGGCGCATATTCCGCATCCGACGCATTTTTCCGGATCGATGTGCGCTCCCTGGCAGTCAAATGAAATGGCCTGTCTTTTGCACAGCCAGCGACACGTATCGCATCCCGTGCAGCCTCGAACAACCGCAATTTTTCTGCTCATGACGATTTCCTCGTTAAGTTTCCCCGGTCGGGTTCGAAACCGCCGGGCGTTCTCTGTGCGCCAGCCGTTCCCGGGACACCCCGGGAATTCTGACTGCCTTAAATATATAATGCCAAATTTTGAAATCAAGGACTTGAATCGGCAAAAAATTGATGTATATTGTCGTAAACATGATATTTTCAACAAAACAGGTAAAATATGTTTGAACTTGAGCCGATATTGCGCAGCTTTGAGACGCTGTGCGGCTGCGTATTGACTTTGCACGACCATCACCACGTGCTGACCAATTCGGACGGCGCTCCGATGTTTCAGCTTCAGCGCATCTCGCACAGAAAGACGTATCCCGCCTGCCGGCAG
>Ga0310696_10010984_pt1 | contig 10347 bp, 9 predicted proteins | sample AusTroGonzalo_MG_4_FD_203885 | JGI IMG/M metagenome (GOLD analysis project Ga0310696, IMG submission 203885) | Bovine rumen microbial communities from tropical cattle in Woodstock, Queensland, Australia - Gonzalo_02 (v2) (version 2) | ecosystem: Host-associated > Mammals > Digestive system >... | reverse complement strand
TTGATGTTTATTCTTTGTAGAGACCCTCCCGCGAGAGCAGGTGGTCGAGGTTGGCGATGCCGTAGAGGACCACGGCCGTCACCACGGCGGAGTGCTCCATGTACTCCGGAATCAGTTTGTTGTAGATGTCGCGCTCCGTGTGCCAGATCTCGCCGTATTCGAAGTTGTAGCCCTTCGGGTCGGTTTCGCGGAAGGAAAGGGTCGGTACGCCGTTCATGGCGAAGTAGGCGTGGTCGCTGCCGCCAGCCCGCGTGGGACGCGGCTGCGGCGGCATCTCCCGCTTGGTCACGGTGAACGGGAAGTCGGGATTCATGTTCTCCAGCGGCTTGCAGATGGCCACGTAGTCGTCGTACATGGCGGGCGGCACGGTCACGCTCGTGGCGCAGAGCGGGCCGCCGTCGCGGTTGATGTAGTTGGAGATCTTCTCCAGCGGCACGGTCTTGTTTTCCACGAAATACTTCGAGCCGAGCAGGCCGAACTCCTCGCCCGTCCAGATGCAGAAGAGGATGGTTCGCTTGGGCTTGGCGCCGGAGGTGGCCAGCAGGCGGGCGGCTTCCATCGTTACGGTGGTACCGTTGCCGTCGTCCACGGCGCCGGAGCCGCCGTCATAGGCGTCGAGATGGCCGCCGGCCATCACGTATTCCTTCGGATACTTGCTGCCGCGAAGAATGCCGATGATGTTGTGGTATTTCACGGGACCGCGATAGAAATGGTTGCGGATGTCGAACTCGAGCTGAAACATGTCCTTGCGCAGCACCTTCTCCTTGACCACCTTGAACTGGGCCTCATCGAGCATGATGTCGCACACGGTCGGCAAGGTCTCCATCGTAATGTTATAGCAGTTGGCGCGGTCGTACATGATCTTGAGGGGAACCTGGGCGGAACGGATGAAGCCCAGCACGCCGGCCTCGATCATCTCCTTGTAGAAAGGAGCGGTGGCCTTTTCGTAGGGGATCATCTCCTTGGGCGCGTCGCGGTGCTCGAAATTCCAGCGGCGGATCTCGTTGTTCTGCCGGTCGATCTCCTCGTTCTTGGCGATGACCTCGGCCCGCTTCTGATTGGCCTCCTCCGTACCGTTGATGGCCATGCCGTCGGACTCGGCGTCAAGCAGCACCCAGGCGCCCTTGAGCGCGCCCTTCATCTTGTCGAACTCCCGGCGCGACTTCGGCTCGATAAGAACATGCCCGGCCTGCTTGCCGCGGGTCCCGGCCGTATACGAGGGCGTGGCAAAATGCAGGTTCAGCGATTCGTCGCCCAACATCCGGCCAAACCACGGGCCGCGGTTGAAACCGACGTTGATCTCACCGGCCTCCTGGACCATCACCTCAAGTCCCCACGACTCGAATTGTTCCTTCACCCAAGCCTCGGCCTCGGTAAGCGCGGCCGAGCCGATAAGCCGGCCACCGATGCGGTTGGCCAGGAAATCGGCATGCACCATCACCTGGTTGTCCGTCGTTCCGGTCTCAATAATCTTCTTGACGACTTTGTCCTGCGCGTACGCGCCGAACGTGCCGCACAGGGCCACGACGGCCATCAGTGCGAAAGAACAGATTCTCTTCATAGCAGCGGTTTTAGACATATTGCCTACAAATATATAGAAAAAAATGATTCCCTACGCCGGAACAGCGGGCAAGGTCCGATTTTAGCCTGGGGACGATTTTTAGCCTGGGGACCTTGCCCACGGATACCGGGTCTTGTCTATCTGGGAGCCCGATTGGCCGGGCAAGGTGTCGAGGCTAAAATCGGACCTTGCCCAAACAAGAAACAGAAAACCGCCTTGCAGCTATCCACAAAGCGGTTATTCAGTGCCCCGGGCGGGAGCAGCTTAATTTCCTATAATGGAAATCGCCGTTTCTTAATATTTGGCAGAAATACTCTTCTACAAGGTGTTATATTCAGCATATTCTCAATTTTGGGAAATGAGAATAGGAAATAATAGGAAAGAATATCGTCCCACTTTTCGTCCCACTATTGTGCGATTGTTGGACGAAATGCTTACCTTTGTGCTATGAGAACCATTGAGCCGACATTTTCCGTAGAGAAGAAGAATGCAACAGACACTTTCGGGCGAGTTTGCGTGTTCATCAACTTCACCATTGACAAGGGAGAGAACAAACGGGTGCGTTTCGCAATGCAGGACCTATCAACAGGAAAGCCCTTCAAACTTCCGTGTTCTTCCTGGGACAAAAAGAAAAAACGCTGCATCGTAAAAAGCAATGCAGCGGAAAAGGAGTATCTCCAAAAAATCAACTCGCAAATCAAGGAAATCCAAGTCGCAGTTAAGCAAATCGTCCAGGAATGTGAAGCCAAACGAACAAATGTCTCTTCTGCCGTACTCACAAAAGAACATATCTATAACAAAATCAAGCATATAGAAGCATTTACAGAGACACCGGAGCCATCAAAGAATAATCTTCTGGTTCCGTACTGGGAGAACTTCATTGCAAGAGCGAAAGAAGGGAAGGTCAATCACAATGGCAAGCCATACAAGAAAACGGCAATTATCAGCTATCAAAAATGCCTCAACGCCTTCTATGTTTTTGAGAAGGATATGAGGCGAAAATACACCTTTGATGATATCAACAAGGGTTTCTACGATGACTATGTCGGCTATATGCTTGACCACGGGAAAATGCCCAACACAATCGGTGAGCGGATAAAGAACCTAAAAGCATTGATGCAGCGTTCGTATGAGGAAGGCTTACACTCCAATCTCGCATTCAAATCGTTCGTCAAACCGGAAGAAGAAGTTGATAATGTGTATTTGACGGAAGACGAATTGGAAATGCTCTACAATTGCCAATTCACAAATAGCAATGCGTTTTTGGAGAAATACCGAGATATCTTTCTTGTGGGATGCTACACCGGCCTGCGATGGGAAGACTACAAGTCCATAAGGAAAAATGATTTCACGACTTCACCCAAAGGAAAACCTGTTCTGGTCATTCGTGCGGCAAAAACAGGTATTCGTGTTGTAATTCCCATCCTCTGGAAGCACTTTCAGGATATTCTTGACAAGTACGATTACAATCTCCCGAAAGTTAGCGAGCAAAAGTTCAACAAGTATATCAAAATGGCTTGTTTAGCCGCAGGCATCAACGCACAAGTGGTAATAACTTCCGGGAAGCATAAGCGAGACGAGCCTTATGAAAAGTGGGAGCTTGTATCAACCCACACTGCAAGGAGAAGTGCCTGTACGAATATGTTCCTGCGAGGAATACCGACTATCGCTATTATGAAAATCAGTGGCCACAAGAAGGAGAGCACCTTCTTGAAGTATATCAAGGTTTCTGCCGAAGAGAATGCGGACTATATCGCCGAACACTATGCTGAAAAGGAATAGCGGTTCAAAAGAGCGTTGTACTTCTCTTGCAGCTTGACTTGCCGGAGAACAGCATCTTTCCGGTATCGCTTCTCTTTTCCTCTTTTCCTTCGCCCAACGCTATTGGTCTCCTGGGATGTATCAGCGACATTGTGGATATAGCCCTCTGCTTCCCAGTTTGAGATAGTCCGGCGGTCGCATTGGAAGATTTCCGTTAAGTCTTTGACTGAAAGAAGTTCCCCAAACTCATCAAGCTTTTTTGTGAGTGGGGTCTCAACATCTCGTTTTTGCGGCCCCTCAACTTTGCTTATTGCCTTTGCGGCTTTCGTTTCATTCCCGGTCAATGAGTTGAGGAATGCAATTGCCTCATTGAAATACCACTTTTGAACTCCTACCATCTCGTTTAGGAACCTGGCCTCTCTAATGGCTTCCTGTAAAGAAGGATTACCATTTCGGGCATCTCTTTCCATAGCCCTGATGTAGTCATTGTCTGGAATATCGTAGAACACCTGTTCCTTCTCTCGTGCAAAGTGGGAACGAAGGGAGCCAATGACGGAAGAGTTTTCAATTGCAAGTTCCAATGTACAAGCCTTAAAGCCCTCATACGAAACGGCCAGCTCCTGGGAATAACTCTCATATCCTTGGCTGATTGTGATGCCGTTATATGAAAAGTCCGCATTATCATTACGGCGATTTGGATGGTAGTCGCACTTGGTTATCTCACTCAAAAAGGAAAAAATTGGCTTAATCTCCATTTGTAATTCTATTAAGATTGAAAATATGGGTATAGGTTCAACTCCTAATATGAATATACAAACTTTTTTTGGATTGCAGCAACTTTACGAGTCAATTCAACTATTTATAAATGAAGCAATTAAATTGCAGTTTCACTTTTATACGATTTTTTTGGAGCCCTCGGCTGTGAAGTCCAGGGCTTTTTCCACCACCAACCAGAACTTTCCTCAACCAACCACTATTTATCAGTTGGAAGCCCGCTGGATTTGGGTTTCCCGAATAATTTTTGTATAATATATGTAGTTGATAATTAATTGCTTCGGTGTGGGACTGAAGCACGAATGATAAGAGATAATGGCCCTGATTTGCAGCGGAGCACCCACACCCTCCAACGCTTTTCGGGGCCAATCTATTTCAAAATGACGGAAAAAGACAGGAAAAAGATTGACTACCAATTTGTACCAGTACCGACCAGCCTACTTTTTGCGCTGGACCCTGATTGCTTGATGGCGATTGCGTTGATGATTGACAAGGAAAGCTACTGGATGAGCCGGAACAAGGTCTTCAACGGCTATTTCACTTTGAGCGTTCAGGAGCTTGCAGAATACCTCCGGTTCCAAAACAAGCAGGATGCACGCTTAACCTTGGAGGCGTTGTATCGTGCCGGTCTCATTGATGTCAAGGCTGAAAGCGGAAAGAGACTGGGGGCCAAGATTAAGCTCAACTGGGACAAAATCAAGAGCGAGGACATTGACTATGTTGAGAAGCTTCCACGAGGCACGAAGATTACCTATTGTCCCGACACGGAGAGTACGACAAGAGGTACGACAGGAGATACAGATTGTACCCCTACTTTAGAGATAGACCAGACAAAGAACAGATTAGAGGAAGATATTGATAAAGAAATAGATACGGAGGAGGAGCCTTCGGCTATGGAGACTTCTTCAATATCTTTTGAAGATTATCTTCAGTTATTCATTGATAGTCATCCTTACATCAACTATTCATTTTCTCCTGAAGCTTTCAATAATGCTTATTCTCAAGAACTTACAGACTTTCATACAACTATTTGTAATGAAACAGGATTGGTATTCCCAACAGATGTTTTAGCATTTTACATAAAGTATTATCAATCAACAGGAAAGGTATATGACTTTAGCGCATAGCGCAGCGACAGCACTCCAAGAAAACCCTTCTGTTTGACGCCTTGGAGTGGCGGAGTAAGGTGGAGTTCCGCCCCGCCGCCCCAGTCCGCCCCCCCCCGCTGAATGGGGACGATATTGAAATTCAAAGAATTGTGTTGCTTTTTCGGGGATTTTTGTTAAAATTGCATTTTTATTCGGAAAATCAGACTCAACGATAATGAAACATCTTGTCAAAGCACAGTACGAAGCTCCCACCACGGAAGTATGGGTGATTAGCATGGAGAACAACCTCCTGCAGGCCAGTGAGACCATTCAGGCCACAAGAGACGGCTACGGGGCTGCAACAAACTATGATTGGGAATAGGAGGTAAAGTGATGAAAACGAGAATCTTACTCTATGTAATCGCGGCTATCTCCCTGTTGACCATCTCCTCCTGCACCAAGGAGATTGAAACGGAGGTCACGCCCATTGACCAGACCACCGGTGTCAAGACCTACACCATGACAGTTGTCGCTGCCAAGGGCGAAGTGGGCACCAAGGCCCTCAACCTCACCGATGGAACCCTTAACGCCACATGGACAGAAGGCGACCAGGTCACAGTGTTCAACAATACCACGGGCGAAAGCCTTGATGGCTGTCTTGAGGCCCAGGAATCCGGTGCCAGTACAACGTTCATCGGCACGCTTGAAGGAACCATTGCAAAAGACGATATCCTGCAGCTCAGGTTCCTGGCCGCCAACTATGCGGCTCAGGATGGTACGCTGGATTTCATCGCTGCCAATTGCGACTTTGCTACGGCGGAAGTCACTGTGAAGAGCGTTAAGGACGGCAAAATCACCACTACGGCAGCTGCCACCTTCACCAACCAGCAGGCCATCGTGGAGTTTACCCTCAAGGAGAGCGACGGAGAGCTCATCAGCGGGGGCGTAAAAAGCCTGGTTGTCACTACCGGCGAAACGACCATCACCGTAACTCCGGGAACTGCGACCAATGTGCTTTACGTAGCCATCCCCGCCATCAGCAACGGAGCCATCAGCCTGAAAGCATATGATACGAACGATGTTCCCCGTTCCTACGAAAAGACGGCTGCGACCTTTGAAAACGGGAAGTTCTACAAGATTGGCGTAAAGATGGACTGTGTTGTCATGAACGATACCGAGTTGTTCGCCGCCATTGAAGACTCCAAAGTGCCGGAGATTACTTTGGGCGCTGACATCAATCTTACGAGGAATGTGTCGGGTAAGTCGCGTGATTTGGAAATCAAAGGCGCAACGACCATTAACCTGGACAATCATTTCATTGCCGGCTTCAAGTATCCGGGTGATGAACGTCCATCCGGTAATATCTTTTATGTCTTTGAAAACAAAACACTTACCGTAAACGGCCCCGGTACGCTCAAGGATGCTACCCGCGGCAGCGGTGGCGCCATCTACAATGATGAAAAAGGTACGGTTACCCTCAATGATGTTACCATCACGGGTTGTGATGCCTATAGGGGCGGTGCCATCTACAATGATAAAAACGCCACTCTCAACCTAAACAATGTGACGTTCTCCGGCAACTGGGCGGAGGACACATCTGACCAGCCAGGAATGTCAGCTGGCGGTGCCATCTACAATAATAATGGCACTGTCAACCTGTACAATGTGACGTTCATCGGTAATTCGGCCAAAGATATCGGCGGTGCCATCTACAATAATGGCACACTCAACATAAAAGGCCTCATCGTCGCGAACGACAATACCGGAAATGCTGGTGCAATGGACAACGTGTATCTGGCAAGCGGAAAGGTCATCACACTGAACGGCACTCTCACAGAGGGCACCAGCATCGGCGTGAAACTCGCCGCCAAATCTGAAGAAGGCATCGTCTTCACCTCGGGCTATTCCACATACCATGGTACAACCGGCCCGGATACGTTCTTCAGTTCAGATGATGCTGCACAACAAATCTCTTTGAAGAATGACGAGGTTTATTTGTACAACGTTAACCCGGCCTTGTACGTCCTCAACGTGCCTTATCTCAATCAATGGGAGGGCGAAGTAGTACAGACTCCGACCTACATAGACGCTTGCGCCAAGTTGTCGTCCATCCAACCTCAAGACCTTGGCTTTGGCGACGGTTCCAGAGTCTACCTCCTTGAAGATTACAGCAAATGGTACATCGTTGATAAGGACTTAACCATCAACCAACGCATTGAAGTATTGGGTGAGGTCAATATCATCCTTGCTGACAACACGAAACTTGCAGCCACTAACAGCATTTATGTTTCAAGTGCGACAATCAATGGCCATACTAACACGCTGCACATCTGGGGGCAGTCTACAGGTCAATCTATGGGTTTATTAACAGTTACATCGGCAGAAGAAAACTATGCGGCTATCGGAGGAAAAGGTGACCGTTATACTTTTGGCAATGACGCAGGATATCTTCACTTCCACGGAGGGGAAGTTCAAGCCGTAAACCATCTTACTTCAAACGCGGCTGGTATTTACGGGGCTTGTGTAATTGGCGTAGAACAATATGGCACATTTATTTACGGCGGAAAAATCTTCGCTGTGGGCGGAGAACACGCACCCGGTATCGGTAGCCCATTTAAATATGAGTGTGGCGGTATCAAGATTACAGGAGGCGTTGTCAGTGCCATAGGCGGAGAAAATGCTGCTGGCATCGGCTCGGGCCGCGCCGGTCTTATGCATCGTAGGAGCCCCACATATTCCGGTAATCCCGCCGACGATGATGCCACAGAAATCCGCATCACCGGTGGTGACATTACTGCCATGGGAACCGGTGGTGGTGCTGGCATCGGCGGAGGCGTGGGTACAGATATTTATGAAGGTGACGGCCCAAGATTTATCATGACTGGAGGAAAGGTGGATGCACTTACGTCCGAAGGTTCTGCCGGTGATAACGAGTCCCTGGCAATTGGTAGGGGGCATAATAGCTATAATACTTTTACCATACACCCGGTGATTATTGGTAGTCCCATCATACGTGCCACGAAAGATGTAAACGAGAACCCCGTGCCCGTAGTAACTGATTGGCCGAGCAATGTTTTCTACGTGCATGTGATTATTGAGTACTGATGCGATAGCCTCAAGTCCTTCCATTACGAAAGCCATCCTTCGGGGTGGCTTTCTTTTTTGAATAGGCGAAAGTATTCGGGGAGGGAATCATAAGCCCTTTTGCGCAGCCCGACCGCCCGACCACGCCCCGAGATGTACGTCTTCTCGGGAAAGCCGTATAGATAGTTCTCAAACTGCTGATAATCAAGAACGTTTGTGATGCCGTTTTGAGCCCCCTGTACGTTTTTCAGCTCAACGGACCAAAACACGCACGTTTATCAAGGGCTAATCGCTGAAAATTGCTAACTTTGAAAGTGTGTAGCACAGAAATCCAAGATACACGATGATAACCGGAACCTTGGTGAATGTGTCCCCGTTCAGCGAGTATGACTGGATAGCAATCTTCGGCCAAAACCTCGTTTCGGTCAGGGACTACGTGAATAACCTGCACAACATCATCATCCCGACATCAACAAGATTGAGAGCATAATTCACAACAACACACTAAAAATCAATTTATTATGAGCCATTTTTTAGGATTGGTATTCGCCAAGAGCGACACAGATGTTGATGAATTGTTTGAAAGGTACTTGATTGACACAGATGGCTACTATGAAGATGAGGAAGAAGATTGCGGTGGGGGCTATTACGATGGGTGTCTGGAAACTAACATCCTTTTTACCAAGGATGGAAATCAAGTCGGCCACGCAAAAGTGAGCGATGTAGATTGGGACAAGACGGGCAAGGAGTTAGATTACTTGAACCGGCCGGATGGGTGGAAGCAACTGGATAGCATCACGGAAGACGAGGATGGATGGACGGAGGCGGATGATTATCTCGTGGAGGAGGAGGAAATACCAGAGGGACAGAGTGGCTGGATAACATACGTGAAAAAGTATGCGGCCAAACTGATTGAAGAAGATGCAGATGCAATGGTCTATGGAATGGACTACCATATCTAATAGCCATCCTGTATCATATCCTCAACAACGAACGGCTCCCAGGGTAATTCCAGGAGCCGTTCTCATCATAGGCCAAACTCTTTCTTGACCCGTTGGACCGAAGACAGGGAAACATCACAGAGCTTGGCGACATTCCTCATGCTCTCACCCTTCCGGAGCAGCTTGATGACCTTGGCGTATTCCTGCTCCTTCTGCGCCCTGGACTTGATGCTGCCTACCCTTCGCCCCATCTTCACGCCCTTCTGCTTCGCCAGCTCCCTTCCCTGGGACAAGCGGAAGTAGATGTTCTCCCGTTCCTTCTCTGCGCAGAACCCCAAGCAACTGATGTAGATGGCCATAATGCTATCCACTTTCCCATCCCGGAACAAGGTCAGCCCCTCCTTCTGGAAATGGATGTTGATGCCGTTGTCCGCACAGAACTTGATTGTCTCCAAGACTTCCCAGATGGCACGACCGCAACGGGAAAGCTCGCTGAACAGGATGAGGTCAATCCGGTTCTCCTTCGCATCGGTCAGGCACTCTGTCAGCACCTTCCTCTCCTTGTTGCTCGTGGCTCCGCTGATGTGCTCCTCATAGACACCCAGGACCTCATACCCTCTGGATGCAGCAAGTTCGGTCAAGCTCTTGACTTGTCTCTCCGTGTTCTGTCGGTCCCCAATGGAGGAGACCCTTGCGTAGATGTAGCAATTCATATAATTCAAAGGATTGTTGGAATACGTTTTCGGGGGTGTGTTCAAGTGCATTCCGGAATTGTTTGACTACACTTCCAATTTGACTACACTCCGTACTGGCTCCGGACCCTTGAAGCGTAGTCATCGGTCTTCTCCACCATCCGGTCAATGACCTCAACAAGCCCGTCAGCGTAGATGCCATCCTCCTGCTCCTTGACGCTCCCATCCCGGTTGAGGGTGCGGACGATGAATAGGTCCCATCCTTCGTCATACAGGACCTCAACTCTACCTGTGTGCTTGTATCCCTGGACGAAGAAGGCAAGCCCGTTCTCTATTGCACGAGCGTTGTGGAAGCCCCAGGAGAAGACAATCATCAACTGGGTGCGGAGGATTGCGAGGATGTACTTGGCCATTTCCATAGTGAGAAGAGATTGTGGGGGCCACCC
>Ga0310696_10010983_pt1 | contig 10348 bp, 2 predicted proteins | sample AusTroGonzalo_MG_4_FD_203885 | JGI IMG/M metagenome (GOLD analysis project Ga0310696, IMG submission 203885) | Bovine rumen microbial communities from tropical cattle in Woodstock, Queensland, Australia - Gonzalo_02 (v2) (version 2) | ecosystem: Host-associated > Mammals > Digestive system >... | reverse complement strand
CGGAACGGCCATCTCCATCACCCGGATGCTCAACACCGCCTTCCGCCACTACGACGCCACGTCCCTCGGCGTGGAGGGCAAGCTCCGGATGGTTCCCGTCCCGAAGACCTCCGAGTACATCTTCCGAGACACCGCCGGGCAGGACAGGCAGGTGCGTAACAACCGAATCTCCATCGGCTCTGCCCAGGAGCCGGACAACCTCCGTGGTATGCCGTACTCCGGGGTGCATTTCTCCGAGGTGGCGGTGTGGCCGGACTCCCCCAAGTCCCGTGCGGAAGACCTCGTCAAGTCCATCGCGGGCGGTATCCTCCCCCGCCCCTACACGATGCAGGTGTTCGAGTCCACCCCGAAGGGAGCGGGCAACTACTTCCACCGATGCTGGCTCTCGGCGAAGGCCGGGGAGTCCAGCTTCACCCCGGTCTTCATCCCCTGGTACTTCATCCCCCACGACACCCTTCCCATCGCCCATTGTACGGACGAGGAGTTCGCCTATTGGCTCTACAAGAACCGCGAGGAGACGGGGTACGAGGGCAACACGCAGTCGGGAAAGTACTTCTGGAGGCTGTGGGAACTCGGAGCGACCCTTGAGGGAATCAACTGGTATCGCATCAAGCACCTTGAGTTCGCCGACCACGCGGATATGGCTTCCGAGGCCCCGTCCGACGACATCGAGGCGTTCACCTTCTCCGGATCGAAGGTGTTTGACGTGTACCACCTTGAAGCCGTCCGTGCGGACGTGAAGGAGCCGGAGGAGAGGGGGATGCTCCTTTCCGCAGGGGCGAAGGGTGCGGGCGTGCTGAAGGACATAAGGTTCGTCCCTGCGGACAACGGGGACTTCCGGATATGGCGCAGGCCCGAACAGGACTCCGACATAGCGGAGCGGTATCTCGTCGTGGTGGACGTCGGCGGTCGCAACCAGACCTCCGACTGGTCGGTAATCCGGGTGTTCGACCGTGCGGCGATGATGTACGGCGGCAAGCCGGAGGTGGTGGCGCAGATGCGTTACCATACGGACTACGACCTGCTCGCCTACGATGCGATGAGGATAGCGTTCTGGTACGACAAGGCCCTGCTCGTCATAGAATCCAACACCCTTGAGACGAAAGACCCCGAACGGGACACGGACGGGAATATGTCCGAGTACATCCTTGACGTCATATCGGGATTCTACGACAACCTCTACGCCCGTGCGGGTTCGCCTTCCTCTATGAGGCAGGGAAAGCCGAGAAGGTGGGGTTTCCATACGAACGTGGGCAACAAGGACTCGCTCATCGGCAACCTCGTCACCTGCGTCCGCGAACATTTATGGATTGAACACGACATCGTCTGCGTGGAGGAGATGGCACTCTACGAGAAGAACGAGAAGGGCAACTTCAGCGCACCTCCCGGAGACGGGAACCACGACGACGTGCTGATGGCCAACGCCATCGGACTGTGGATATGCTTCCGGGAGATGGAGACCCCGCACTTCCGGGTGAACAAGGGGGAAAGAAGGACTACGAGGAGAGATCCGAATTCATTTGCAGTGATATGAGAAAGTTTTTCAGGAACGTGGCGGCGAGGCTCGTCACGGCGTATTATCGGAGAATGTACCAAAACGGTGTACAAGCGTGCGACAAGTTGCACGCGGAGAAGAAGTGGGCGTACTACTTGATAGACTGGCCGGACAGGAACGGGAGGAGGGTCTTGAAGCCTCTCAACCGGAGGGGATTCCGCAACCTAAAGCATTGGGCGCAGGGGTTCTACTTCGGCGTGGATATGAAGTACTGGTCGAAGGACTACAATATGACAACCCTGCGTGAGGGCGCGTGGTACTACACGCCCGACCGTGCGGAGAAGGACGGCCTCACTCCCCAGGAGCAGGAAGTCCGCCGTCTCGCCTTCCTCCGGGAGGGACTCCGCAGGGCGAAGCTCCTTGACGAATGAAAGGAAGGCCCCGTTTCACAACGGAGCCTTCCAACAACAAAACCACAATGTGAAACACTGAACAAACAAAACACCCTACTCTTCCGCAGGCTGCGCTTCTGCCGGGGGAATCCCGGCGGCGGCCATAGCCGCCTCCTGTTCCATTAACTGCTGACGGCGTGCCTCCAGCCGCCTCTGCAACTCAAGCGCATACGGCTGGGTGCTCGTGGCGAGGAAGTCGTCGAAGGTGATGAATCCGGCCGCGAGGAACTCCTTGAGGTCGTCGTTCGCAACCATCCGGTAGGTCGGGGTGTCCACGCCCTGCTCCACGGTGACCTTGTACTTGATGTCCCCCATCATGGCGAGGTTGAGGTTCATCGCCTGCAAGATGTCCGAGGAACTGACGATTTCTGCGTAGTCCTGTATCGTGTAGTTCTGCTGTATGATGGACAGCTTTTTGAGCATCACGTCGTCCAGGAACGCCGAGAAGCGTTCGAGGAGCGGCGCGAGAGGGGTGGCGGAGTTCTGCGTCTGCTGGGCGTACAGGGCGGCGGACGTACCCGCGTACGGGGTCTTGCCCTGGATCGCCCCCGTCACCGACACGGAACTCTCCATAAGGTCGGACATCAGCTTGACCATATTCGCCGTGTCCACCTGCGTGGAGTGGGAGAATATCATCTCCGGCCTCTGCCCGTGGGGTTTCGGCTTGTAGTACACCACGCCGTTGATGGAGGTCGCCTGGTCTGCGAACTCGTCCCAGCTCATCCAGTCGGGAACGATGTCCTCCGGAACCATCATAAGGCCCTTCGCCCCGGCACGCTTGACCATATCGTCCATAATGAGCATACGGTCTATCGCCATATTGTTGTCCACGGCGTCGGATGCGTGTCCCACGATGCGGCCGTTGGCGAACGGGACTGCCATAATGGTGTACGGATGACCCCGGTCGGGCAGGGAGGACTCCCCTTCCCAGAGGACGTGTCCTTCGGGGGTGAGGTATCGGCAGTACCAATAGGTGTCAATGTACCAATAGTCCTTGTACTCTATGAGCGGAATCTGGTCTTCCGTCCAGCCGAGCCTCTTTCCTTCCGCGAGCCGTTCCTTGTTCGTCCGGTCAATCTGCTTCATCATCTCGCGGTCGTCCGCATTGATGTCGTAGGGTTCCTCCGGCGAGTTGGCGTCAAGGACGTGGTAGCGGGGACGGCGTTCCCTCGTCCACACCTCAATGACACGGCAGAAGCCGTGCTGGCGGGGACGGTTGAACGAGATGTCCTGCCACTTGTTCGCGTCCGAGAGGTCTACCGGGTCGGGTTGGAGGCCGGAGTACGAATCGCTGGAATACCATTCCCGGATGGTGGCGAAGTCGTCCGGGGAGTTGGCGAAGAAGGCGCATACGTCGTTGAAGGCGAGGTCGTGGATCTGCCCGACGAGGGTCAGGTCGGCGAACGAGCTGTCCTGCATACCGCTTTCGAAGAAGAACATATTCGGGTTCACGACCTTCGTGCGGGCGTCGTACTTGCCGTTCCGCTTCGACCATTCCTCCCGTGCGATGGCAAGTCCACCGGCGTTCGCCTCGGTGAGCCATTCGCCTCCGAGGACGGTCATCCGGTTGTTCTTGCAGTTCTTCTGCATAACCTCGGTCATTCCCTCGCCGTATCCCTTCCATTCGTTGTTGAGGGCGTGGACTACGGGAGCGTTCTTCTCCTTCGTCCAAAGGCCCGCGATGGAGTTGAACACCCGCTTGACCTGGTTGGTCTGGAGCGGGGGGACTCCGATCATGGAAAGGTATTCCCGCTGGGGAATCCACTTGCCCTTGATGAGTACGCGCCCCTCCCAATGGTCTCCGAAAGCGAACCGGAGTACCTTCGCCCTCGCTCGGCGGAGATAGTCAAGGTTGTTCCAGAGGTTCTCGCACCGCACGACGAGGTCTTTGTAGGTGTGATCCTCGCCGAGAGTGGACTCCTGGAACTTGAGGCTGTCCATCTCGTCCTTGTAGGCGTCAACGATATTCGTGTTGTGCAGTTTCATCGCTATGCAAATAAACTGATTTTAGTTCTATGGGCGGGGTGCTATTTGACCCCGTTCCTGTTGAAGTAGATGTCAAGGCATTCCTTCGCAATCCGGTAGTGGATTTGTTCAAGCTGGTTGTCGTATTCCTGAACCTTGTCAAGGTCTCCCTTGCCCTGCGCGAGTTTCTTCGCCTTCTTAATCTGCGACTCCATCGTGCTGTACTTCTTGAATACGAGAGTGTACTTGAAGTCGGTGGACTCCCTCACCTCCTTCCTGTGTTCCGGACTCGTCTTCTCGTAATCGGAATCAAGGCGGTCTGCCTCGTCTGCGTATTCCTTGAAGTAATAGTACATATTGGAGTAATACGCATCCCGCTTGTTGTCGTTCGTATTTAGAATAATTCTATTTAAGAGCGGGACGTCCCTCACCTTCAGTTCTCCCTTGACCCCCTTCGCAACCGCTTCCGGAACACGGACTACAATCTGGTAAGGGCCGGAGAAGTAGGATTCGACGAGATGCTCCACGACTGCGGGGTTGAAATTGAACGTACCGCGTCTCTCTGCGTTCTGCTCTTCGTCCGCAATCCATATCAGTTTCCGTTCGCCCCTGTCGTTCTTGTCAAGGATATGCACCTTGTTCAACTGCTCCATAGCGGAAACGTATTCCTTCCCGGTTGTCTCGATCGCTTTCGTCCAGCCGGGATACATCTTCCTGTTCTCGTTGAATCCCTGGTTGTAAAGGCGTGCGCCCTTGAAGTCGCGGTTGAACAGCGATTCAAACACCGGGTCAGCGACGCCGGGAGAAACTCCGAGGATTAGGTTCTGCCAGGCGGTCTGCTTGTCTCCACCGCTATAAAGCACCTCGTCCGTGATGACGCCGACCGGGGACAACTGCATAAGGCTTCCAACGGCATCGGCAATCGCATCCTCCGCAGGTCTCATATCAAGGATGTTTCCGGCGAGAATGTCACCGAGTGCGTAGTAGAATCGGTATTCCTGCGGTAACGCCCACTTGAGATACTTTCCGTTTCCAAGAATCGGGTTGAGAATGTTGTTCCTCCGGAGATAGTCGGACGTATGCAGGTAATCGCCCTTCTCGTCGTCGTCGCCGCCTCCGTTGCGGAACAGCATACTCATTCCGAATCCGAGAAGGAGGTAGACGGAATTCGCCAACAGCGTCTTCCCGGTATGTTCCCGGTAGTTGGTGAACTTGTTGTTGAGGCCCTGCACGGCGGCGTTGAAGAACGGGATGGACGCCCTGCACAATTCAACGGCCGTAGAGAGAACTCTTACGAACGACTTTTCTATCGGCTTCAGGGCGGTTCCGTCTGCGTGAACCATCCTGTCCACCTCGTCACGGGTGAATCCGCGACCGCTTCCCTTGCGTGCGAAGTTGGTGGAAATCTCCTTCGCATCGGAGATGCTTTCGTGGATGGAACGCCCGGCTTCCATAGATGTCATAAACGTGGCGAAACGGGTTATCGTTTCAATGGCCTCACCTACTCCGCCGATGAACTCAAGAACGCCCTGCGCCCCCTTGATGACTCCCTGCCTTGCGGAGTTGTTGAGGAAACGGCGCATCTTCCTCTCAAAGTACTCGTTGTCTTCGATGCGGTTCTGCCCCATCGGGCCTCCGTTCTCCAGGTACTGCTTGTAGAGGGTTGCCACCCGGTCTCCGCCGGCGACCGCTTTTTCAAGGCTTTCCTCGCCGATGATGTACGGGAACAGCTTGAAGCACTTGAGCCGGTTGATGATATAGTTGCCGACGTAAGCAGGATTGTTCCGGATGAATGCGTTGGTGAGTCCCTGTCCGTGGTCTCGCTGGAAGTTGGAAACCCAGAACGGAACGGAGAACGTCGTGAACATTGACGAGAGGAATCTCGTCCAAGTCCGCATCCCGTTCAAGAACTTGTTTCCTGCTCCGGGGCCGTGCTTGACCCCATTGATTGCCTGTGCCGCTGCGGGGTTGCCGTTGATGATGACACCGTATTCCTTACCGCCCTCGCGCACCTTCACGATGTGTTCGTTCCTGTGGGAATCCCGTTCAAAGGCGACCACGCCTCCACGGAGGTCTACCTCCCGGTGGGAGTTGTACGCCTCTCCGTTGGCTTTCTTCTCGGCCATATCCTTCTCGAACTGGTCAACGATCGCCTGCCTCTGAGTGAAGGATACGTTCTCCGGAATCTGCGGGTATGCCACATCGTACAAGTCCTTCCCGTTGGCATCCTTCTGCCCGTTCTTGACGAACCACGCACGGGTGACGGTTGCGATGGTGTTGTCCGGACGGCGGCGCACCGCGTCAAGGAGCGAGAGTTTCGCCTCGTTCTTGATGCCCTGCGATATGGCGGACGAGTGCATCGCACCGATGTTTCCGAGCGGGCCTTCGTACCACGTCTTTCTTCCCTTCGCCGTGAGGACGGTAGCCTGGAAGTCGTTGCCCTGCGGCGTGACGTAGTAGTTGTAGATGTCCTCCGCCGTATTCTCCGCGAAGCCACGCATCGGAACGTAGTACTGCATCATCTTGGAGATGTCGGTGTACTGCTGGCGGGTGAGCATATCGTGTTCGTACTGGAACTTGAGGGTCTCCTTCGTGGCGGCGTTGATTCGCTTCCAGAGTTCCTTCGTGGTTTCCGCGCCGGCACGGGATTCCATATCGGCGACGTAGTCTCCGGCAAGTGCCTCCGCTTCCTCAAGGTCGTCCGTTTCGGCCCAGGCGGTGATGGCGGAGTAGTCGTTCTTGCGGTACTTCTGATAACGCTCGTCCGTTCCGGAGTCCACGTCTGCGAAATGTCCGTCCCTCTTTGCCGTGGCGGCATCCTTCTCGGCCTGCAACTTGTCCTTCTGCGTCTTCGCCTCTGCATTGAGGGCGTCAACCTTGCCCTGGTGGGTGGTGTCGCTAATCTTGCCTTCGGCGAGTTGCTTGTCAAGGGCCTTGATTTTCCGTTTGAGGTCGGAGTCAATCTTCTTGATCTGCCCGTCAATCTCTCCGGCGGTTGCGTCGTACTGCGACTGATAGTCCCGTTTTGCGTCACGTTTAGCGAGCACGACATTTCTCTCAAGGCCGGACTTCAACCCGATGTAGGTCTCCGTGTCCTTGATGCTCGTCCCGGTGTTCTTGCGGAACTCACCCACCGCCGACCACATCGGCTGGAGGAATTTCTTGTCGTACTGACGGATGGCGTGCATCGCCTTGCCGCCCGTCTCACGGATGCGGTCGCTGACCCGCTCGTCGTCCTTAATCTCGGTTTTGGATTCCGTGGAGAGTGCGTCAAGGAGGACGTCCACCGGATGCAGTTCGTCTACGAGTACTTCGTGGACTGCGCTACCGATTGTCCGCACCTGTCCTCCGTACATCTGCGCGGCGGTCTGGGCGGTCGCTTCCTGGCTGGAACGGCGGTAGAGTTCCTCGGTTTCCTGCTCAATCTCAAGGTTGCGAACATCTTCGTAATCCTGCGATTCGTCAAGATTCCTCGCCCCTTCTTCTCCGAGGAAGCGGTTTAAGAATTCGGGGTCGGTCGGATCATAGTCTCCGTTGAGATAATCGTCAATCACTTCCCTCGGATTCCGCTTGAAGGTAATCAACGGGTCAATCAGATGGAGGTATCCGTCCGCATCCTGGAGAATGTTGGAGCCATAGTAGTCCATTACGATGACGTCATCGTTCTCGGAGCGATAACCGTCAATCTTCCGGAAGCCGTGATTCCTTACGAAGTTCTGCGCGTCCACATCGTCAACCCGGTCAATGGAAGCGATGTAGTCCTGCTGGAGCACGAACCGCACCTCGTCTCCCCTCCTGTTGGTGGTGATGCCGAGGAACTTGTAGCGGGACTCCGGGAAGAAGATGTTGTGTGCGAGATGGACGTACAGCTCGTCAAACGGGCTGTTGTGCGTCATAGACTCGGCTGCGAACGGGTCTTTGATTTTGATTACACGACCGTTCTGCTCATCAAGGCGGACTATGCTTTCCTTGCTCGCCTTCGCAAATCGCGGAAGGTCGTCATAGGTTCCAGGCTCAATGAAAAGTCCGTTTTGTTTTGCGGCCTCAATCAGTCGGCGGGATTCTCTTTCTTGGTCAACCCTTCGGTCGAAAGCTCCCTCGCTATCTCCTCGATATTCAATGCGTTCAGGGGCAACCTCTGCCTCAAGCATTCGTATATCGCTTCTATCAGCCTCTGCCTCCAGCCTGCTGGTCTCTCGCGCAGATAATCCTCTACCGTTCCCCCGTATTCCATCGGGAGACTGAGAAGTTCCTGCTCTGTCATTCTCTGTGCCATTGTCTACAAAGTTAGCATTATTTCTTGAATTGTCAGCGACGCTCCGCAGCGCAGAATAGGTGGAAATTCTCGCGGCAGACTCAAGCGCACCGCCCCTCTGCAAGTTGCGGTAGGACGCATAGAGCATCGCCCGGAGGTCTGCATCGTTAATCCAGTCGGCGTGGAATCCAATCTTGTGGAGGAGTCTCTTGAGGCCCGTCACGACCTTCTGCCAGAAGGATTCCTCCTGCTGGTCAAAGCGACCGTCTTCCGCAAGGGATGCGATGTATTCCTCCATAGCGACCTCGGTGGAAAGGCCGTTCGCTTTCGCAATCTCGTCAACCCTTTTTCTGATTCCATCGGTCGCCTGGTCGTAGAGGCGTTTACGCAGTTCCTTCCAATCGTCACCGAAGAGTTTCCGCAGTCCGTAGTGGGCGACCGCTTCGTGAAGGAGGGTTGCCTCCAGGTCGGCGGTGTCCTTGTGGGCGTCAATGTTAATGCGAATCTTTCCGGTAGACGGCGAGAACGCTCCCTTCGCCTTCAGCGAGGAATCCTGCTCAAACTGAACTCCGAGTTTCTTCGCGATCCCGTCAATCGTGACGATTGCCTTCGCCCGGTCAATGGGGTTGCGGAGGTTCTCGGTGCCACGACCCCGGTAGTTCATCTCGCCCTGTCTCGTTCCACGATAGACTTCCATCAGGGCGGTTTCGTTGAACCCGTCAATGAGTTCGTTCAGCCGGTCAATGACGGCGTCGTATGCGGAGATGACCTTCTTCCCCGTCAAGTCCTGACCTTCGGAGACCTTGCTGAACGAGACGTCCCCGTCACGCACGGTCTTGATGAGGCGCACCTTCTTCAAGTCCTCTCGGAAGACCGGGTTACTCCCCGCCTCGGCCAACATCTCCTCCCAATCAGTCGTGCCATAGTCCGGGTACGTGTCGTGTATGAAGGCGGAATCCCGATAGATGCAGCGGTAAATCATCATCAACTCGTTGACGATGGCGTTCATATCGTCGTTGATGAGGTGACCGAGACCATCGTCTACGGCTTTCTTCGCATATACCGTCATCGTATGGACGAGTTCGTGGAGCGCGGTGTTCGCCTTCTGCTGGTCGCTGATCCAATCCGCATTGTAGAACTTCCAGTTGTATTCTACGAGCTGACCCTGACTGAAACCTCCCGTCCCGTTGTCAATCTTCTCGCTGAACACGATGGGGATGTTCGCCTCCTTGATGCTCTTGAACTTCTTGAAAATCTTCGCGGCCATCTCCTTGTTGAACTTGTCCTTGTTGAACTCGTTGAAGATGTCCTCAATCTCCTTGATGGCGTGACGGCCCTGCTTGTAGTGCTTGAGCGTTCCGTTCTTCGTGATGTCGCCGAGACGGGAAGCCATTTCCGCCTTGATCGCCTCAAGTTTGTTGTATGCGGTATCGCGAGCGGCCTTGTCCTCCGTGTTCTTCTCAAACTCTCCCTGCTGGATGAGTGCCTCCCAAGCGAGGCGTCCCGTGTCTCTCCGGGCGTAGTCCTTGCGGTACATCGCCTGGCGGTAGGCTACGAGGTCTTTGATTTGCTTGATTACGTCCTCGTTTTCGATGTCCGCCTTATGGCGGGCAATCAGCTCCTTAATCTTGTTCTCAAGCTGCCAGGAAGCATAATAGTACGGATACTTCTCGTTGTATTCGTCAATGATTTCCTTATAGGGCCTCGTATCCGGCACGATCGCATCCACCCTCTCGGTGCTGTCCGGCATAATGAACAGGTGGTCTTTCGTGAAGCCGTACTCCTTGTATACGTGCTCAAGGGCCTCGTCCACCTTGCCGTCCGGGATGGAGCATTGGATATAATCCTTCGTGCGGACGAAGTCCTTCTCGTTCATCATCCCCTTCAAGACCTCGTCCTTGAAGACGGGGTGCTTCGCAATCTTCTCGTTCCTCCGCTTGTAGAACTGGAGGATGAGGTTGTTCCCGCTACGGAACGCCGTGATATTGGACTTGTTGTCGTTCACGGAATCATAGCTGTCCCAGATGTCCGGCTTCTTCACGACGTCGGAAACGTAGAAGGTTTCGGGGTCAAACGAATCTACGAGGAGCATACCCTGCTCAACGGTAACACGTCCGGTCTCCGCATCCTTCTTCGTGAACAGGCACATCTTGCCACGGACGCTCTCCGACTTCTCCTCCC
>Ga0310696_10010982_pt1 | contig 10348 bp, 7 predicted proteins | sample AusTroGonzalo_MG_4_FD_203885 | JGI IMG/M metagenome (GOLD analysis project Ga0310696, IMG submission 203885) | Bovine rumen microbial communities from tropical cattle in Woodstock, Queensland, Australia - Gonzalo_02 (v2) (version 2) | ecosystem: Host-associated > Mammals > Digestive system >... | reverse complement strand
GAAACTTCCCGACAGTGGTCTCTCCCAATCCGGAGGAGCCTACAGCCATGAAGATGGCGATGGAACTGGCTAAGAAGGTGGGCGCCGACATAGTTCTCGGCACCGACCCTGACGCCGACCGCATCGGCCTGGCCGTACGCGATGACAAGGGCGAGCTGAAGCTTCTGACAGGAAACCAGATTGTTTCCATACTCACCAAATACCTGCTTGAAAGGTGGAAAGTCCTCGGCAAACTTACCGGCAAGGAGTACATGGTAACTACCATCGTGACCACAGAGCTTCTGACGGCAATCTGCGACGATTACGGCGTAGAACTTTACAGGGTTCTCACCGGCTTCAAGAACATCGCAGAAATCGTCAGGAACAATCAGGGTAAGAGGACTTTCATCGGCGGCGGAGAGGAGAGCAACGGATACAATGCCGGCGAATTCGTCCGCGACAAGGACTCGGCAGTCAGCTGCGGCCTTATCTGCGAGTGCGCCGCCTGGCTGGCCGACAGGGGGCAGACCCTCTACGGCTTCCTGCAGGAAATATATGCCCAGTACGGCGTTTACACCGAGAAGCTGATATCAGTTGTCCGCAAGGGCATCGAAGGTCTCGGACAGATCAAGCAGATGATGATCGATTACCGTGAGAATCCCGTCAAGGAGCTTGCAGGCAGTCCGGTGGTGAAGGTTATAGACTATCTCGATACCGAAAAGACAGGCCTTGCCAAGTCCAATGTACTGCAGTTCTTCGCTGCCGACGGAAGCAAGGTTTCAGTGAGACCTTCCGGAACCGAGCCGAAGATCAAGTTCTATTTCGGTGTAAAAGGAGAAAATCCCGATGCCAAGATAGACGCTCTGGTAAAACAGTTCTCAGTCTAAGCTTATTCAATCGGCTTGACATACGCCCTGCGGCGCTTCACCAGTTCGTGGTCGAATGATTTCCACAGAGCCTGGATACTTGTGTTCGACTCCAGATTGGCGTTTGTCTCGCAGTACTTGAACCCTTTTTTCTTGACATAGGGGAAAACGCTTCCTACGATGAAGGCGTTCAGCCCCTTGCTTCGGTATTCGGGTTTGACTCCTACGAGCAGGAACTCGATGGTGTCGTCGTATTTCAGGTAGAGGGCCTTTATCAGATGCCACCATCCGAACGGGAACAGGCGGCCTCCTGATTTCTGGATTGCGCGGGCGAGCGAAGGAATCATGATGGCGCAGCCGACAAGTTCGCCCTGCTCGTTATAGATGGTAGGGAGCATGTTGACGTTCACGAAGGGAATGAATTTGTTGACGAGGCTGTCCACTTGGTCTTTGTCAAGCTGGGAGAAGCCGTACAACTTCGCATAGCACTCGTTGAAGAGCTTGAATATGTCCTTGGCTGCGTATTTCTTCAGCTCACGGGTGTTCTTGTATATTTTTGTGTGCAGGCCGTATCTTTCGGACAGAATGTCCGCCATGCGCGAGAACCTCTCGGTTTCTTCGGGAATGGTCAGGCGGTATTCCACCCAGTCGGCATTCTTAACCATGCCGTAGCGGTCGAAGAACTCGGAGTAATAAGGATAGCAGTAGGCGAGGGACATGGTGCTCATCTTGTCGAAGCCTTCGACCAGGCATCCTTCCCTGTCATAGTCTATGAATCCGATGGGTCCTTCGATACGGTCCATACCCCTTTCCTTCCCCCATGCTGCTACTGCATCCATCAGGGCTTCACAAACTTCATAGTCTTCGATGAAGTCGATCCAGCTGAAGCGTACGTCCTTTGTCTGCCATGCCTCGTTGGCTCTGGGGTTGATGAGTGCGACTACACGGCCGGCCACTTTGCCGTCCTTGAAAGCGAGGAATGGCTGGGCCTGGCAGAACTTCAGGGCCGGATTGGTGGTCAGGCTGGATATGGTATCAGAGGCCAACTCAGGCACATAATAGGGATTTCCCTTGTATAGTTTGAGTGAGAAATCGACGAACTGTCTCAGTTGTTTCCTTGTCTTGACCGGGACTATCTGCACGGAAGAAGGTGAAGTCATGGCATTAAGTTTTAGTCCGGCAAAGTTAATAAAACGTCAAAAAAATGATTAAATTTGCTCCGACAAAGATGGATTGAAAACTATAACCTAACCTAAACTACTTATATATGAGTCTTTTGTCGGAGAAGCTGGCGCAATTTACCAAGCCGCAGGAGCTGAAAGATATGGGTATCTACCCTTATTTCAGACCGATATCCAGCGAGCAGGATTGCGAGGTTATCATAAATGGCCGCAAAGTACTTATGTACGGCTCCAACAGCTATCTTGGCCTCACCAATCACCCTAAAGTGAAGGAAGCAGCCATCGAAGCTGTAAGGAAATACGGCACCGGTTGCGCCGGTTCCCGTTTCCTCAACGGCTCGCTTGACATACATGAGGAACTCGAAGCCCGTCTTGCCAAATTCGTCGGCAAGGAAGAGGCCATCATATTCTCTACCGGTTTCCAAGTCAATCTCGGTGTCGTTTCTTGCATCACAGGCAGGGAGGATTATCTTCTCATTGACGAAAGGGACCATGCTTCCATCATAGAAGGAAGGCGTCTGAGCATGTCGAACATCCTGAAGTTCAGGCATAACGACATGGATCATCTGGAGAAGATGCTCCGCCGTTGCCGTCCGAACAAAATCAAGCTCATAGTAGTTGACGGTGTTTTCAGCATGGAAGGCGACCTGGCTCCCCTCAAGCAGATGGTTGAGCTTGCTAAAAAATACAATGCTTCCATCATGGTTGACGAAGCCCATGGCATAGGCGTCTTCGGCCCCAACGGGCAGGGACTATGCTATGCGGAGGGAGTGACCGACGACGTCGATCTTATCATGGCTACCTTCAGCAAGTCGTTCGCTTCACTTGGCGGTTTCATTGCATGCAACCATGACATAGCGAATTATCTGCGTCACAACGCAAGGTCATATATCTTCAGCGCAAGTGCTACTCCGGCTGCCATAGGCGCTGCGAACGCGGCTCTCGACATCATGCTCTCAGAGCCCGAGCGTATAGAGCATCTCTGGGATTTGACCAACTATGCCATAAACGGATTCAGGGAGATGGGTTGCGAGATAGGAAACACTTCCACCCCCATCATTCCGCTCTTCATCCGTGACAACGAAAAGACTTTCAAGATAACTCAGGAACTTCTTTCAGAAGAGCCCGTGGGTCTTTTCGTCAATCCCGTAGTTGCGCCTGCAGTGCCTCCTCAGGATACGCTTATCCGCTTCTCTCTCATGGCTACCCATACCAAAGAGCATGTGGACTACGCCCTTGAAAAAATCCAGAAAGTATTCAAGAAATACGAAGTAATCTGATATGGCATCACCCGAGGTTGAGGTCGTACTTGTCACCGGCGGAAGTTCCGGGATAGGCGCTTCCATTGTCAGGATGCTCAGCGAAGCCGGCATGCATGTCTGGGCCGGTTCTCGCCGCGGCACCATCGAAGACGTGACTCTCGAGAACGTCACTCCCCTCGTGATGGACGTCAACGACGAGGCAAGCGTCAAGGCTGCGGTCGACAAAGTCATCAAAGCTGAAGGACACATCGACGCTGTGGTTTGCAATGCAGGCAACGGCATAGCCGGTGCGATAGAGCAGACCACGGTAGAGGAGGGAAAATATCAGTTCGAAACCTGTTTCTGGGGTGCGCACCGCACCATCATGGCAGTCCTCGAACCTATGCGCAATCAAGGCTTCGGACGCATCGTCACCGTATCTTCAGTAGCAGCCGTAGTCCCGATACCCTTCCAGGCATTCTACAGTGCGGTCAAGTCATCCGTGCTTATCTATACCAAGGCCCTGTCGCTTGAGCTGAAGCCCTTTGGCATCCAATGCTGCAGCATCCTTCCCGGCGATACCAAGACCGGATTCACATCCGCCCGCAAATTCGTCAAAGCGTCTTCGGACGAATCATCTGTCTATTTCAAAAAGACAAAAGAGTCGGTAGGACGAATGGAGCATGACGAACAGAACGGCATGAGTCCGGATGTTATCGCCAAGGCTGTAGTCAAACAGTTGAAGCGCCGCAGGATGGCTCCCACTTCGACTCCCCGCATAGACTACAAGGCAATCTGCCTTCTGGTCCGCCTGCTTCCCACCAGGCTCATGCTCTGGATTGTGGGCAAGATTTATTAGTTTTTTTTTATAAAAAAAGAAGACCGGTTCTGTTCGAGCCGGTCTTTCTCTGTTATATGTAAGAGGGTTTACATCATCGGCATTCCGCCGCCGAAACCGCCTCCGAAGCCGCCGCCCATGCCGCGTCCACCGCCGCCCATACGCATGCCGCGTCCGCCTCCGAAGCCGCCGCCTCTCTGGCCACCGAATGTTCCGAAACGATAGGTGAAGGATACGATGAAGTAACGGCCGAGGGTGTTGGTTCGTCTGTCGAGAACGTAGTTGTCGGTAATCTGCCTGTTGATGCTTTTCTGCTGGTTGAGGATGTCATTGACTGCAATTGAAACAGTGGCTCTTCCTCCGAGGATGGTTTGGAGCAGTGAAGCGTTCCAGATGAGTTTCGGAGTGTTGTAGCCTTCTGAATAACCGTAGTAGAAGTTGTAGCTTGCGTCAGTGACGAAGTTGGTCACTCCGTTGAACATCGTAGCGTTGAAGCTTGCTGTCACTGCATTGTCCCAGGTCGGCCTGATGTCGGCTGCATTCGTCGTGTAGTATGCCTTGCGGAAGTTGGTGCTTCCACCGATGATGGCCTCGATGTAGTCATTGCGGTAGGTGAAACGGAGAGTCTCGCTCAGGTTGATGGTGTTGTAGATGTTCTCGTTGTAGTTGTCCTTGTTGAGGTATGACGCTGCTGAATTTGGATCCAGTTTGTCGGGAATGCCTACATAGGAAACCGAGCTAGAGAACGAACCGTTGGTGAATGTAGATACGGAGAAGTCACTCCTCGCAATCGGTGAGTTATATACGAAGTTACCGTTTACCGAGTAGCTGCCCCTGCCTGCATTCATGGGAACAGAATAGGTGACACCGGTAGTAGGTACTGTCCAGCTGCCGTTCACGATACCGTCCTTGGTGTAGCTTCCGCCGATGCGGACATTCATTGAAGCGAATTTGGCAGGATTGCTCTTGAAGTACTCGGCATTCATGTTGTGCCTGAACGAAGGAATCAGGTTGGGGTTACCGCGGCTGATGCTCAAGGGGTTCGAGTTGTCTTCCACGGGGTTCAACTGATTGACGCTGGGCTGGGTGGTCCTTCCCTGATAGTTGATCCTCAAATCGCTGTAGTCGCTGATTTCATACTGGATGCGGGCGTTGGGCGACCAGTTGAGCACATTCTGGGGAATGGTAGTCGTCTGGTTGTTGTAAGTAGTCTTGCTTTCGCTCTTGCTGGGGATTATCGAAGCTCCGACAGAAAGTGTGAGTTTATCGGTCTGCCTCATCAGGTTGGCTCCTATGTTCTGCTCGAGGTTGTAGTTGACAACTTCGTTGGAATACATGTAATCCTTTTCAGTATAGGCGCCGGCAGCGTCCTTGTTGAAGGTGTTCTTGGTCGAAACGCTGTTGCTGTAGTTGATGTTGTAGTTGGCCTGCAGGAAGAAATCGGCTCCGAGGTATTCGGTGAATGTAAGCCTGCCGCCTATGTTCTGAGAATTGCTGAGCTGGTTGTAATACTGGTCTACTACGCTTTCTCCCGATTTCTCGTTGTTCGTATAGATATTGGTGAGAGACTGGTTGAAGCCGTCGGTATTGTTCTTTGACAGGCTGTAGTTCACGTTCAATGTGAGTGAACGTCCTGCCTTGCCGAGCCTCTGACGGAAGAGGAAGCGGCCGTTGGTGGATAGTGACTGGTTGTCACCGAAGTTGTTCGTGTAACCGTCATTGATCTTGCCGGTGCTTACTCCTGCGGCGTCGCCGTTGTCAGTAAGGAAGTTGGACTGGGTAAGGAAGTCTCCGTAGCTGTAGTTCAGCGAAGGCTCGAACACGATGGATGTGTTCGGAGTGATATCCCATTCGAGACGTATGCTGCCGCCGTGGGTATATTGCTGGGTCTTGTTGGTTTCCTGCTCGTCGCTGAGGATGGTAGTGCCGTTCTGCAGGAAAGTGGTCTTGTATGACTTGTTGTCCACGAAGTTGCTGTTGCCGCTGAACCGGTAGTTGCCTGCCAGCTCGTTGTCATCGCCCCATGTATGGCTGGCGTTGGCGCCTCCCATGAATGAAGTCCTGATACCGCCGGCACCCATGCCGCCGAATCCTCCTCCTCCGCCGCCACGGCCCATGCCGCCGCCCATCCCTCCGACTGCTCCGAAGCCGATGTTGTTGGCATTGTTGCCGTTACCTATCAAAGCGATCTGGTCGTTCGAGCTGAACCTTGCAATCATGGCGTTGCCCGTGAAACGCACATCATTCACATCGCCGAAGGTTTCGCCTTCCGGAACGGGCTTGATGTCACTTCCGACACCGGCTGAGATATTGCCTATCCAACCGTTCATCATGCCTTGCTTTACTCCGACGTCGATTACATATTCTTCATTGCCGTCGTTGATGCCGGTGAACTCTGACTCCTCTGACTGCTTCTCAAGCACCTTCACTTTCTCTATGATTTTCGCGGGAATGTTCTTGACTGCCAGCTGAGGGTCGTCCATGAAGAAGGTCTTGCCGTCGACAGTAATCTTGTCGATGGTCTTGCCGTTGGCTGTAATGGTACCGTCGCTGCTGACTTCCACTCCCGGGAGCTTCTTCAGCAACTCATACAGCATGTCGCTGTCGGTCGTCTTGAACGCAGCGGCATTGTATTCGATGGTATCTTTCTTTATGATTATGGGATTTCCGACACCGGTGACAGTGGCTCCTTCAAGATAGGTGACTGCGACCTTCATCTTAAGAGTGCCGAAATTGAGGTCAGTGTCGGTGAGCTCGATTGTCTCGGAAAAAGGGTCATATCCGAGCAGCTCGCTTTTCAATGTATATTTACCGGGTTTGACTTTTTTTATCTCCACGGCTCCCTTTGTATCTGTAAGGGCGTAGGATGTGGTTTCTTTCTTGCTCTCGTCGTAAAGACTCACGGTTGCGAATTCAACGGGATTGCCCGACTCTTCATCCACGAAAACCGCTTTGATGCTGTACCTCTGGGCGTTTGCAAGTCCTGTGGAAAAGAATAATACACAGATGATTGCAAACAGGAATCTGAATTTCTTTGACATAATCTTCTTTTGCTGTAAATAAACTTTTGCCTTTTTAGACTATCAGGAATGCCGAAAGTAAAAAGGCCGGTCAAGATTTTTTCACCCTTTCGGAGTGCATTTCGACATACTGCTTCCAGTTTGTGGGGGCTCCGTTGTCCTTCAGGGGATTGGTTAGCTGATAGAAGTGGCACATCGCGATTGCGACGGCGTCGGAAGCGTCGAGATGTTTGATGTCAAGCTTGACATCCATTGTCTTTTCGACCATAGCCTTGACTTGCTCTTTTGAAGCGGCGCCCTTTCCGGTTATGGCCATCTTTATTTTTCTGGGAGCGTATTCGTACACCGGAATCTGACGGGAGAGGGCGGCGGCAATCGCCGCTCCCTGGGCTCGGCCGAGTTTCAGCATCACCTGCGGATTCTTGCCGTAGAATGGAGCCTCGATGGCTATGTCGTCGGGAGCGTATTTGTCCATCAGCCCACCTGTCTCGCGGAGTATGTGTTCGAGCTTTGTGAAGTGGTCCTTGATTTTGCGCAGGTCCACAACACCCATATCTACGAGGTGTACGCTGTTCGCATCTACGAGAATGACCCCGAAGCCCAGCAGGTTGGTTCCGGGGTCAATTCCCATTATTATTCTCTGAGAAGTCTGCATCAGTCAATGAGGTCGAATCCGGTGTAAGGCCTGAGCGCTTCAGGAATGACGATGCCGTTCTCAGTCTGGTTGTTCTCGAGCAGTGCAGCGACTATGCGCGGCAATGCGAGCGAGCTGCCGTTGAGGGTATGAGCGAGGGTCATTTTGCCGTTCGCATCTTTGTATCTCAGTTTGAGCCTGTTGGCCTGATATGACTCGAAGTTGGAAACAGAGCTTACTTCCAGCCATCGTTTCTGGGCCTCTGAATATACCTCGAAGTCGTAGGTAATGGCAGAGGTGAAGCTCATGTCGCCGCCGCAAAGCCGCAGGATACGGAAGGGGAGTCCGAGGCTTGTCACAAGCTTCTCGACATGGGCGACCATACCGTCGAGCGCTTCGTAGGATTTCTCGGGCAGGCTGAGCTGCACTATTTCGACCTTGTCGAACTGGTGGAGCCTGTTGAGTCCGCGGACGTCCTTGCCGTATGAGCCGGCCTCGCGCCTGAAGCAGGGGGTATAGGCAGTCATCTTCACGGGGAAATCCTTTTCCTGGAGGATGACGTCGCGGTAAATGTTAGTCACCGGAACTTCTGCCGTAGGCACGAGATAGTAATTGTCCACAGTGGCATGGTACATCTGGCCTTCTTTGTCGGGAAGCTGCCCCGTTCCGAAGCCGGAAGCTTCATTGACCATCACTGGCGGCTCGACCTCGAGATAGCCCGCAGCGGTGTTGAAATCGAGGAAGTATGATATAAGGGCCCTTTGGAGCCTTGCTCCCTTGCCTTTATATACAGGGAAGCCTGCGCCGGTGAGTTTCACTCCGAGGTCGAAATCAATGATGTCGTATTTCTTGGCGAGCTCCCAGTGCGGCAGGGCGTCGGAACCGAGGTCGGGAATCGTTCCAACCTGCTTTACCACTACGTTGTCTTCGGCTGTCTTGCCTTCAGGAACCTCTGCGCAGGGCAGATTGGGCAGGAGCACCAACTGGTCGTTCTGCTCCTTGCTGCAGCGCTCCATTTCCTCTTCGAGGGCTTTGGACCGTTCCTTGAGCCCGGCAACCTGCTGCTTTACCTGTTCGGCTGCGTCCTTTTCACCGCCTTTAAGCAGTGAGCCTATCTGGCTGGCGAGGGTTTTCTGTGACGCCAGGCATGAGTCCAGCTCTGCCTGGAGAGTGCGCCTGCGTCGGTCAGCTTCCAGAATATTATCTATAATCCCGCGTGCGTCGAAATGTTTGACTGCAAGCCTTTCTGCTACGAAATCGGGCTGTTCGCGGAGAAGTTTGAGTGTCAGCATCTGAGATTTGTTTTATTTATTGAACCGCAAATGTATGCAAAAAAACGGCTTCTTATAGCGGTTGGGTGAAGCAGCTTGCGTGAAAACGCAGTTCGATGCTTCTGTCAGCCGGGAGTTCGTTGCGCTGGAAGTAACCCTCTGCTGTCGCCTCGCAGTCCACGGGAATCAAAAGGTCTTGCGTAAAGCATTCTATTACCTTTATGCTGCCCTCCTTGACGAAGCCTGCTGCCCAGTAGGCATCCACCTGCTCGGGAATTGATATCTTGTGCAGCTCGCTGTAGAAAGGGTCGCCTCCGAGACAGATGACTGCCGGAACGCGGAATGTTGCGGCGGTGATGTCATCGTACAGCTTGTCCCTTTCTTCGCACATGACAGCAAGGGTATCTTTGCCTGTGACGTACAGCAGGACTCCTGAAATCCTGTACAGGCCTGTTGTCGGATTCTTCCATACAAGCGCCGCACTGGTTGCGTCTTCGATTGCAGTCTGGCGGAAATCCACGTTGTACTTTACCGAATGATGGCAAACCGGTTGCTTCTTGACCTGCTTGACCTTGAAGTCGTTGCCAAGAGTGTCTGCAACATACTGCCTGACCCGTGAGTCGGCAACAGCCATGAATGATTCTATTACCTTACTTTTCATCGTTCTCGAGAATATCGCATAATTCACGGACAGTGATGTCCTTTGCAATTACTTTCTTGTTTTTGTCGAGAAGGTATATCCTCGGAACCACGGCCAGGTCGTAATCATCCCTGAGCCTGCTTCCGGGACCTTCGTCAGTGAGGTGGGTCCAGCTCTTGTGAGCCTTGATATTTTCAAGCCACAGGTTGCGGTCGGCACTGAGATATACCGACACTACCTTGGCCTTTTTAGATTTCAGCAAGGAGGAGGCCTCGACAAGATCATTGGTGTACTGTCTGCAGTCGTTGCACCGGGCTATGTTGAAGAACAGTACAGTGTACGGGCTGCGGCCCGCAAGCATCTTTTTCCTTGCCCCTTTCTTGTTGTACAGCTTTTCATCCACAGCTATGCTGCCGGGGTCGTTCTGATGCATCTTGGCGATTTCCCAGCGGATTTCTTCGAGGGTCTCGTCCGCCCAGGGCCCGTTCACCCCGAGGATGAAATCGGCGGCTATCTTTTCAGCTCCTGCCTGAGCCTGGCGGAGGGGTATGCTGCGGTAGTATTTGAATATCTCGTATAGAGTGTTCTTGAACATGGCGATGTTCCCGTCGGAACGCTCGAACAGTGCTGCAGTGAGCTGCATGGCGCTTGTTTCATTTGCTCCGAGTCCGTCTGTCA
>Ga0310696_10010980_pt1 | contig 10350 bp, 9 predicted proteins | sample AusTroGonzalo_MG_4_FD_203885 | JGI IMG/M metagenome (GOLD analysis project Ga0310696, IMG submission 203885) | Bovine rumen microbial communities from tropical cattle in Woodstock, Queensland, Australia - Gonzalo_02 (v2) (version 2) | ecosystem: Host-associated > Mammals > Digestive system >... | reverse complement strand
CTAAAGGAATTAAAACAACAGATATGAAAAACTTAAAGAGAATAATGGTTGCTGCGCTGTTCTTCGTAACAGGTGCAACAACAACGATGGCACAGCAGATGCCTGCCACCCCCATCGACCCCGACGTAAAAATCGGTAAGTTGGACAACGGACTGACTTATTACATTCGTCATAACGCATGGCCCGAACAGCGTGCCGAGTTCTATATTGCACAGCGCGTAGGTTCTATTCAGGAAAACGATGACCAGCGCGGTCTGGCTCACTTCCTAGAGCACATGTGCTTCAATGGCACAGAGAACTTCAAGGGCAACGATATCGTGAAATGGTGTGAAACGATTGGTGTGAAGTTCGGACGCGACCTGAACGCCTATACGTCAATCGACAAGACCGTATATAATATCTCTAATGTACCCACCACCCGTGAGGGCATTATCGACTCATGTTTGCTGATTCTGCACGACTGGGCCGATGGTCTGTTGCTGGAAGCCGAGGAGATAGACAAGGAGCGTGGTGTGATTCACGAGGAATGGCGTTTGCGCACCAGCGCCCAGATGCGTATGCTGGAACGTGACCTGCCTCGCCTTTATCCTAACTCAAAATACGGCTACCGTATGCCTATCGGTACGATGGAGATTATCGACAACTTCAAGCCCGAAGTTCTTCGCGCATACTATGAGAAGTGGTATCGCCCTGATAATCAGGCTATCATCGTGGTTGGTGATGTTGACGTGAATCTGGTAGAACAGAAAATCAAAAATCTGTTCGGTCCCATTAAGATGCCTACCAACCCCGCTGCTGTCGTAGCCGAGAACGTACCCGATAATAAAGAGGCTATCATCGTTATCGACAAGGATAAGGAGATGCAGTATAGCATCGTGGAACTGATGTTCAAGAGCGATCCCCTGCCCGATGAAATGAAGGAAAACATGCAATATCTGGTTATCGACTACCTGAAGATTGCCTGCTTGGGAATGCTTAACGACCGTTTAGCTGAGCTGGCTCAGAAGGCCGACTGTCCTTACCTGCAGGGAAGCGTAGGCTACGACCAGTACCTGCTTTCGAAGACTAAGGATGCCTTCGAGGTGAGCGTATTGCCTAAGGAAGGTCAGACAGAGGCTGCCCTGAAGGCTGCCTACATCGAGGCTCGTCGTGCTGCTCAGTTTGGTTTCACCGCTACAGAGTACCAGCGCTACAAGTCAAACTACATGAGCCAGTTGGACAAGCAGTACTCTAACAAGGAGAAGCGCTACAATAGTCAGTTTGTCAACCAATATGTAGATCACTATCTGGACAATGAGCCTATTCCCAGTCTGGATGACTATTATCAGCTGATGAAGCAGATTATACCTGCGCTGCCTTTGGAGACGGTTAACGAACTGATGAAAGGATTCTTCGAGGATACCGATTCAAACATGGTGGTACTTAACTTCAACCAGGAGAAAGAAGGTGCCGTTTATCCCACAGAGGAATCTCTGAAGAAGGCCATTAATGAGGCACGTGCCACACAGCTGGAGGCATATGTTGACAACGTGAAGGACGAGCCCCTCATCACCACGCTGCCCAAGGCTGGCAAGATTAAGAAAGAATTGACTGGCATGAAGTTCGATAGCAAGGAACTGACCCTGAGCAATGGCGTCAAGGTGATTCTGAAGCAGACCGACTTGAAGAAAGACCAGGTCATTCTGACTGGTGAGGGCTTTGGTGGTAGCTCACTGTATGGTGAGGCCGACTTTGCCAATATCAAGATGTTTGACGATGCTGTCGAGGCCAGCGGACTGGGTAACTTCTCACACACCGAACTGGAGAAGGCTCTGGCTGGTAAGATTGCCAGCGCCAGCCTCTCATTGGATAATGATCGTGCCTATATCAACGGTTCATCTACACCTGCTGACGTAGAGACCATGCTGCAGCTGGTATATCTCTACTTCACCAATATTAATAAGGATCAGGAGTCTTACGACAACGTGATGAAGACCACGGAGTTGATGCTGAAGAACAAACTGTTGCAGCCTGAGTCAGTGTTCAGCGATTCTCTGACGCTTACCCTCTCTTGCCACAATAAGCGTTTTGCACCTATGACTACTGCTGATTTGCAGAACGTTAATTACGACCGCATTCTCCAGATAGCCAAGGAGCAGACCAGCAATGCCGCTGCCTTCACCTTCACCATCATTGGTAATTATGACGAGGCAACTATCCGTCCGCTCATTGAGCAGTATCTGGGTTCTCTGCCCTCACAAAAGAAGGTTGTAAAGGGTAAGGATGTGGAAACCTACCCCAAGGGCGAGGTCATCAATGACTTCAAGCGTAAGATGGAGACTCCTAAGGCTATTGCCGTGATGACTTGGATGAACGATAAGATGAACTACTCACTGCAGAATGTGATTCGCACCTCTATGGTTGGACAGATTCTCACCATGATCTACACCGAGAAGATTCGTGAGGAGGCCTCTGCTGCTTACAGCGTAGCAGCACAGACCGGCATTCAGCGTGACGACTTCCGCACGTTGACACAGTTGCTCGTTTACTGTCCCATGAAGCCTGAAAAGGGTAATATCGCTACCAAGATTATGAAAGAAGAGGTAGAGAACCTGGCTAAGAGCGTAGATTTGGAGAAGCTGAACAAAGTGAAAGAATATATGCTGAAGGATATTGATGATCAGGCAAAGACCAACAACTACTGGTTGCGCCAACTGAACCGTATGCGCAAGTACGGCATTGATACCCACACTAACTATAAGGCTGTGGTTCAGGCACAGACTCCTGAGACTATCGCTGCCTTCATGCAGGAATTCCTGAAGCCAGGCAATCGCACTGAAGTCATCATGCTGCCCGAGGAGTAATTAGTAATTACATACGGATGAAGAGACACTTCACTATATTTTCATTATGTGCTGTCCTGCTGTGTTTCAGCAGGACAGCCTTGTCTCAGACTGATGGTCAGCGACATGAACACACACATATTGATGACTATGCACAGTTTGTACCTATGGCTGCCAATGTGGGGCTAGGATGGCTTGGAATAGAAGCCAAGCATACAGGCAGGGAACGAGTTCTTGTTACGGGTACTGCCTTCTGTGCGATGACAGCCATTGCCGGCGGACTGAAATACACCATCCACGAAAAACGACCTGACGGTACTGACAACAAGTCCTTCCCATCAGGACATGCGGCACGTGCTTTCATGGGAGCCGAACTGGTACGCATGGAATATGGCACAGGACTTGGCATCGCAGCCTATGGCACTGCCATTGGTGTAGGCTGTCTCCGTGTGTACAACGATCGCCATTGGTGGCATGATGTAGCAACAGGTGCCGGCATCGGTATTCTCTCTGCTCATATCGCCTATTGGGTACTGCCCTTAGAAAAACGAATCCTTGGTTGGGATGAAGAGCAGGATATGGTCATCCTTCCAACCTATCAGCCTGATACAAACACAGTTGGCGTGTCACTCTCGTATTGTTTTTGACCGAAAAATAGACTAAAATTTGGCTATCTCACAAAAACTCAGTACCTTTGCACCCTCAAAATTTAACTACAAAGTAAGAAAATGTCATATTTATTCTCATCAGAATCAGTATCAGAGGGACATCCCGATAAAGTGGCCGACCAGATCAGCGACGCCATCTTGGACCAGTTTTTGGCCTACGACGACCATGCCCGCGTGGCCTGTGAGAGCTTTGTAACCACAGGACAGGTGGTCATTATGGGCGAGGTACGCAGTGATGTGTATATCGACCTTCAGACTATTGCACGTAATACGATTAAGAAGATTGGCTATACAAAGGCAGAATATCAGTTCGATGGTAACTCATGCGGTATCCTGACCGCTATCCATGAACAGAGTTCAGACATCAACCAGGGTGTTGACCGTGCCGACGAGGACAACCAAGGCGCTGGCGACCAGGGTATGATGTTCGGATATGCCACCAATGAGACAGAGAACTACATGCCCGTTTCATTGGATTTGGCCCATCTCATCATGCGCACACTGGCCGATATCCGCAAAGAAGGCAAGCAGATGCTCTACCTTCGTCCGGACTCTAAGAGCCAAGTCACCATCCAGTATAGCGATGCAGGTATTCCTGAGCGTATTGATACCATTGTGGTTTCCACACAGCACGACGATTTCGACGAGGATGAGAAGATGTTGGCTCGCATCAAGGATGATGTCATCAACATCCTTATTCCCCGTGTGAAAGCACAGATACACAGTGAAAAGGTACTAGCCCTCTTCAACGACGACATCAAATACTACGTGAACCCCACAGGCAAGTTTGTTATCGGTGGTCCTCACGGTGACACTGGCCTGACAGGTCGTAAGATTATCGTTGATACCTACGGAGGTAAGGGTGCTCACGGTGGTGGCGCATTCTCTGGAAAGGACTCATCAAAGGTTGACCGTTCGGCAGCCTATGCCGCACGCCATATCGCCAAAAACATGGTTGCGGCTGGTGTTGCTGACGAGATGCTCGTTCAGGTAAGTTACGCTATCGGTGTGGCTAAGCCCATGAACATCTATGTCAACACCTATGGTCGCTCAAAGGTAAACATGAGTGACAGCGAGATTGCCAAGAAGATTGAGACATTGTTCGACCTGCGTCCGAAAGCTATTGAGCGCACACTGAAACTGCGCCAGCCCATGTATTTGGAGACAGCAGCCTACGGCCACATGGGACGTCAGTCAGAAATTGTGAAGAAGACCTTCACCAGCCACTACCATGAAACAAAGACTATCGACGTAGAGTTGTTCACATGGGAAAAACTGGATCGGGTAGATGACATCAAGCACGCATTTGGGCTTTGAACCATTAATAAATGATTCACTGCTGTGCGCCACACAACAGGCGCACAGCAGTGCTTTTGGTATAGCAGGCAACCCCATTCCCAATCAGTTGGGTAATGATGATGCAACAACCATCATCTTGCTGCTATGCTTTGTTTTTGTTGTGAGCACACTGGCCTTCTCACGTGCATTTGTCAGCAGGCAACTTAGCAGTTTCTTCTACGAAACCCACTCCGATGAACTCAACAACGTAACCTCCAACGAACTACGCATCCAATTGTTACTTGTTTTGGCAGGTTGCTTGCTATGGAGCATATCCACATACTTTATTGCAGCAGAAAAAATTCCCGGTGCCTTCATCATTGACACAGAGATTATCAACATTCTGCTGGTAGCTGTTCTTTTCGTAGGTTATTTCACCACCAAATGGCTGGTCCACTATTTCGTGGATTTGGTCTTCTTTGGAGGTAAAAAGACTTTACAGTTCTTTAAGATACAGTTATTCATCGCAGCCTGCACATCCACGTTGACTCTCCCCCTCATTATGTTGCAGGTATTCTTTGATTTAAGCATAGAAAAAGCCGTCATTTGCTTCGGTTTTGTCCTCATTCTGAACAAAATACTGACATTTTACAAGTGTTGGTTCATCTTTTTCAGACAAAAAGGCTTTTTTCTGCAAACTTTTTTGTACTTTTGTGCCCTCGAAATAACGCCATTGCTCGCATATTGCGGAATATGGCTCATGATGGTCAACAATTTGAAAATAAATTTTTAGGACATTAGAGAATGATTAAGAAAATTCTGATTTCGCAACCTAAGCCTTCTAGCGAAAAGTCACCCTACTATGACATTGCCAATCGGTTTGATGTCGAATTGGTGTTCCGCCCATTCATTAAGGTAGAAGGAATGAGCGCACGTGAGTTTCGCACGCAGAAAGTCAGCATACTCGACCATACTGCTGTCGTTTTCACCTCACGTCATGCCATTGACCACTTCTTCACACTAGCCAAAGAATTACGTGTCACTATCCCTGAAGACATGAAGTATTTCTGCGTAACAGAGACCATCGCTCTCTATATCCAAAAATACGTACAATATCGCAAGCGTAAGGTTTTCTTCGGCTCTACAGGTAAGATGGACGACCTGCTGCCCACTATGGTAAAGCATAAGACAGAGAAATATCTTGTACCCATGAGTGATGTGCATAACGATGCTGTCAGCAAGCTGCTCGACTCTAAGAAGTTGCAGCACACTGAGTGCGTGATGTACAAGACGGTGAGCAATGACTTCACAGAGGAAGAAGTTAAGACATTCGACTATGACATGCTGGTATTCTTCAGCCCTGCCGGTATTGAGTCGCTTACGAAGAACTTCCCCAATTTCAAGCAGGATAAGATAGCTATCGCTACTTTCGGTCCAGCCACAGCAAAAGCTGCTCAGGATGCAGGTCTCAGACTCGACCTTGAGGCACCCACAGAGAAATATCCTTCTATGACAGGTGCCCTGCAGCATTACCTGCTGATGCAAGAAGATTAATTACCCTTAATATTTATATATAAGTGACGGCTCCAGCACGTTTTCAGAAACAGGAGCGAATCGTCAGCCAGAAACTGATAGAGGAACTCTTCGGTGGAGGTCAAAGCCACTCCTTGGCAGCCTTCCCACTAAGAGTTGTGTATATGCAACAAGAGCGCCAAGACAGGCAAGAGCCCGTCAAGGTGCTCGTTAGCGTTTCTAAGAAAAGGTTCCATCATGCCGTTGATCGCAACCGTGTGAAACGGCAGATACGTGAGGCTTACCGTCTGCAGAAGCAGATACTCACTGAGAGAATAGAACCAGGACAAAAGATAGATATGGCCTTCATTTGGCTCTCCGACCAGCATTTTCCTACAGCAGAAGTAAGCAGCAGGGTGCGCCATCTGTTAGAGAGAATTGCAAAAAGAATTGAGCATCGCGACGAATGAAGCGTATTTGGCATTTTATAGCACTTGTGCTGAAGTGGATCCTGCTGATGCCCATTATCTTTTACCAAAGATGCATCAGTCCATTTACCCCACCCGCCTGTCGCTTCACCCCCACCTGCTCGCAATATGCCAAAGAGGCCATTATTAAGCATGGCCCAATAAAGGGACTCGGCTTAGCCATTTGGCGCATTTTAAGATGTAACCCATGGGGAGGAAGTGGTTATGACCCCGTACCATAGCATTCCATATAACGTGATAACGATATAACGTAATAACGACATAAAAATAAAAACGAATAATATGAGAAAGAATTTTGTAGAAGAACTGCGCTGGCGCGGTATGCTGGCACAGATCATGCCAGGCACAGAAGAACTGCTCCAGAAGGAGATGGTGACCGCTTACCTGGGAACCGACCCCACCGCCGATTCACTGCACATCGGTCACCTGTGCGGCATCATGATGCTGCGCCACCTGCAACGTTGTGGCCATAAGCCCATCATCCTCGTAGGCGGTGCCACAGGTATGATTGGCGACCCCTCAGGAAAGAGTCAGGAGCGTAACCTGCTGAACGACGAGACCCTGCGTCATAATCAGGAGTGCATCAAGGCACAGGTAGCTAAGTTCCTGGACTTCGAGTCAAAGGAGCCTAACGCTGCCGAGATGGTAAACAACTACGACTGGATGAAGAACTTTACGTTCTTGGATTTCGCCCGCGAGGTAGGTAAGCATATCACCGTGAACTACATGATGGCAAAGGAGAGCGTGCAGCAGCGCCTAAACGGTACGGCTCGCGACGGTCTTAGCTTCACTGAGTTCACCTACCAGCTTCTTCAGGGCTACGACTTCCTGTATCTCTATCAGCATAAGGGCGTGAAACTGCAATTAGGCGGTAACGACCAGTGGGGCAATATGACCACCGGTACCGAGCTGATTCGCCGCACACTGGGTAACGAGGTAGAGACCTTTGCACTGACCTGTCCTCTCATCACCAAGAGCGATGGTAAGAAGTTTGGTAAGACCGAGAGTGGAAACATCTGGCTTGACCCCAAGCGCACCACACCTTACCGTTTCTATCAGTTCTGGCTCAACGTCAGCGACGAGGATGCCGAGCGTTACATCAAGATTTTCACCTCTCTGGAAAAAGACGTCATCGACGCCCTCATCGAGGAGCACAAGCAGGATCCAGGTCGCCGTGTGCTGCAGAAGCGCCTGGCTGAGGAGGTTACCGTTCTGGTTCACTCTCGTGAAGCCCTCGATATGGCTATTGAAGCCTCAAACATTCTGTTTGGTAAGGCTACCAAGGAAGCCCTTGAGAAGCTCGATGAGCAGACCTTCCTTGATGTGTTCGACGGCGTTGAGAAGTTTGAGATTGCGAAGGATCAGCTGGGTCAGCCCGCTGTAGAGCTCTTCACTACCGTTGCTCCTGTATTCCCTTCAAAGGGTGAGATGCGTAAGATGGTGCAGGGCGGCGGTGTTTCTCTGAACAAGGAGAAGCTCACTGACCAGAACCGTGCTATCACTGCAGAGGACCTGATTGACGGTAAATACTTGCTGGCACAGAAGGGTAAGAAGAACTATTACCTGATCACTGTGAAATAATTTTATTACATACATATCAAAAGCATAAAAACGTGAGTTCAGTCTTGAGCTCACTTTTTTTTATGCTTTTAGAATCATTATTTGAAATATTTGCTTATCTTTGCACCGCATAAGAACTAAAAACTTAAAAGGATATGTCAAGAGGAAAATCTATTTGCAACGTGCTGAAGACCATCCGCAAGCAGGTGGCCGATGCCAACGATATCAAATACGAGCCACGCGAATGTGACTATGAAGGCGAATGCCGAGGCACTTGTCCTGCCTGCGAGGCTGAGGTAAAGTATATCTCACAGCAACTGGATCTCCGTCGCCAGTTGGGTAAAGCCGTAGCTATCGTAGGTATCTCGGCTGGCTTGTCAGCTCTGACAGCATCCGCCAGCACGCCTATTGGCATAGATAAAAACCAGACGCCACAGAAGCCACCTAAGACTGCAAAGCAGGGAAAGACCAATTCAACTGGCTGTGAAAATGAAAAGGTACTGAGGGTTGGCGAGGTCGTTGTACAAGAAGCTATCAAGCCAGATACCTCTGAAGTTTTCGGCATCGTAGAACAGATGCCGGTATTCCGCGGTGGTCAAACAAAACTCATGGAATATCTTGATAAGAACATCAAGTATCCTAAAGAGTTAGAGCAAGATGGCGTCCAAGGCCGGGTTGTCGTCAACTTCGTTGTGGAAAAAAACGGTAGCATCAGCGAGGTGAAAGTTATCAAGGGGCTTCATCCGCTTTTAGACAAAGAGGCTGCACGCGTAGTCAGCTCTATGCCCAAATGGATGCCTGGCAAGCAAAATGGTACTACTGTCAGAGTGAAATACACCCTTCCCATCACATTCAAACTGAAATGAAATGGCCCCTGATAGGCATCTGCCGTCACCGCTTTGTCGTTGACGGTCAGGGCGTAACTACGCTCGTGGCCTTTCACGGTTGTCCGCTTCGCTGCAAATATTGTCTGAACGCACAATGCCTGGAGACCGATGGTATCTGGAATGAGATAAGCGTAGAGGATATCTTGGACGAGGTGATGGCAGACGACCTCTATTTTAAGGCAACGAATGGCGGTATCACCTTTGGTGGTGGTGAGCCCCTATTGAAATATGAGGCCATCGTAGCCTTCTGCCAGCAACGTCCAAAGGACTGGCATATTTATCTTGAGACCTCCCTGAATGTCGATCAGCAGGCATTAGAGGCCGTAGCGCCCCACATCAATCATTATTACATTGACGTGAAAGATATGAATCCCGACATCTATCGTCGCTACACCTCTATCAGTAACAGTCGCGTCACAGACAACCTCCGCTGGCTATCCGAACATATAGACCTCAGCAAAGTAACCATCCGCCTACCCCATATTGCAAATTATAACACGCAGGCCGACATCACTCAAAGTCAGAAGCAACTTGAAGCAATGGGCTTCACGAATTTTGATATTTTTGAATATCAAATTATAAACCATTAGGTTTTTCGCGTTGTGGCAACAGAACGACAATATAAATTCGTAACTCCTATACTTTGAGGTGCTAAGTACCATATTAACGAGTGCTAAGTGACATACTTACGAACTGCCAGTTCGTGACCTTCGAGCTGCCGGTTCGTCGGCCTTCCGCCCTAGGCTCGTCATCCTTGAACAGCGTGCTCGTATGTATTTTGGGGCAAGACTCCCCCCTATCTTTCTGAAACGCCTTTGTATAAAGGGAATGCAGATAAGAAACACTCCCCCCAACACCCACCCCAACAGTAACCCCAAGACTAACCCCAACACCCACCCCAAGAGGTTGAAAGTTCTTGCGTCCCGTTGGTAGCAAGCGACCTTTGGTCGAGCGGAAGGTTGATGGTCGGGGGGAGTGTTAGGGTGGGTCTTGGGGGGAATGTTGGGGGGAGTGTTTAAATGGCTATCTGTCTTATACAAAGGCATTTACAGAGATTGGGGGTTAGTGTTGCATAAAAGGCTCGAAAAAAACAAAATCAAGTTGGCAGAAATTGGAGTTAGAGAGCACTTCAAAC
>Ga0310696_10010979_pt1 | contig 10351 bp, 7 predicted proteins | sample AusTroGonzalo_MG_4_FD_203885 | JGI IMG/M metagenome (GOLD analysis project Ga0310696, IMG submission 203885) | Bovine rumen microbial communities from tropical cattle in Woodstock, Queensland, Australia - Gonzalo_02 (v2) (version 2) | ecosystem: Host-associated > Mammals > Digestive system >... | reverse complement strand
GCTCCAATTGACTGTCTTCCGCCGTGATTTCCTGCTTGAACATAACTTGAAGTGCATCTACGGACTGCGGCGTCAGGACAGCGAGTTTTCGCCTCGGGCTCTGTATCTGGCCAAGCGTGTCGTGCCCCTCCACGAGCCGTTCTACCTCTACCGCATCCGCCCCAATTCCGTCTCACTGTCGGCGAAAGGCGCAGGGTATTTCCACAAGGATTTCGCCGTCATTCTGCGGTCGCTGTTCGCCTTCCACGCCAAAGTCAGCCAGGAGCCTGGCTTTGACCGCCGCGTGACCGCCTGCTGGGAACGCCAGTGGGTATATGTGCTGACGAGCAAATGGTTCAGTTCGCTGTTCGTCAGGAAAATCCCGCGGGCCGAGCGTGTGCGGACGCTGGAAATGCTGTTCGACCACGGCACGGCTGATTTTGACGCCTTGCAACGCGGGGCGTCCAGGGCACGCCGCATGGCTGGCTGGTGGGTCAAGGCATTCCTGCGCCATCCGTCGCTGCGCTGGTTGGCGGAAGTGTTTTTCACATGGTTTTATTTTCCCCTCGCCAACCTCAAGAATCGCCAATGACCTTGCGTGCATTAGTCTATTTTACCCAGTTTTCCTCTGCCCTGGGCGGCAGCGAATACATTCCGCTGACCTTTGTCGCCGAATTGCAGAAGACCTGCGACGTCACCCTAGCCCTGAACTGGCAATCGGATGTCGCGGCGGCGGCGAGAACCATGAACATTCCCGTAGACATGTCCACGTTGAAGGTCGTGCTTGTCAAGCCACAGAGCAACTGTCTGCGGAAACTTGACGCCATTCTGCCGTTCTACCGCACCTGGCAACTGCAACGCCTGGCCAAGGACGCTGACATCTGCATCTCGACTGTCAACATGTTCGATTTCGGGAAGCCGGCCCACCATTTCGTCTTTCTGCTACGGCATTTTGGCGACAACGCCTTCTTTGATTTCGTCACCCAGACAAAGCGCGGTCTGGTGTCGCGTATCTGCCAAAGGCTGCGCACCTTTCTCGCCGAAGGCATCCTGCGGCCCTTGCTGGGAATCCGCTCCACCAGAAAAATCGTCGCCGACCGGCGGGAGCATATCTATCCCAATTCCTTCTATGTTGAAAGGCTCATGCGCGAGTTCTACGGCGAGTTCAACAGCACGGTCTTCTATCCGCCGACGACTTTCGAGCCAACGGGAACGGTTGAGCGCGACCCCTGGCTGGTGACTTGCCTGGGGCAGTTGTTTCCGGAAAAGCGCATTGTGGAAATCATCCGCATCGTGGAACAGGCGCGCAGTCTCGCCAAACTCGACCTGAAAATCCGCATTGGCGGCCCTCTGAAGGAAACGCCATACGTGGCGGAAATCAGGCGCCTGGCCGCAGAACGTCCCTGGGTGGAACTGGCCGGGGGAGTCTACGGTGCCGACAAGTCCGAGTTTCTGCAACGCGCGACTTTCGCTATCCATGCCGAGCGCGATGAGGCTTTCGGCATTTCCGTGACAGAATACCTGAAGGCCGGAATAATCCCCATCGTCCCCGACGAGGGCGGCACGCCGGAGGTCGTTGACAATCCGGCTTTGACGTATCACGATGACGACGAGGCCGCGCGGATTCTGGTGCACCTGCTGACGGATGAGGCGTTCCGTCACGACCAGCAGCAACGCTGCGCCGAACGTGCCCGTAAGTTTACGCTGTCAAGTTATCTGGAAAGTCAAACTCGCCTGCTGCAACGCATCGTGGCGGAGGCAGCCAAGGAGGCCAGATGAGCGATACCCCGAAATTCACTGTGATTCTGTCCGGCTACCAGACAGAACCGTATCTGCCCAAGTCACTGGCCTCGATCGCCCGGCAGACTTTCACCGATTTTGAGGCAATCTGCTACGTGGAGACTTCGACCGACGCCTCCCTGGAACTCTGCCAGGAGTACGCGCGGCGTGACCCGCGCTTCAAAATCGGCACAGGCCCGAAGAGCGGGGCGGTCGCGACGACGCGAAACTACGGCATCGACCACGCCATTGGCGAATATCTTGTCGCCATCGACGGTGACGACTGGCTGGACGAGCGGATGCTGGAGAAACTGGCGCGGAAACTTGATTCCACGGGACCCGTCGATGTCCTGGCCTTTGCCGCCGTGACGACTGAAGCCGAAGAGGTCGATATGGCCAAGGCCAGCAAACTGACGAATTTCCGCCCTTCGGACGCGGAAGGCGTCTTCACGGGGCAGGAAGCCATCCGCCGCGTCGCCAACCACGCGGGAAACATCTGCAATTTCACCTGGTTGAACGCCTACAGGACGGCCTTCTTGCGCGAGCACAAACTGTATCAGTCTGACGGTCTGCTGATGGAAGACGTCGAGCATACTCCGCGCGTCTGGTTCATGGCGGAGAAATTCGCCTATCTTGACGAGACGCTCTATGTCTACCGCCGCCGTCCGAACTCGCTGACTACGGAGGCATCTCCGCGCATCTTGCACGATCTGGCGCTTCAGCTCCGCTCGCTGATGGAATTTGCGGCGACGCACCAGATACCAGGCGACATCATGGCCATCTGGAGCAACCAGTGGGTAGTCTTCCTGTACTGGTTCATGTTCCATCCCGTCACTTCCCGGAAGATGTCGTCGGAAGACCGCCAGCGTGCCCTGGAGACACTTTTTGCCGGCGAGGGCAAGGCCAGATTTCAGAAACTTGCGGTAAATCTCTCCTTGCCCAAACGCATGGCCATTCCCTTGATTTACCTGGCAGCCAAGGGCATCATCTTTCCCGCCATGCTCTTCTTCCGCTGTCTGTACTATCCCTTGAACAAGATGCGTTCTGCGCGTGGCTGAGCCCGCACGTCTCCAGTCTTGAAGGAACGTTCTAATGCCCAAACTGAATTTTCGCGTCGATTTCGGTTTTCAGATGGTGTACAGCCGCCGCCAGTATCATGCGACGATGAAGTGGGACGGGCGTCTCGTCTGCGAAAACGGTGAAATCCTCCAGAGTTATTTCCTGGAAGACCGAAAAATGTGGAGCTGCCCCTGCCTGTCCCCGAAACGTGTTCCGCTGGACAAGCCGGAGTGGCAGATAACCACGCGCCGCCAGATACATGGCCTGGCCTTCGAGGTCGAGGTGACTGACTCTACGCGTTTCTGCCTGGAGACGATGGCGGGCATCTGGAATTTCACGGCTAGGGAACTCCTGGAGCAAGGAAGGCTCGCCTGGCATGTCGGCCCCAAGTACACGTACAACCAGGTCGTAGTCACCCGCGAGGGCTATCACTGGTTCAATCCGCCTGTCGCCCCCGGGCAGACGCGCCTCGAGGCCGATGACCTGAACCTGCCGGTGTACGAATGGTCCCAGCAGCGCCTGGCCTGGCTGGCACCGGGAGAAACCATGGCCTTGGACCTTGATTTCCCTCCCAACAACGCCGACGGCGAATATCTGCTGCATGCGACAGCCATGATTTCCCCTCGCGCCTACGATGCACCCCCCGTGGACATCGGCGACCCTGACATGCCCGCCACGCGCATTTGCCAGATGCTGGGCATGGCGGAGCCGCCGTGGGAATCGCAGTGGCACGAGGAAATGCCCATCGTCTTGCTCTGCGACGGCGCGGAGGCCGTCAGTTGCCGACAGTATTTCCGCGACCACGATTCCTTCAACCAACTGTTGGAGGACGTCTGGCTGCGTTTCCGCACCACGCCAGGACAGCATCATCTCGAATGGTTGAACCCGCACCACAGCGTCTGGATGCTGTTCGGGCAAATTACCATCCAGGCCTGTCCGCGCGTGCATTGCCAACTTACGCTGCCCCAATGGCTGCTCACTGGCGAGACACGCATGGGCCGCATTTACGCCACGCATGCCGATACTGTCACCTTGCAGACTCCGGACGGCGAGACAACGCTGGAACTTGCCCCCGGCTGGAACGAGTTCCCAGTCCGCATCCAGACCGCTGGCACGCATTGGCGCTTCCAGGCTGGCGACCAGACGGCGGAAGTCGAGGCCGTCTACGATTTGCCGGAAGAAGCCATTCCCGTGCTTGTCGGCTACGACATGACTGTGGTTCCGCATGACAACAATGGCTTCATGGACTGGCTGCTTGACTACACCGACCGCACGCGACTGGCCAATCTCGTCGTCTTCCGCAGTTTTCTGTATCCCGTCGGCAAGCGGAGTTTCCGGCCTGTCGAGCCGGAACTGCTGGAACGCTGGGGCAAGTTCTGCCGTGAGCATGGCATTGCCGTCGAAGCTGCCAAGGATTTCGAGACCGGCGTGCTTGCCGAGGCGGCGGGACCGGCTATGCACAGTGCCGGCAAGCACGAATTGTCAGGACCTGTATACGCAGTAGATCCCGAGCCTGGGAACGGTGCCAGGGATATGAAGGAAGCATCCGAGCGGTATGTCGAGCATATCCGCGAGGGCGTCGAATTGGCCCATCACGGCCACTGCCGTGCCGCCTTTGGCGAGGCTTCCGGCGCCGCCCGCTACAATTTTTTCGCGGGGGCTGATTTTCTCCGCGCGGAGACGATGGTACCGCACACACAGCATCTGCTTGCCTTGACACGCCCCGCCTCCGAGGCGTTCGGCAAACTCGGCTGGGGAGTTCATATCGCAGTGCAGCATCCCGTCCAGCCCAGCGATATGAGCCAATGCCGTCGCTATTTCCTCAGCCTCTACCAGGCCTGGATGATGGGTGCCTCCATGCTGTATGAAGAGGACAGCCTTTTCCTGTATTTCAAGGAAGAACGTCAGACCTGGGGCGACGCCCTCACCAGCACCAAGCGTCAGATGACCCGCGATTTCCTCCGTTTCGCCAAGACGCATCCGCGACGCGGACGCGTGAACCGTCCCATCGCTTTCCTGGAAGGGCGCTATGCGGCGCCTTTCAACGGTTTCTGCTGCGGTGCCGAACAGACTCCTGCCTACTCTGTCTGGGGCAAATTCGGCAATACGGCACCTGTCTGGGGACATCGCCAGCCGGAAAAATGCCGTCAACTCTTGAATGTCCTCATGCCGGGCGCAAGCACCTTGCCTCTGCGCCAGCAAATCGACAAGCGGCGCTTCTTCTTCTCGGGAACGCCCTACGGCGATTTCGACGAGGCACCGATTGAGGCCACAGCCGATTTCCTCTCGCAATACAAGTTGCTCCTGCATCTTGGCTGGAACACCATGCTCGACGAGGACTACGCCAAACTGCTGGCCTGTGTCCGCCACGGCGCCACGCTGCTCGTCGGCCTTCCGCAATTTTCCACCCATCTCAAGCGCGAGTTCCTGGCCGACATGGAAGACCTGGCACTTTTCCGGCAAGGCGACCTTCGCGAACTCTGCGGGTTCAGAGTGCTTGGCCGGAACGGTGTCTTCAGCGGACAATGGAACGCCAAGAACAGGGAAACTTTCCCCGACCCGGAATTGATTGGTCTGCCCAGCAATTCCCCCGAGGAGGACGGGCCAGCCTGGCGCGCCAGCCTTGAACTGACACCAGGCGCGGAAGTCGTGGCCTGGGACGACCTCGACGGCGCACCGCTAGTCGTCCGCCACCGCGTCGGCCAGGGCTTTGTCTATTCCCTGGCCTTCTGGGCTTATCCCGGACACGAAGCGTTCCAGAAACTCTCTGCTGCCTGGCTGGAATACTTGGCGCTCCAGACGCGCAATAATCGCCAGGTCAGGGTAATAGACGATACAGGAGAGGTCTTCTGGACGGAATGGAACGATGACAGCGGTACCTTGCTTATGCTACTTAATACCGACTGGACAACGCCTGGCAACGCCAAACAAGTCCGCATCGAGGCTCCTGGCCTTGCCTGGACGGAAACCATCCGCGAGGGGAAACCGTGCTTCGTGCGTCTGCATGGCAAACGTGCCTTCGTCTATGCCGACGACTTGCATCTTGAATTGTCGCCGCAGGGCAAAATCACTGCCTACGGCTACAGAACCGCGCAACTGAAAATCCAGACGGCCACGGAGACGAATATTGTTCCCCTGGATTTCGGTACGGCGACGCAAATGACTCTGGAATAGCCCGCTAGGTTGCCCGCGCCTTATTCCCATGATGGAGGAAACAAGGCTTCCAGTTCGCGTACTTTGGCCTCGACATCAGGCGCCTGGGTGACTTCAGTGACCATGGCGATGCGCCGTGCTCCCGCTGCCAGCAAGTCCTTGATGTGATGTTCCTTGATGCCCCCCATTACGGAAAACGGAATCTTGACGTGGGGAACTAAAGAGGCCAGTTTATCTAAGCCTACGGCAGGATAACTGACGCTTTTCGTGTTGGTGGCGAAGATGGGGCCGATGTTCAGATAGTCCGTCCCTTCTTCCTGGGCGGCGAGCAGTTCCGCCAGATTGTGCGTGGATTTGCCGACTAGCAGGTCAGGACTGATTGCCCGTACTTCGGCGACGGACATGTCGTCCTGACCGATGTGCACGCCGTCCGCGCCTGCTTCGCTCGCCACGTCGGCATCGTCGTCGATGATGATGAGCACGCCGTGGCGGTCGGCGAGGGGACGGCACGCGCGCGCCAGTTCGCAGATTCTCGCCTTGTCCCAATGCTTTTCGCGCAGTTGGATGACCTTGGCTCCTCCGGCCACGGCGGCAGCGAAGACTTCCAGAGGCGTTCGTCCTGCGCAGAACTCGGAAGAAATCACAGGATACAAGCGGGCGGCGGCAAAGCGCTTGATGCGCTCACGGCGCAGGGACGAGGCAGGGGATTCCGGCATTGTTTTATCTCTCTGTTTTGTGGTGATCAATTTACATAATTTAACGTCCGCCGGTGGTTATGCAACTGAGATTGCTCTAAAAAACGCTGGCAGAGGTCAGGTTTGGCCAAGATGGCCTTTATTGTAGCACACGAGGGAAAAACGAGAAAAAGTGTCCTGCCGTCCTCGGGCTTCTCGCGTCGCCTGTAGCGCGTCTCACAATCAATAATCGTCAATAATGCTTGGCGATGGCTGCCCCGGCAGACTGGTCTTTTCCAGTAATTTCTGGGCTTTGTTGTGGTATTCCTGCCAGCGGTTAATCCTCTCGGCGACTCTTTTCAGGCGGTTCAGCGCCGAATTGAGTTGCGGGGTCTTGACGAACTCCTCCCAGGCGAGTTTGAGAGCCAGGTCGTTGTCACCTGCGTTCTGCATTTCCTCAATCAGCAGGTCGGTCACTTGCCAGTCTCGGTCCAAAGTCTGATACGCCATTTGGAGCAGCGCGATTGCCTTGTCCAACATTCCCTGGCGCCTGTATTCCTGCGACAGGGCGACGACGTCGCCTGACATGCACAATTTCTTTTCCAGAATTTCCAGTTTCAGGTGGCTGTTGCGGTGCTTTTCGGCCCAGGCCAGGAGATGCCGCTCAAGGTATTCGCGTTCTTCATCGAATGCGTCGATGCCCAGGGTGCAAGGCGGATAGCCACGCCATTTTTCCAGGGCATCGACGGCCCATTTCTCCTGGCATTCAGACGGCAATTTTTCCAGCAAGTCGGAAAACACGCCGAAGCCGATATTCCGTCCTTTGGACTCCCAGGCCGTGAAAAGACCGTAGATTGTGTCGTTTGATTTGCCTAGCGCTTGGGCGGCCTTCAGGAAGAACATGGTCAGCCCGCTGACAAACTCCTGCAAGGAGTCCGTATATGCGTTGGAGCAGTCCAGAAACTTGCCGATGGCGTAGATGGATGTCTCCCAAAGCATCGCGAAATCTCCCTGCGCGGACAGGCCTTCCAACTGTTTCAGAAGCAATACGCCTTGCTGTTCAAACTCTTCTACAACATCATTGTCCTCGAAAATGTCATACTCTTCGTTGTAGTACGATTCCATGTCCTCGGCCAAGATGAAAAGTCCATCCATCTGGTTTTTGAGGTCACACAAGGGGGCGTGCGTCGTGTGTTTGCTGGGGGTGTCTTGCATTTGATTTTTTCAAGGTGGCAAAAGGGACAAATTAGGCAAAAGTCAAGGTTGGTCACCGTGTTGCTCGCTCAGCCGTTTGAGTTCGCGATCAAAGTCCGACACGATTGGCTGCGTTAGGTTGAAAATATCGTATTCGGCCCTGGCGTGGGTTTCAGCCGCAGTTCTAGATATTTTGCCTTTGTCGGGAAGAATCTGATAGCGGCGGAAATGTAGGAATTCATCTACGCTGGCGGCAAATTGCTCCATGGTGAAGGTATTTTCGCGGTCAATCAAATCTTCAATGTAGTCGAAGAAGCCAGTGACGGCTCGTTCCAGTCGTTTGATTTCCCTTTCCGGCAAATAGTTTTTGGCAATGGTGACATCGCTTTTCAGTATGCGACCATCGGGAGCATTTTTCCAGGAGGTAAGTCCCATGTGTTCTTTGTTGTGGTCGGCGTGGGAGATAATGATTTCCGCCGCAGTCTGCCCAGTGATGGCATAATGAAATTTGTTTTGCACCATGGCATAGAAATCGCGAGTTACAGTCGAATCTTTATCATAGTCGAGAGAACATTCGGCAAAGATATCGGTTATCTGCTGCCAGATGCGCCGTTCACTGGCGCGAATAGAGCGGACACGCTCAAGCAGTTCGCGGAAATAATCCTGTCCGAAGACCGTCTTGCCTTGTTTCAGCCTTTCGTCATCGAGGGCAAAACCTTTCCGCATATACTCTTTCAGAACCTGCGTCGCCCAAATGCGGAACTGTGTAGCACGGCGCGAGTTCACGCGGTAGCCTACAGAAATTATGGCATCGAGGTTGTACAATAAAATGTTTTTAGTCTGGGTATGTCCTTCTACTGCACCATGTTGAGTGGTATGTGCAAATTCTGCACATACCACAAAGGGATCAAGTTCTTGTTCATCGAAAATATTCTTGAGATGACGAGAAATCACACTTCTGTCAACCCCGAACAATTCCGCCATGCCTTTCTGGCTCAGCCAGATTGTCTCATCCTTGACAATGACCTGGACCTTGGTTTCTTCGCCTTCTGGCGACTGGAACATCAGAAATTCTGCTTTTTGCAGATAATTGTCGTTTTTCATCGAAATAGTCTCCTGCCGATGGTAGAAAATCTAATAAAAAGACGATTGATTTTGTCTGCTATAAAATATATGTGTCTTTGAGGGGTTGTCAAGTGCTCTTTTCCAAAAAAACTGTATTCCTCATAAGAAGGAAAAGCAATTGAGGCGTAAAGTGGCAATGGCACGCGCGACGTGGAGGTGGACGTGGAACATGGGACGGGGGATGGGGGACGGGCGCATGGGGGACATGCGAAGTGCGACGCGCAACGAGAGACGTACGACATGTGACAAGCGACGTGTGGAAAAGAACGTATGGGAAACAGCCCCCAGCCCTACACGCCGCGCCATGGAACGCAGGACGGGTCGAGGCTTTTTACCTTATTGGGGAAACCATCCCCGCCCACCACCCAATAAATATAATGCCCCGTTCGACAAAAAATGCGTTGCCAACGCGCATGCAACATTTCTTGTAACTTTCGATGACTTTGGCACGGCCAGAATACAAGTCGGTGGGCGCGCCTTCCCACGGGAACATTGGCCGAGCATCCTCCTTCGCCAAGGATACGGAGGACAAGGATGCCCGGCCATTCTGCGGAAGCATGTGTCCCTAGGCACCTCTAGCCATTCTAGTCCCTAGCCCTGCTAGCTCCTCTAGACCCGCTAGAATCTCTAGCCCCGCCAACCCTGCGAACCTTACCTCGGGCACGACGGCGGCGAAGGGTCTCGCCGCTCTACCAGCCGTGGCGCGTTTTTCCCCAAAGGGCACGACGGCGGTGAAGGGTCTCGCCGCCCTACCAGCCGTGGCGCGTTTTTTCCAAAAGGGCATGACGGTGGCCAGGGTCTGGCCGCGCCCTACCGCCGCGTGTTGTCGCATGCGGCCATGAGTGCCTCGGCTCGCAGGACGGCGAGTTTGGCGGCATCGAAATCGCGTTCCAGGCGTTGTCTGGCCAGGCGGCGGCGTCTGTCGGCCTCGGCGGGTGATTGGAGGAGGTCGCTGAGCAGGACGGCTGTGGTTTCCGGCGTCAACTCTGGTTGTGTCCAGCCTGTGTTGGCGGTCAGGAAATCGGTGAGGCTGCCGGCCTGGGAGGCGAGGATGGGGATTCCGACTGCCGCCGCTTCGAGGATGACATTCGGCAGGCCGTCCTGCTCGGCATTGGAGAGACGTCGGGCGGGGAGGCAGAAGACATCACTTTGCCACAGTTCCTCCTGCAACTGCGGTTGCGTAAGTACCCCGCGCCAGGTGACGCGCTCCGCAAGGCCGAGGTCCGAGGCCAGACGTTTCCAGGCGGCTTCCTGGGGACCGTCGCCGGCGACGGTCAGGGCCAAGTCCTGCCCCTGGGCGGCGAGAATCGCCATGGCGCGCAGGAGGGTGTCAAGCCCTTTCTTGGGGACTAGGCGTCCGGCAAACAGGAGCCGTCGTGTCTGGCGTG
>Ga0310696_10010978_pt1 | contig 10352 bp, 8 predicted proteins | sample AusTroGonzalo_MG_4_FD_203885 | JGI IMG/M metagenome (GOLD analysis project Ga0310696, IMG submission 203885) | Bovine rumen microbial communities from tropical cattle in Woodstock, Queensland, Australia - Gonzalo_02 (v2) (version 2) | ecosystem: Host-associated > Mammals > Digestive system >... | reverse complement strand
ATGTTGTTGGTGTGTTACCCTGGGCAATTTTGTGTCCCATTTCTTCATCGGCAGTCAAATATACAATTTTGTTTGTGACTTTGCCGTCTTTGACTTCGTAATATGGTGTTGTGATAAATCCATATTCATTAACACGCGCATAAGATGACAAGTGGTTAATCAAACCAATGTTCGCACCTTCGGGTGTATGAATTGGGCATAAACGACCATAGTGTGTTGGATGCACGTCGCGGACATCGATACCAGCGCGTTCACGATTCAAACCGCCAGGACCCAATGCAGAAATACGACGTTTGTGTTCCAGTTCTGACAATGGATTATACGCATCCATAAATTGTGATAACTGTGATGTTCCTAAAAATTCAGCAACCAAAGACATCAAAGGTTTAACATTGATAACATCTTGGGGTTGCATATTTGCGATATTTGGAGATGATAAACTTTCACGGACCAAGCGTTCAATACGCAACATACCTGTACGGAAAGTTTGTTCCAACAATTCACCAACCGCACGCACACGACGATTAGACAAATTATCGATATCATCAATTGTATCTTTGTGATCAATGATATTTGTTAATGTTTTCAACACAGCCAAAATATCATTCTTGGTCAACAAGCGTTCATCTTCGGGACGTTTGCCAGAATCAATTTTCAAACGTTTGTTCATTTTGAAACGACCAACCGCAGACAAATCATAGAATGCAGGGTCAAAACCTTGACGCAAGAATAATCCCAACGCAGCCTCGACAGTTGGACGTTCACCTGGTCTGATTACATTATAAATTTCAATTAACGCATCATCACGATTTGTGATTTTATCTGCAGCCAATGTATTACGCATGTGCGCAGTAACTGTTGTATTATCAATCGCGATGATAGAAATCTTTTTAACACCCATTTTATCTAAATCAGACAAAATTTCTTCGGTGATTTCTGTGCCAGATGGATAAACAACTTCGCCCGCAGATGTTATTGGTTCAAATAAGTATTCGCCAACCAAAGATTCTGGTTTAATACCGAATTGTTTGGATGCAGTAATCAATTTTGACAAACGTTTTGCAGATAATCTATCGCCTTTGTTTGCCAATTCTTTACCGCCCTTGGCAGTCAACAAATCATAATTCAAACGATATTTGTCCAAGCCTTCGAATACAGATGTATCACCAACCCAAACTTTGCCATCAAATGACAATGGGATGGATTTATAAAATGCAGATAATATTTCTGTATCGGACATACCACGGACAGTTGCCTTACGCGGGTCAGCCGCCCATTTCTTTTCATCTTCGGCACATGGCAAGCAACGCAATAACACAGTTGCAGGAACCTTGCGACGACGATCAATACGGACATAAATCACACCCTTGGATTCTTCGAAATCAATCCATGATCCGTGTTCTGGGATAATACGCGCAGTATATGTTATTGGGTTACCGGCGACTTTTGCTTCTTTTGTTGTTGCAAAAACCACACCTTGGGCACGGTGCATTTGTGAAACGATAACACGTTCCACACCAGCCGCGATAAAACTGCCCCGTTCGGTCATCAATGGGACTTCGCCCATAAAGATTTCTTGGTCTTTGATGTCACGTAATGTTTTTTTGCCGTCTTCGGCGATATCCCATAAAATTAATCTTAACTTTACCTTTAATCTGCGTGAATATGTCAGATTACGCAACATACATTCTTTTACATTATATACAGGTTTTTCCAGTGTATATTCGACAAATTCCAAATCCGCAATTCCCGCATAATCCTTGATTGGGAACATAGTTTTGAAAACATTTTGCAACCCTTTGTCTTCGCGTTCCTCAGGTTTTTTATCGGCCTGTAAAAACTCGTTATAAGAATTGTATTGAATTTCAACTAAATCAGGAAGTGGAGTTTGCAAAAAACTTTTGCCAAAAGATTTTCTAAATTTCTGGATGACTGCCATGGGTATAAATCCTTTTTTTTGTGTGCGTTTTGCAAACGAAATGTTTGTATCTCTTTTTTCGCGCCCCAAGCCCGCCAGGTTTTCTGACGGGCTTTTGGGCTATATTTGCTAACCTGTTGAAGGTCAGCGGTTTTTTGTAAAAATTATTTCATTTCTACCTTTGCGCCAGCGGCTTCTAATGTAGCTTTCATTTTTTCAGCTTCATCTTTGGCAACCGCTTCTTTGATGGCCTTTGGTGCAGATTCGACCAAAGCTTTTGCTTCGCCCAAACCTAAACCAGTGATGTCTTTCACAGCTTTGATAACAGCCAATTTGTTTGCGCCGGCATCAGCCAAGACAACATCAAATTCTGTTTTTTCTTCGGCCGCAGCGCTTGCCGGACCAGCAGCAACTGCAACAGCAGCAGCAGCGCTAACGCCCCATGTTTCTTCCAATGCTTTGGAAAGTTCAACTGCTTCCAAAACAGTCAATTTTGACAATTCTTCAACTAATTTTTGAATGTCTGCCATTTTCTTACTCCTATTTTGAGTTCATAATTAATTTTGTTTTTTTCCATACTCTGCTGAAACACGTGCAATACGCGATGCAGGTTCGACCAATATACGCGCAATAGTGCCACGAATTTCCAACAGGGAAGGAAGCTTGGATAATTGCACAATGTCATCCACACCTAAAACATCTGCATCCATTTTTCCACCAACGATTGTAAAGTTTGGATGTTCATCTGCAAACTTTGCCAAAACTTTGGTAACCGCCAAAGCGTCTGTTGCAATTGCAACCGCTGTTGGACGTTTCATCATATCGGATACAGGTGCGAAATCGGTGTCAGCTAACGCCAATTTCATCAAACGGTTTTTAACGACTTTGAACAGGGATACCAATGGACGTAATTCATTACGCAATGATTCCATTTCTTTCACTGTCAAACCATGGTTTTCAATAACGAAAACACCGTTTGCGGATTTCAAGGATGACTGCAACGCTGAAATCAAATCTGATTTTTCTTCGCGTCTCATTTATCATACCCTTACTTCTTCTTTGTTTAACTTATCCATCCATGCTTCCATGGGTGGGGCTCTTTTCTTCCTGCCCCAAAGAACTCTCTTTGTCTATGATGGAAATTAAGTGTTGCCACACCATCAGTCTTGGACAGAAATTACGGGATATTTCCGACCAATTGGCCGGAAATATCATTATTTCACATCAACTTTCAGGCCTGCGCCCTGGGTTGTTGCAACACTGCAACCCAAGATGTATTGACCCTTGGCAGATGCAGGTTTAACCTTTTTCAATTGGTCAATCAAAGCATTTGCATTTTCAACCAATTTAGATGTTTCAAAGGACATTTTACCAAGTCCTGCGTGGACGATACCACCCTTGTCGGCACGGTATTCGATTTGTCCCGCCTTGGCTGTTTTAACGGCATCTGCAACATTTGTTGTAACCGTTCCCAATTTTGGATTTGGCATCAAGCCTTTTGGACCCAAAACACGGGCAACCTTGGACATTTTTGGCATCATATCAGGTGTTGCAATAACACGGTCAAATTCAACGAAACCTTCGGCCACTTTGTTGATTAAATCTTCACCACCGATAACATCGGCGCCGGCTTTCTTGGCATCTTCTTGACTGTTTTCAGTAAATACAGCAACACGGACTTTTTTGCCTGTACCATTTGGCAAAGACAACATTCCACGAATATTTTGGTCGTTTTTGGTTACATCAATACCCAAACGCACAGAAATTTCCAATGTTTCATCGAACTTTTTGGAACAATATGGACGCAATGCCTCAATTGCATCAGCAATTGTATAAACTTTTTCTTTATCCAATGCGACCAATAATTTTTGTTTTTTTGTCTGTTTCATGATTAATCCTCCACCTTTACGCCCATAGAACGGCATTGACCCGCAACAATATTCATAGCAGATTCAATGGTAGAGCAATTCAAGTCAGGCATTTTGAATTCTGCGATTTCTTTGATTTGAGATTTATTCAAAGTTCCAACGAATTCGCGGCCAGGTTTGTGTGAACCAGATTTTGCCTTTAATGCTTCTTTGATTAAGTATGACACAGGTGGCAATTTCATAATAAATTCGAAACTGCGATCTGTATAAACAGTGATTATACATGGAATTGGCATTCCAGGTTTTTTATCCGCTGTTTGGTCATTAAATTGTTTACAGAATTCGGCGATATTAACACCCGCCGCACCCAATGCAGGTCCAATAGGAGGCGCTGGGTTTGCTTGCTTTGCAGGGACGACTAATTTAACAATCCCTTTTACTTCTTTTTTTGCCATTTTGTTTTACCTCTTTTTATTTTAAGTAATTTCCGTGGTACGATATGGCCATCTGCCACGGGTTTAACACGGTTTCCCGTGCTTTCAGTTGGGATTTACCAACTAAACTCTTTCGACCTGTTCAAAGTCTAATTCCATACTTGTTTCGCGTCCGAATACCAATACAGTAACATTCATTTTCTGTTTAACATTGTCAACTTCGGAAATAACACCGTTAAAGCCAGAGAAAGGTCCGTCGATAACATGAACCTCGGTTCCGACTTCGTATGTAATATCTTCTGGTACGGTTGAGCCCTCTTCGACCTGTTTCAACAGGCGACGCGCTTCTTCTTCGCTAACAGGAATTGGTTTATTTTTTGCACCCAAGAACATAACAACCAAAGGCATCAATTTAATCAATGAAAATGTTTCATTGTTTAATACCATTTGCACGACGATATATCCTGGGAAAAACTTTTTTTCAGAAATAACACGTTTACCAGCCTTGACCTCTACCACTTCGCGAGTTGGGACCAAGATTTCACCAAAGTATGCGTTCAAACGACGTTTATCAATCTGTTCACGCAAATTGCGAGCAACCTTGTCTTCGCATCCGGTATGAACATTTACAACAAACCACTGCATTTTATCTTCCATTTTATTACATCCTTTGGTGTTTTGTTAAAAAATCCAGTTTACAAGTGCGTTCAAAATACTGTCCACCACAAAGAAAAACAGTGCCGCAAGCCCAGAAAAAACCAAAATCATTATTGTAGAACGAACAACAGTATCGCGTGATGGCCAAACAATCTTGAACCATTCGGATCGTACAGATTTTATATATTCGAATATTTTTTTCATAAAACGTCCACTTTTTTCAATGTGTTAACACCGGTTATAACCGCACATTTTCTGCGATTTTTTTGGCAGGGGCTAAAGGAATCGAACCCTTATCCGCGGTTTTGGAGACCGATATTCTACCGTTGAACTAAGCCCCTTTGAAACCCCTTAGTTCCTGCGCAATATAACCAATATTCTTGGCTATGCTAGCACACGCCATACAAAAATCAAGTGAAAATATTATAAAGATTTAATTATTTTTTGGCAAGTGAAATTTTTAATACACATTTTTTATTTTTTTGCATTTATATGTTACTTTTTTGCTTGCGCAAGTGTTATAAATTTTTCTACAATCACTTTATAAAGGGGGAGAAAACCTTTGCAAGAACGCATAGAACCGCCAATTTTGATATCAAGACTTATGACCTTTGTTATGGCCACTGCTTTGGTCGTGCTGGTCGTATTGGTCATTACGTTGGATAAAATGTTTCCACTTAATCGGCCCCAGGTGTTCTTTTTAACCACGGAAAACCTGCAAGACAAACAGCTGACATTGACCGAAATTCCTGAAAATATGGACGATTATCAGAAAAGTTTTGTTATGGAATATGTCCGTGAACGCAACGAGGTTGTCCCTGATTTGGCAATTATGCGTGCAAAATGGGCGAACAGCGATAATGGCATTATTAAAACCCGTTCCACAGACGATGTTTTTGGCGATTTTGTTATGACAAATATGGTTAATATAATCCGCCAGGATTTTGATACACCATTTAATATCAAGTGTGATGTTGAATTTTATGAACATCAACCCGTGATAAAAAATGTTAATAAAAAGGATACATATACCGTTAGATTTGGCTATGTTTGTGATTATGGGGCGATGGATGGAAAAAAGTATGTACAAAATTATGTAATTGATGTAACTTTGGCTTCGACCGCTATGGACGCTGTGCGTTGGGCCGAACGCATGGAAAATCCACTGGGGTTCCGTGTCAGTAATTACGAAGTTATTAACAACCAAGATGATCCTTTAAACTGGACAAACGCATTGGAAGAAGAATAAAATATAATAAAAAGGAAGGAAAGATGCTTAAACTTTTAAGAATAAATGGATTGGTATGTTTATTGGCGATGGCATCGGTAAATGTTGCATTTGCTGCCCAAGACGCTTGGAAAAATCCAACTGCGAATATGGCGGCTGGCAGTATAAAGCCGGGCTATGCACAACTTGCATGGTCCAAAGGTGCTGTGTTGCCATTAAAATTGCGCCAGGGTATGGTGACAATGGTAACATTACCAAATGGCGAACAGATTTCTGATGCAATTGTTGGCGATACAAATTTATTCACTATCAATTCTACCCAGGGCGACCGCGTTTTATACATTACACCATCAGGTGATAATACCGAAGACGATACAAATATGATTGTGTTGGGACAATCTGGAAACAAATATATATTCTATTTGACCAGTTCTGATATCAATTCTGACGAAATCGCATATTCCGAAGTTGATGTTGTCTTGGATAATGGTGCATCAATTGCCAGCACAGGTGCATCCAGTACCAGAACCAGCAATGGCAGTATGAATTCTATATTTAACAAAGGTAAAATTACATCCAATACAGTCGGTGTTGATGGCGAGGATTACGCATGGATAAAATCTATGAAAATAGATCCATCTGAATTCAGATTTGATTTGGATATATTCGTTCCAAATCCTGACGATTATGTTATTGCACCTGAACGCGTATGGCGTGACAAGATATTTACATATATTGATTTCGGTGACAAGGTGATTTCTATGACCCAGCGTCCAGTTGTATCTTTATTAGTCGAAGGTGGCGAATCCCCTGTTGGTTTCCGCACAGATGGTCAAGATGGTCGTTTGTTAATTGTAGAGGCTGTTGGCGATATGGTTCTGCGCAGTGGTCAACGCATTGTATGTATCAAAAAACGCGAAAAACCGTTCTTGATTGCTGATACTGCATCTGTGATGGCATTGGCCGAGGCAAATGTTGCACAAAGTATGATGTCAAACCAATCATTAAATAATATCGCATACGGTGCAGAAATGACTGCTATTGATAATTCTGTGATGGATTATGGTGCAACACCAATGTATATGTCTGATGTTCCAAATGCTGGCAATGGTGCGGGTATGTACATGCCGGCGGGTTATGGCGCACAACCAACACAAATGACACCAATGTATAACGGTGCCGGTGCATCTGCGATTCCAGCACAACGCGAAACAGCCGGTTCATATTTGCCGCAATCGAATATACCGCTGATTACGGCCACTCAAACAGGTGTTGCGGTTGAATTGGCATCGGATACAAAAATAAAAACATTGGATGATTATTGGTCTGAATTATTGGTAAAATTCAGTGGTGATGGTGGTAACGGTTTATTAACACCATATCAAGACAAAGTGTTCTTTGCTGTGGATTCTGCCGGTGTTGGTGATTTAGGAACCAGCGCCACATCTGCGACATTATATCGTCTGCGTATTGGACCAATATCTGATATCGATACCGCACAAACATTATGTGACAAACTGATGAAGTTCCAGGTCCAAGGATGCCGTGTCGTCAGAATTCAGTAATGTGAAATAATATAAAATGGATAGAGTTTTAAGATGGCGAATAATGTGAAAAATAAATTAAAAGAAACATTTAATACAACACCACGTGCCGTTCGTTGGGTGCTGTTGGCGGCCGCATTCATTGTTGTGTTGATATTATTGTTTCTGTTAATGAACAAGCCGAAACCGGCGCCAAATCCTGTGGCAAATCAAAATCGTGAAATAAAGTTGGTTGTTACACCAAAAACTGTTGATTTTTCAAAAACTAAAATTGGCGAAAAAGGACAACAGCGGTTCAAAATTGGTGCAACTGAAAACGCCATTGTGGATACTGTGCGCATTGAACAACCGGTTGATGGATTTGTTATCAAGAAAAACGGTTGCAGAAATGAACCTGTAACAAAAAGTATCAACTGTCCGGTTGATGTTATATGGGCACCATCTGATCCGGAATTTTCTGATACGGTTACATTATTGATTGATTGGCATGCGGCGGGCGATTCGCGTGAAACAAACCCACAAACAGATAAAATTGAAATTCCAGTTGGTGGTATTGGAACGCTCGCAAAACCCGCCAAACCAGCGACCCCTGTGGTTGAGCCAGAGCCGTTTATCGACGAAGAACCATCTGATATCGATGACGATTTTGAAGAAGACGATTCGGATGTTGCTGATGAACCTGTCAAAGATATAACGGACAGCAAAAACATATTAAAACAAAAACCAATGCCCGAACCAGAATTACCGGTAAAACGCGCGGAGAAATGTTCTGACTTTGCGATGCCGGGATACAGCACATCTGGTGCGCAAATTGGATGGATAAAGCCACGCGATGGTCGTTATGAATTTCATCCTTTTTCTGATAAAGACTGCAATAATCCAACCGGTATTTATAACCCAGACACCGGTATAATAACCAGTATTGATGGCAAGGGTCGTAAAATTGGAACTGATGCTGACCATGTTGGTGGAACATTTGATGTAAGTGCTTTGCCAAAATTAAAATCAAAGCCAGGCACGGTTGCGAAACGCACATCAAATAGACAATACACCCCCGGTGGTATGGGCAATTTGAAGAAAACATTTGATGCCGCAACGGGTATGAATTTGATAGATAAACCAGCGGTAGAATCTGAAGTATTAGAGGGTTCAGGAACAGGTGAATCTGTTTATGCAAGCAGACCGTATGACAGAACATTTATATTGCGTCAATTCAAACCAATTCCTGCAACAATTGTATCTGAAGTTCGTGCCGATCCATCGGTATATGGATGTGATGATGCCGGGAATTGTAACGGCGGCAGTGGTATTCCAGTTCGTGCCACAGTGGACAGAAATGTTTATTCTGATAATGGACGGACAATTATTATACCAACCGGAACATTGTTGATGGGTTATTTAACCGGCGAATTACCTGGTCCATATAAATCAATTGGTCGTATGAAGATTAATTGGTATCAATTTATTCGCCCAGATGGTGTTGAATTTAACTTTAGCGGCGACGATGATAGTGACCCCTATTCTGCGGATTCACAGGGACGTGTTGGTGTTCCGGGTTACGGCAGTACCGACTATATTGAACAAATGGTTATGCCAATGTTAACCGCAATTATTCCTGCAGCGGTGAATATGATTGCACCAATTGCGGATACTTTTGTGAATCAAATTGATTTAGATAATAATACCGTCGTTCAATCTGGAACCGTGCGTTCGTCTGAATTGGCCAAGAACGAGGTTATATCTGCATGGAACAAGGTTGCACAAAAATTAATGGTTGATGCATTGGATAATACAACACCACCATTTTCAATTGCGGCGGGTACACGTATTACAGTGTATTCACCAGTTGATTTAATTGCTGCATGCGGTGATGCAACAGAAAATCCCGGCAAGAAATGTGCATTTCATAAATATGAAAAAAATGCTCGTGTAGATTGGGCAAAATTGAAAGGCAAAGTCAAAGTAGATTATAATGATTCTTCGTGGGTTGGTCAGGTTCGTTCATTTAATATGGCGCAATATTGCATACAGGAAAAAGGGGTATGGACTGTTGATCAATCTAAAATGGGTGATATTATCGCAGCAGGTCACGATTACAGAACTGCGTTGGCATATTGCCAGGCACAGAATTATCAAGGTAAGACCCAGGCCCAATACGATGCGTATTATCAGAATCTTACTAAAAATGGTGCTGTGAATACTTCATCTTATGACAGTGAATCAAAGAAGGTTGTTACAGATTACAGCAACGATGAATACAATAAAAAAGTTTTAGGTCTGGAATACGAATTGGATGAAGAAGGTAATGAAACAGGTAATATCAAAAATCCATTTGAAAAAACCAAGAAACCAGGTGAAGAAGCAGTGGGCAGTGTTGACTGTGATGGCCAGGCGCCCGATGCAAATGGTTGCTGTCCGGGTGAAACATTGGAAGATTTGGGTGAATTGGGTCTGAATTGTTGCCCGGCTGGTGGTGGCGATTGTTTCCCGCCGTTGGATGTTAACTAATTGTGCGGAAAATAATAAAATAAAAATGCACACATCGAATGATGTGTGTTTTTTTATTATAAAACGATGTGAACAAAAATATGTATATATGTCGATTCGTTGTTCAATAGGAAAATATTGCTAATACATACATTTTCTGAAAACAACATCAACTGGGGGTTGTAGTATTTGGCAAATATATATTTTTTGTTTATA
>Ga0310696_10010977_pt1 | contig 10353 bp, 9 predicted proteins | sample AusTroGonzalo_MG_4_FD_203885 | JGI IMG/M metagenome (GOLD analysis project Ga0310696, IMG submission 203885) | Bovine rumen microbial communities from tropical cattle in Woodstock, Queensland, Australia - Gonzalo_02 (v2) (version 2) | ecosystem: Host-associated > Mammals > Digestive system >... | reverse complement strand
AAACCGAATGGTCGAGAGTGGTGTCCAGGGCGTCACGTTCATCGCTATTAATACTGATAATCAGGCTCTTGCACGTAACAAGGCAGAGATCAAGATACAGATCGGTGAGAAGGTCACCAGAGGTTTGGGATGCGGAGCAGATCCGAGCGTTGGTGAGAAGTCTGCTGAAGAATCCAGAGACGAGATCGCTGAAGCAATCGCTAACACAGACATGCTCTTCATCACAGCAGGCATGGGCGGCGGTACCGGTACAGGTGCAGCTCCTGTAGTTGCTCAGATCGCAAGAGATCTCGGAATCCTCACAGTTGCTGTAGTTACCAGCCCGTTCACTTTCGAGGGCGCTAAGAGAGCAGCTAACGCAGAGCGCGGTATCAGAGAGCTCCAGAAGTCTGTTGACTCCCTCATCGTAGTTTCCAACGATAAGCTCCTTGACGTAGTAGACGACAATACAAGCTTCGAAGAAGCATTCAATATGGCAGACCAGGTACTGAAGTTCGGTGTTGCAGGTATTTCTGACCTCGTAGCTATCCCCGGACTCATCAACCTCGACCTCGCTGACGTTACACGTGTCATGAAGGACGCAGGTATCTGCCACATGGGTATCGGCCGTGCTTCAGGCGAAGACAGATCACAGGTTGCTATCAAGCAGGCTATCAACTCACCTCTCCTCGACACAACAATCGACGGAGCTACAGGTGTTATCCTTAACTTCACAGGCGGAAGAGGAATGCGTCTTTCCGAGATCGATGCAGCTTCATCCATCGTCCGTCAGGCAGCTGCTCCTGAGGCAGAGATCATCGTTGGTGCCGTTGTTGACGACTCACTCGAAGATGAGCTCATGATCACAGTTATCGCATCAGGTTTTGATAACACGATCAATGCTTCTGCGGGACACAGAGCAAGCACATCAGTTCTCTCCAGAGAGAATCCTACATTGATCACATCCAGACAGCCTGTTGCTCCTCAGCCGAGAACAGACTACACACCCAGACAGGCTGAGCCTGCACCTGCACCCGTTCCGGTTCAGAGAGCACAGCCCGGCTTCAGATTCGGCGATGATTCAGTTAACCAGCCCGCACCCGCACCTGCACCCGTTCCTGTTCAGCAGGCAGCACCTCAGCCGGTTCCTGTTCAGCAGGTACCCGTACAGCAGGTTCCTGTTCAGCAGCAGGCACCTGTACAGCAGGCTCCTGTTCAGCAGCCCGTACAGATGGGCGGCAGACCGCAGGCTAACGTAGCTCCTCAGGCTGACGAGAAGGCACAGAAGTCTGCTAAGCCTTGGTTCATGTTCGGTAAGGACGGACAGTAATTAGGGAGTACGAATCGTGATCTGTCCCAAATGCGGCGAGAACGATGACAAGGTCCTTGATTCAAGACCGACCGAAGATGGCTTTGCCGTAAGACGCAGACGAGTATGTCTCGTTTGCGGTGCAAGGTTCTCAACTATAGAGAAGATTGAAGGCTTGAAGCCGATGGTCGTCAAGAAGGATGGCTCTAAGCAGTTATACGATCCGGAAAAGATAATGAGAAGTCTGGACGTAGCCTGCCAGAAGCGTGGAGTATCGCAACAGGTCAAAGAGAATATCTGTTCAGATATCACACATCTGGTAGAAGAGAGGTTTAATAAAGAGATATCCTCGTCAGAGATAGGCGAGTTTATTATGCAGAAGCTTAAGGATATAGATCGTGTATCTTATGTCCGCTTCGCATCGGTATATAAGAACTTCACTGATCTGGATTCTTATACTGCCGAGATCAACAATTTCGACGTAGGAAGCATGTCTTCTGTCGAAGAATGAAGGCTTTGTAACATTGTTACATAGGACGAAAACCTAAGAAGTTATTGGACAGGGGTGATCAAATGGCTGCTAATAAGGTTTTGCTCGTAGACGACGATCAGGGCATCATTGAAGTACTTAAGCTTTACTTTGAGAAAGAGGGATATCAGGTATCCACATGTATGCAGGGTGATAAGGCTCTGGGTGCATTCCAGGCATTCGGACCCGATATCGTGATCCTCGACCTCATGCTTCCCGGAATGGACGGTAATGATATCTGCCGTGAGATCAGAAAGACATCCGATTGTCCGATCATCATGCTCACAGCTAGAACAGATACGTTGGATAAGATCGTTGGTCTCGAATTAGGCGCTGATGACTACATTCCGAAGCCGTTTGAACCTAAGGAAGTCCTTGCCAGAGTTAAGGCAGTATTAAGACGTACAGATAAGAGAGACAATGCAGCAGCTTCCACAGAGAGTAAGGATGTTGCTACTGATGTTATTACATATCCCGGCTTTTCAGTTGATAAGATCCGTTACGTTGTAAGCGTAGACGGCAACGAGATCTATATGCCGCCCAAGGAACTCGAACTTCTGTTCTTCCTTGCTTCTAATCCCAACAGAGTATTCACCAGAGAGCAGCTCTTGGAGAACGTCTGGGGTTATGATTTTTACGGAGAGTCCCGTACGGTTGACGTTCATATCAAGCGTATCAGAGAGAAGATCGAGAATCCCGACAGGGAGCAGAATTGGAGCATAAAGACCGTCTGGAGCAAGGGTTATAAATTCGAGACGAGGTAAGTTTTATGGCGTCGAGGTCCGACGGTAAACAAGTCTCGGCGGGCTTTGCCGTTTTCCTGATTTCATTTCTCGTACTTGCGACTTTGATTGTATTTGCAGTCTTGTTGTTCCTTTCCTATGAGAATATGTACAACAACCTTATCCTTAAGGTTGAACACGGCACGCAGTCTGCAGCCAGCGACTTGGCTTCGGATGTTACTTCGCTCATCTCACTCCAGTCCGAACCGTTCGAATATACTCTTAACGATGACGGTTCTGAGAACTTCAAGAATTCCAGAATCATCGATAAGTTTGTAAACTCACAGACTTACCGTTCCAACGGTTCCGTTTATATCACCGACAGCAAGGGCAGGATCTACTGCCGTAATTCAGTTGCGCTTGAGATCGAAGACAATCTCCAGACTACAGATGAAGCACCTTTGTCCATCGTTCAGACGGATGTATTAGAGCTTTTAGAGAGAGCCGATACATTGGGTTTTGCGAGAACAAGCTCGCATAACACGGGCAGGATCGTATCTGTAAGCTGCGTCAGGATCACGGGAACTCCTTATTTTGTTATCGTCAGCAATAGCGAAGGCACGACGGATACCAAGGCAGAATACATCAACGTTATCTTTGTTCCCGCCCTTATCGCGATGATCATTGCAATCATCCTCTACGCCGTATTCGTATACTTCAGCCTTATGCCTGTTAAGGATATCTCCCAGGCCATCGCAAAGGTTGCCGAGGGCGATTATTCCGTTCGTGTAAGCCCTAAGTATTCTGATCCCAGCGACTTTACTACGCTTACAGTCTCCACAGAGTTTACCGAGATGGGACGAACGGTTAATAAGATGATCGAATCTCTCGAGAACCAGGAGCACGACAGAGAGATGTTTATCTCTTCAATCGCACACGACATAAGAACTCCGCTCACATCTATCAACGGCTTCGTAACCGCGATGCTTGACGGCACGATTCCAGAAGAAAAACAGTCTCACTATCTTGAACTCATCAAGCAGCAGACTGACAGAATCAGAACGCTGGTAACACAGATGACTGAGGCTTCTTCGTTGTCGCATCCTGATCCTGAGATGATGGAAGAATTCAATATCAATGACATGATCAACGATATTGTCGATAACCTCGAAGCACAGCTCACAGACAAGCAGATCAGAGTCATAAAGTCATTAGATCCGGGTCCCGGAATCATGGTATATGGCGAGGCTCAGCAGCTCTGCAGAGTAATCATAAACATCATTACTAATGCCATTAAATTCACACCGCAAAACGGTGAGATAAAGATATCAACGGAAACAAATTCGAAGCAGCGTAAAGTATTCATCTCTGTCGAAGACTCCGGTGCAGGCGTCGAAGAGTCAAAGAGACAGAGGATCTTCGAGAGTTTCTATCAGGCAGATCCTTCGAGAAAAGCAGAAGGATTCGGTCTTGGTCTTTATATCTGCAAACAGATCCTTGCCGGACACGGACAGACCATTATCTGTGATGAAGGCAGAGAATTGGGCGGAGCTAAATTCGTTTTCTCGTTCCCTTATCCGCCTGAGAAGCAGGAGTGACAGGATTTGGCAGCAAGAAACACCAAGGGTAAGGCTCTCGCCTTAAAGACATACGATGCTTTGTCAAGAGAATTTCCGGACAGTCAATGCTCTCTTGAGACAGATTGTCCTGAAAACTTAGCTATCCGCGGCATATTGTCCGCTCAATGTACCGACAAAAGGGTTAATATTACTGCAAGAGAACTTTTCGAGAAGTTCCCTGATATGTATGCAATTGCAAAGCAGGATCCTGAAGTTATCGCAGCGGTCATCAAGCCTTGCGGTCTTACGAGTTCGAAGACCAGGTCTGTCATTGCTTTTGCGAAGAAGATGACTGAAGAATGGGATAATGTCGTTCCTAATGATGTTGATCTTCTCATGGAAGTTCCGGGTATCGGCAGGAAGATCGCGAACCTTATTGTAGGCGAGGTCTACGGAACGCCGGCAGTCGTCGTTGACACGCACTGTAAGCGCGTCATGAAGAGAATAGGAATAACGGAGAGCACAGACCCAGCTAAGGTTGAGAAGGACATAATGAATGTATTTCCAGAAGACATGTGGATAAGGATCGGCCATCTGTCAGTAGATCTCGGCAGGTCTTACTGCACGGCCCAGTCGCCCAAGTGTGACAGCTGTCCTCTGGCCTCTTTCTGTGCGAGGAGGATCTGATCATGGCTGCGGTTCATCTGTCCAATCCCGTGACCGATCTCTACGGTATCGGTCCTGCCGCTGAAGAGCGTCTGGCAAAGCTCGATATCTACACGATCTACGATCTTATCGCATTCATTCCCTGGCGTTATGACGACTGGTCAGACGTAGGAACTATCGCATCATTTGATATGACCGACCGTTTCGGCTCTGACTGCGGATACGATCTGTCTTTCAGAGGAACCATATCGACCAATCCTTCTGTTAATGTCACGAGCAGGAAGAAGCCTCTTAGCTTTTTTGTAAGCGACGGTACGGGAAGGATCAAGCTGACCTTTTTTAATTCCCAGTATCTGGCAGGCAAGTTCGCATTAGGCGATGAGTGTTTTGTACACGGTACTGTTTCTTTGTTCAACGGTCAGATGCAGATGGTAAACCCCTATATCGAGAAGGCCGAGAAGATCGAGGATAATGCACTCGTAAGGCCTGTATATCACTTAACTGCAGGAATCACTTCAAACAATATTTCCAAGTGGGTCAGGACCGCATTAAAGCTCTGCGGACATGAATTGATGTCATGTATCCCTGCAAGCATTGCAGAGCAAAAAGGATTCGTATCACCGCTTGAAGCATATGAGAAGGCGCACTTTCCGAGTTCATTGGAAGAGGCCAGAAGAGCCAGAGAGCAATTAGCTTATGAAGAGTTGATCCTGTTAGGTATCGGCATGAAGCTGTACAGCTCCGGACACGGTATAAAGGAAGTTGCTGAACAGGTAATTCCTTCAGGTCCCAACGGCATAGACCGTGAGTCTGCAATGAGATGGAGTCAGATCAAGGGCAATCTAGGTTTTACTCTTACTGAAGATCAGGCATCCGCTTTCCGTGACGTACAGACCGACCTCATGTCTACGGTTCCCATGAACAGACTGATCCAGGGTGATGTAGGTTCAGGTAAGACCATGGTAGCAGCACTGTCGATGATAATTACGGCACTTATGGGCAAGCAGGCAGTGCTTCTTGCACCGACTTCGGTTCTTGCTTCGCAGCACTATAAGACAATCTCCAAGCTCATGGCAAACAGCGGTATGGAACCCGTGCTCTTGCTTGGTAAGACCAAGCCTTCTGAGAAGCAGGAGATAAAGGCGAAGATCGCTGACGGAAGTGCGAGAGTGATCATAGGAACACACGCTCTTCTTACTGACGATATCAGTTATAAGGATCTGGCTCTCGTTATCGCAGATGAGCAGCACCGCTTCGGTGTTAAACAGAGGGAGAAATTATTATTCAAGGACACTGCCAAGGACGGCACCGTTAAGAGCGTACATAACCTCATCATGACGGCTACTCCTATCCCGAGAACACTTGCCATGGTTATCTATGGAGACATGGCGACTTCAGTCATCAGACAGAAGCCTATGGGCAGGCAGGAGATCACGACCTGGTTTGTTAATTCCAAGAAGAGTAAAGCAATCGAAGAGATGATGGCCGTCAAGCTTGCAGCAGGCGAACAGGTCTATATCGTGTGCGCGAAAATCGATAAGGACGAGACTGAATCGGGAATCGACAATATGGTCGGCGAGCCCGTTGACGGAGACGAATCCGTAACCAGTGTTTTCGAGATGAAGAAAATAGTGGATTCAATGAGCAACCTGTCTCAGTATCAGAGTGCAGTTTTATACGGCTCAATGAAGGAGAAGGAAAAGCTCGAGACAATGGAGCGATTCATCGCGGGCGATATTAAGATACTTATATCAACTACAGTTATCGAAGTCGGCGTTGATAACCCGAATGCAAATGTCATGATCATCATGGATGCTGACAGATTCGGCCTGTCCACGCTGCACCAGTTAAGAGGCCGTATCGGCAGAGGCGACAAGAAGTCATTCTGCCTACTCGTATCCGAATCAAGATCCGAGATAGCCCTGCAGAGAATGAAGATGATGTGCGAATCTTCAGACGGTTTCACTCTGGCAGAAAAGGATCTCGAATTAAGAGGTCCCGGTGACTTTTACGGCACAAGACAGCATGGTATCCCTACACTTCGTGCTGCAAATCTATATACTGATATGAAGATCGCAAACGAAGCAACCGAAGCGGTCAACAAGATAATAGAAGAGGGCGGAGAAGAGGCCGAGCGTCTTAATGATGCGATCAAGAAGATGTTCGAATTAAGATTCGCCAGGAAGATGGAGCAGATCTGATGCCCAGAGTAGTAACAGGAAGATTCAGAGGCGCGATTTTGCAGGCGCCTGAAGGTGATAAGACAAGGCCTACGACCGACAAGGTCAAGGAGGCTTTGTTCTCTATCATTCAGGCCTATGTGCCGGATTCGGAGTTTTTAGACCTCTATGCCGGTTCGGGCCAGATAGGAATCGAAGCCTTGAGCCGCGGCGCTAAGAGGGCAACTCTCGTTGATAAGAGCGGCCAGGCTGCAGGCATCATCTCCAAGAACATAAGCAAGGTCAGACTTGAGGGCTCGGATGAGATCAGATTCTATAAAAAGAGCGTCAGTCAGGCGCTTGAGTTCCTCGGGCAGGCTGGCGAGAAATTTGATATTATATTCATGGATCCGCCCTATAAAGACGCGGCTTTGAGGCTTGAAGAAGAGACGAAGCTCATCAGAGAATATAATCTCCTTGCCGAAGATGGAATGCTCATTGTAGAGCACGACAAAGACTTCGAACCGGCTGAAGAACTCAACGGTTTGAAGCGTGTTCGTTCTTGTAGTTACGGGATTACAGTGATAACATTTTTTAAGGATTAAATATAGGAGGATGACGGTTTGAAGGTAATGCTCTTCCCGGGGACATTCGATCCCTTCACAAGAGGACACAGAGACATCGCCAGAAGAGCTTCCAAGCTCTGTGATAAGCTTGTCATCGCAGTCATGGAGAATGCTGCCAAGACTCCCATGTTTACTCCCGAAGAGAGAGTAGAGCTCATTAAGCTCTCATTGAAGAACGATGATTTAGACAACGTCGAAGTCATGGCATGGGGTGGACTTTTGGTTGACCTCTATCAGCAGCTCGGATGCTGTGCTTCAGTAAGGGGAATCAGATCAGAGTCTGACTTCAGATATGAATCTGAGCACGCACTTGCCAACCGCCTTCTTTTCGCAGGCTACGACGCAGTACTCCTGCCCTGCAGAGACGACCTGTCACTTATCAGTTCTTCGATGGTTAAGGAAGTTGGATCATATGGCGGAGACATCTCGAAGATGGTTCCGGCCGAGATTATAGATTTGGTTAAGGAAAAACTTTTGAAAGGAAGGAACTAATAATGGAGAACAGCAATTTCAATCAGGGAGGACAGCGTTACGACGCTATCAAGCATATCGACTATCTTATCGATATGGTCAAGGATGCATCTAGCGTTCCTTTCTCAGATAAGTGCTCTATCGAGAGAACAGAGACTATCAATTCACTCCAGATCCTTAAGAATAATCTTCCTGCTGCCGTAGCACAGTCCAACGATATCGTTGCAAGAGCTCAGGATATAATCAGCACAGCAAGAGAGAAGAACAAGAAGATCATCGATGACGCTAACCGCATGTATGCCATGAAGGTCAACGATCATGAGATCACAAGAGGTGCCAGAGAAGAGGCAGCTCAGATCATCGCTAATGCTGAGGCTCAGGCAGAAGAACTCAGAAGAAATGCTCACATTTATGTTAAGTCCTTGCTTGAGAATGTAAGCGATACTCTTTCTGATAATATGGCCAAGATCCAGACAAATCTTACTGAGATCAACACAACCCTTGACGAGACCGAGTGACGATTACGGGTTAAGGTTTAAGAACAGTATTATGTAGGAAGCAACGGCCGCGTTTGATTATCGCGGCCGCTTTTTTATAGGAGGTAACCTTCCATGATCCTTGGTATTGAGATTCAGAACTTCGATGTTTTTGACAAGGATAAAGCAGGAATCCTGATAGACGATTATCTGTCAGATAAGGGAAGCGGATCACATAACAGTCTCCGCGGTCTCAATGCTTTCATCGGCCGTAACAGCACAGGCAAGACCTCTTTCATGGGTTGCATGGCTTTCCTTAAGGATACGATTACCCAGGGCTGCGCAGTTGCTTCCATCAGCTACGGCAGACCCGGTTTTGCCAACATGACTCCGGATATAACTATTCCTTCCGTATTCAGAGTCTTCTTCAAGCTTGAAGACAAAAAGACCGGCAAGCCGAAGTTCATTCAGTACGAACTTGCTATCGTTACCAGCCGCTATAAGAGCCCTGTTATCGACAGTGAGAAGATAATCATCGTGTCTTCTGATGAGGAGGGCACGAAGCCTGTTACGATCCTCGATATGAAGAGCGGAACGGGTACATTAAGCAAGATCAACGGTGAATCCATAGACACTACTATCGGTATTGAAGATGAGCACCTGACCGCATTAAGCCTCTATGGAAAGATAACGGGATACAGAGATTTTGTGCTTCTTTATAATGAGATCTCGCACTGGTTCTTCTGCAGTTTTTCTTCGGAAGAGCAGAGCTCTTATTACTACGAAGGCGGTGCTCCCGGAGGACACAAGCATCTTAACAGCACCGGCTCTAATGTCGGCAACGTTCTCGAATACATCAAGATGAAGGACGAGGAAGAATACGAGCGCGTTATCAACGAGATCAAGGATAAGATCCCCACTATGAAGCGCAAGAAGAATCTTCCCCAGGCACTTAAGGAGAGTCCCAATAAGCTCTTCTTGTACCTGCTCCTGCTCCGCGATTCTAACCCTTGTTCAACGATATTCATCGAGACACCTGATAAGGATCTCTACCACGACATGGTAGATGTCCTAAGTGACGAGATGCGCGAATACACCATGAAGAACCACTATTGCCAGATAATGTTCTCTACGCACAATCCGTACATCATCGAGACATTGTCACCTAAGGAGATATGGATCTTCGAGAGGTCATTCGAGAAGGATGAAGGTGACGTAAGCATCCGCTGCGCAGGCGAAGATCCGCTCGTAATGGAACTGTTCCACCAGGGCATCGGAATGGGTGCCATCTGGTACGGCGGACATCTTGATACTAAACCTGAAGACGACTGAAAAGGCGATCATTTATGCTGATAGAAATACTCTCAGAAGATAAGTCCGGAGCAGTCGTCGTAGAACGGCTCGCGGAACGAATAACAGAGAATGAAGGACTTGAAGTTGAAGTCAATGTCCATCCCCACAGGGGCTGCGGAAGCCTGCCCAAAGACATGACGGCCAAGCCGCCTAAGTTCGCGAGCTCATTGTTGGATCTCCTTCCTTCAGAGCTCCGCGCCTATAACAAGGTTTATGCAGGCCAGGATCTGATCCTTATCATCGCTTTGGATTCAGATGACAAAGATCCGCAGGCACTTAGGCAGGAGATATACAGCTGTGCAGCAAAGTTTGCTCCTGACATAAGAAGCGTTGTAGGCATCAGTACCGAAGAGATCGAAGCATGGATGCTCGGTGATAAGAGTGCGATTATCGATGCTTTCCCTGATTGTAACAAAGAGATCCTGGATTCTTACGAACAGGATTCCGTATGCGGAACGTGGGAGATCTTATGCCGCGCCATAAGTGAGAACGCAGAAGAACTTA
>Ga0310696_10010976_pt1 | contig 10353 bp, 9 predicted proteins | sample AusTroGonzalo_MG_4_FD_203885 | JGI IMG/M metagenome (GOLD analysis project Ga0310696, IMG submission 203885) | Bovine rumen microbial communities from tropical cattle in Woodstock, Queensland, Australia - Gonzalo_02 (v2) (version 2) | ecosystem: Host-associated > Mammals > Digestive system >... | reverse complement strand
TATAAGGAAGCGTACCTACAACACCAGCAGCAGGACTCTTCACGTAGCAGAAACTCAGCATCTCCTTAGCAGAGGCCAGACCAGCCTGAGCCAAAGCCAAAGCTGCTTTAGCACTCTCGTAAGAGTTGGTAGCCGACTGGAGTTCGAAATCACCAATCACTTTGTTCTCAAACAGCTTCTGAGCATTCTCATAAGAGAGCTTTGCTGTGTTACAAGCGGCCTGAGCCGTGTTGACAGAAGCCTGCGACTGGCGCACCTGGGCCTGATAGGTCACATTGTCGAGCACGAAGAGCACCTGGCCGGCACTCACCGTCTGACCTTCCTTCACATTGATCTGCGTGATGAATCCCTGTACCTTCGGACTGATCTGCACATCCTGCACACCCTTAATGGTGCCCGGATAGGTCGTCTGCATCTGAGTACTTGAGGTTCCCACGGTCACCACCGGATACTCGTTGTCGCCGAAACTAGGGCGACCGCCGCCACCACCGCACGAAGCCAGCAGCATCGTTGCAGCAGCAAACAATAAAATCTTCTTTTTCATACTTTTAAATCTATACTGAATTAATATTAAATTCGATTCTTCCCCGAAAACTCTATACGATCATTTCGGTTTTCGGGATGCAAAGGTACGAAAAATATATCTAAAGATATATCTGCCGCATCGGATTTTAACAAAGTTTATTGGCTATTATAGTTTTATATGAGTCCCATCTGCCTGGCTTTCTCCATTAGCAGTTGCATCAGCGGCTCCCGTTCGTTCTGCACTCGGTTGTCGAGAACGGCATCCTTCAGGAACTGTTTTAGCACACCCACCTCACGGCTGGGTTTCAGATGGAACATCTCCATGATCTCATTACCATCGATCACGGGCTGCAGCAGCCTGACATAGTCTTTTTCCTTCAGATCGGCGAGTTTCTCACGTACCATGCGGAAGTTCTCAAGAAACAGTTTCTTGCGAACCTCGTTCTTCGATGTAATATCAGCCTCACAGAGGGTCATCAAGTCGTCGATATCCTCACCGGCATCGTTCATCAGACGGCGCACGGCAGAATCTGTCACTTCATCGTCGGCAATGGCGATGGGACGCATATGCAGGTCAACGAGTTTCTGCACATACTTCATTTTGGCATCCATCGGCAACATCAGCCGACGGAAGATGACAGGCACCATCTTGGCACCTATGATATTATGGTTATGGAAAGTCCACCCTATGGCAGGATCCCAACGTTTTGACTTCGTTTTCCCTACATCGTGCAGCAACGCAGCCCAGCGAAGCCAGAGATCATTTTGATGAAGGTCGGAGGAGACGGCCACATTCTCAAGCACCTCCAGCGTATGGTAGAAGTTGTTCTTGTGGGCACGGCCATTTTTCTGTTCCACAATATCGAGAGCAGCCAGTTCGGGCAGGATAATCTGCAGTAACCCAGAGCGTTGTAGATATTCAAAGCCGATACTGGGATGCGGGGCGAGGATGATTTTATTCAGTTCGTCCTTGATGCGCTCACCGCTGACGATCTTAATACGATCAACCATCCTATCAAGCGCCTCGAATGTTTCACCCTCAATTTGGAAATTCAGTTGGGTAGCAAAGCGAATACAGCGCATCATACGCAGCGGATCGTCGCTGAAAGTGACCTCTGGATCGAGAGGTGTAGCTATGATACCATCCTCGAGATCGGCCAAACCGTTGAAAGGATCAACAAGCTCACCAAACCGATTCTTATTCAGGCAGATAGCCATTGCATTGATAGTAAAATCACGACGGTTCTGGTCATCTTCCAAGGTGCCATCTTCGACGATGGGCTTTCGGGAGTCATGGCTATAGCTTTCCTTACGGGCACCAACAAACTCCACCTCGTTTTCCACGCCCTTCTGACGGAACTTCACTTGGGCTGTACCGAAGTTCTTGAACACAGAAAGATGTGCCTTGCGACCCAACATCTGCTTCAACTCCTCAGCTACAGCGATGCCACTACCGACGACCACCACGTCAATGTCGTTCGAAGGCCGCTCCAGGAAAATATCCCTCACATAACCTCCCACAACATAGCACTCTACACCAAGACGGTCTGCCGCCTCGCTGATCTGGTGGAATATCGGCTGGTCAAGTATCTCTGCCAGTTCTTCGTCGGAATACAGTTTCATCGCTTGTTTCAGTTTCGGGCTGCAAAGTTACACATTTTTACGTAACAAATGAAGGGTAGATAAAAAAAATATCATAATTGTGCTAACATTTTAAAAATATTGCTTATCTTTGCAACGAAATTTAACTGAAACAATGATGAAGCAGTATTTATGGTCATTCGTCACCATCATCCTGATGAGCACACTCCATGTCTATGCAGAAAATTACAAGGACTTGGCTGCCATAAAGTTAGAGACGCCCGAGATGAAGCCCGAGCTCGTAAAACTGCCTGCCAACCCCTTCGCAGCCACAGTTCCCGTAACCACCGAACTAACGGGTAACAGCAATGGCATGGATTTCGATTTCTTCAAGTCGAAGACCAACCCCGGCGTCAAGCCTCATAAGTTCATGGACGACATGACGTTCGTGGGAATCCCCCTGTTCATCGCAGGTGTGGCCGTCAAGGGCGACAAAGCCATGTTTCGCGTCAACGACAAGAATGCCAGTAGAAGCACACAACTGCTATCGGACTTCAAGACTGGTATCGACGACTACTCGCAGTATTTTGGCCCAGCTATGACGGTGGGACTGAAGTTGGCAGGTGTCGAAGGTCGCAGCGACTGGCCCCGTATGCTCTCCAGTGCTGGTATGTCGTATGTCATTATGGCAGCTCTCGTCAACGGCATCAAATACACTGCCAAGGAAATGCGCCCCGACGGCAGTTCGGCCAACTCATGGCCTTCGGGACATACTGCCACCTCGTTCGTGGGAGCCACTCTGCTACACAAGGAATATGGAATGACGCGATCGCCCTGGTACTCGGTGGCCGGCTATGGCGTGGCAACAGCGACAGGCGTGATGCGCGTACTCAATAACCGCCACTGGATCAGCGATGTGATGTCGGGAGCCGGTATCGGTATCCTTTCCGGAGAGCTGGGCTATGCCATCTGCGACCTGCTGTTCAAAGGCAAGGGACTGCTTCGCAATGACCTCGAGACAAATTTCGATAAGCCCTCATTCTTCGCCATCTCCATGGGTATAGGCATTGGCACCAAGGAGATTGGATTCAGCAGAGACGATCTCGTCGACAAAGAGTATTATAGCGAAGAACTGGGCAGTATTGTCGAAGGCGACCCCATCAAGTTCCGTGCAGCCACGGTAGTAGATGCCGAAGGTGCTTATTTCTTTAATAAGTACGTAGGCGTCGGTGGCCGTTTCCGTGTCAGGGCCATGTCTGCCAAATCGTTCGGAGCCTTCACAGACATCGCCTTTATAGAAGGCTATGACGCTTGGGAAAGACTGGGTGGCATCTACGAGAAAGAAGGTGTGCCCTACGATGGGGAAGACTTCTTAAACAGGATCGGTTATGGAACTCCTGAGGGTCCTGTGACCGAGATGGGAGGCGTCGTCAAGAGCGACCATCTGGCAGAATTTATCGGCAGCGTAGGATTGTACTTCAATATACCGCTGTGCAAGCGTTTAGCTATCGGCACCAAGTTACTCATCGGCCGTTCCATTACCCAAGAACTCGACATCGACGGCTATGCCAAAGGAAACGTGATGGACATCGACTACAGTGTCACCCTCCAGAACGGACAGTTTATCAATCCAGAGATCAAATATCCTGTCAAAAACGGACAGACATACGACATGGAATGGAACTATGTGAAGTTGGGTGCCAACAACTCAACCTCATGGGGTACAGGACTGTCGCTCAACTATCAGTACAAGTCAAACTTCTCCTGGCGCATCTTCGCCGACTACGACTATAGCAAGAAGATTTATACAATGACGTACGACCCCTTCCATTTTATGCAGTACGGTCTGACGTCAAGTGCCTTCACACTGGCTCAGTTGTCGGACATCTCCACCGAGCTCTATCCCTTAGAATATAAAAGAACGAAAAAAATGTACTATTTCACCATCGGAGCATCTTTCATGGTGAACTTCTAATTTAATAAGACCAACGCAATGAGACGACTAGTGTTTTTTCTGACGACCATCTTTCTGGTCATTGCCTGTAGCGAGACTCCTCAGGAACAGGCCACACAACTTGCACAACAGGCTGCTACATGCTGTGAGGAAGGACGCCTCATGGAGGCCCGACTCCTTATCGACTCCCTCCGTCGTACCTACCCTGACATCGTTGAGGCACGGAAGGCTGCCCTGAAACTTCATCAGGATGTGGAAATAAAGATTGCCCAGCAAGAACTGGCACGCACGGACAGTTTGCTGATCCTGGCCAATCGTGAACTGGAGGCACGACAGCAACAGGTCGATGCCAACAAGGCAGCTCTGAAGGTAACGGCTGAAGAACTGACGCTGCTGACAAAGACAAGGATGCGCCGCGACTCCATCCGCACCCAGTTCGAGGCCCTCGGCATGAAGATCCGATACATCCGAAAGAAGCAGAAAGAAATGCAAGATCAGGACCAATGAAAGTTAAGAATTAAGAAAAAATGTACCCTCACAAACATTTTCTTAATTCTTAATTCTTAATTTTTAATTAAAAGATGTACCTTTGCACCCGATATGGACTATCAGGAGAAGACAAATGCCCAATTTGAGCAGGCCTTGGCAGAGTGCAGGGCCCTGTTCGAGAAGAAGCTTCATGACTATAAAGCCTCGTGGCGCATCCTGCGCCCGACGGCTCTCACCGACCAGCTTTTCATCAAAGCCAAACGCATTCGTTCCCTCGAAATCAAGAAGGAATCGAAAGTTGGCGAAGGTATCAGACCGGAGTTTATCGCACTGATTAACTACGGTATCGTGGGTCTCATACAACTCAGCAAGGGCTTTGCCGATACGGTGGACATGGACAACACAGAGGCGATGGCGCTTTACGACCAATTTGCCCATGAGGCTCTGGAACTGATGAAAAAGAAGAACCACGACTACGACGAGGCGTGGCGCTCCATGCGTGTCAGCAGTTATACAGATCTGATCCTGACAAAAATAGAACGTATTAAGGAAATAGAGAATCTGGGAGGCGAGACTCTCGTCTCTGAAGGTATCGATGCCAACTATATGGACATCATCAACTATGCGGTCTTTGGCGTAATTAAATTATCGGAGTGAGGAAGACGATTGTCAACATCTGCCGAATGATACTAGCCCTGACGTTCATCCTCTCAGGATTCGTCAAGGCGGTGGATCCCTTAGGTACACAGTACAAGATTCACGATTATCTGGCAGTGTGGGGACTGGCATCATATGTGCCCGACCTTCTCACGTTGGCTGGAGCAGTCCTGTTGGCTGCCATGGAGTTTATCCTCGGCATCTGCCTGCTCTTCGCCATCAGACGACGACTCGTGTCGAAGGTGGTGCTGGTAGTCATGCTCATCATGACACCGCTCACACTCTGGCTGGCAATCACCGATCCCATTAGCGACTGTGGCTGTTTCGGCGATGCACTGGTGCTCACCAACTGGCAGACGCTATGGAAGAATGTCGTGCTGCTCTGTGCGGCTATCGTCGTATGGAAATGGCCGACCCTCCAGCCACGACTCATCAGCGAGTCAAACCAGTGGATTGTGGTCAACTACTCAACGGTCTTCATCCTTTTCGTCATCGCCGGACGGAGCCTCTACACCCTACCCCAGTTCGATTTCCGCCCCTACCATGTGGGCGCAGACCTCAGGGCTGGTTGGCAACGGATGATGGAAGGCGAGGAGTCGCCCTACAGTGAATTCTTCATCGAACGGGCTGATGATGGCGAGGATATTACAGAGGCAGTACTCAACGACAGCGGATACACGTTCCTGCTCGTAGCCCCTCATCTGGAACAGGCCGACGACTCCCAACTCGATGAACTCAACAGCGTGTATGAGTACAGTTTGGACTACGGTTATCCGTTCTACTGTCTCACAGCCAGCACAGGCGCCGTCATCAGCCGCTGGTGCGACATGACGGGAGCAGAATATCCGTTCTGCAACACTGACGACATCACGCTGAAGACCGTCATACGGTCAAATCCAGGTTTGCTGCTCCTCCACGACGGCGTGGTCATCCGCAAATGGAGCCATAACGCCCTACCCTCAGAGAAGGCACTCACCAAGCGGCTCGAGGACAGTCCCCTCGGAAAGCAGCTTACCGACAGCACAACCAGTAAGATACTCTGGATACTCACGTGGTTTGTTCTTCCACTGGTCATCCTCACACTCGCCGACCGTCTTTGGGCCTGGACCCGCTGGGTACGTTCCAGCAAAAGACGGAAGAAGGCTAACTCCGATCAACAGACAGACAATAATAACCCAATTAATAAAAAAGTTAGTAATATGAGAAAGAAAATTGTAGCAGGAAACTGGAAGATGAACATGAATCTCCAGGACGGTATCGCTCTTGCAAAGGAGCTCAACGAAACATTAAAGGCTGACAAGCCCAACTGCGGTGTGGTTATCTGCACCCCGTTTATCCACCTCGCTTCTATCGCACAGTTCCTCGACCAGGACATCATCGGTCTGGGTGCTGAGAACTGCGCCGACAAGGAGAAGGGTGCCTTCACCGGTGAGGTAAGTGCCGAGATGGTGAAGTCGACTGGCGCTCAGTACGTGATCCTCGGCCACTCCGAGCGTCGTGAGTACTACAAGGAGACTCCCGAGATCCTGAAGGAGAAGGTGCTGCTCGCCCAGAAGAACGATCTGAAGGTGATCTTCTGTATCGGTGAGAGTCTGGAGGAGCGCGAGGCCGGCAAGCAGAACGAAGTTGTGAAGGCTGAGCTCGAGGGTTCTGTGTTCAATCTCTCTGAGGAGGACTTCCGCAAGATCGTCATCGCCTACGAGCCCATCTGGGCCATCGGTACTGGTAAGACCGCTACCGCTGAGCAGGCTGAAGAGATCCACGCTTATATCCGTTCAATCATCGCCGAGAAGTATGGCGAGGCTGTGGCTGACGATACCACCATTCTCTATGGCGGTTCTTGCAAGGCCAGCAACGCCCCCGAGCTTTTCGCTAAGCCCGACATCGACGGTGGCCTCATCGGCGGTGCTTCGCTGAAGGCAGCAGATTTCAAAGGAATCATCGACGCCTGGAAGAAGTGAGACGACTGGTATTGACCATAGTACTGTGTGCCGGCTGCTGGATGGCAGCCGACGCACAGTCTACCTTTACCGAACAGTTGCAGCAGAGCAAAAACGGTGAAGGCAAGGTGACCATCACCCAAGACAAGGACATCGAGAAACTCGTCAACACCCCGACGACAGCCCCGACGCCCGCCACTCCCGCCAAACCCCAACAGACCGCCAAGCCAACGGAGAAGTCTGACAAGGACAAGACGAGTGTGGACCTGAAGGACATCGACGACCTGACCGATGGCACAGCCGTCCCCGACACCATCGACTTCCGTAAGAAGGTCATGAAAGGTGGTACCAAGGTCAACGGTTTCCGTGTCCAGGTTTATGCCGGTGGCAACGGTCGTACTGACCGCATGAAGGCCCAGCGCACTGGCGACGAGATTAAATCGCTCTTCCCCAACGAGCCCGTCTATGTGCATTTCTACTCCCCACGATGGATCTGCCGTATGGGCAACTACCGCACCTATGAAGAGGCGCACGACGTCCTCACAAGGGTGAAGCAGCTCGGCTACACGTCAGCTGTCATCGTCAAGGGGAAAATAACCGTTTATTATCCATGACACCCGACGACAGTATTATCAACGAGACCTACGCCTTCCGTTCCGGACAAGACGAACTGGCAGGCCATTACCGTCAGATTCTCACCCTGTTGGGCGAGGACCCTGAACGCGAAGGACTGCTGAAGACTCCCCTACGGGTAGCCAAAGCCATGCAGGTGCTCACCCGTGGCTACCAGATGGACGCCCACAAGGTACTCACCGATGCCCTGTTCAAGGAAGACTATTCCCAGATGGTCATCGTCAAGGACATCGACTTCTTCTCCCTCTGCGAGCACCACATGCTGCCCTTCTACGGCAAGGCACACGTGGCATATATCCCTAACGGCTACATTACCGGACTGTCGAAGATAGCCCGTGTAGTCGACATCTACGCCCACCGTCTTCAGGTACAGGAGCGTATGACGCAGCAGATCAAAGACTGTATCCAGGAGACACTCAAGCCCATGGGTGTAATGGTGGTCATCGAGGCCCGCCATATGTGTATGCAGATGCGCGGTATCGAGAAGCAGAACGCCATCACCACCACCAGTGACTTCAGTGGTGCATTCAACCAAGCCAAGACCAGGCAAGAATTTATGAACTTAATTCACAATAATCAAATTTAGCGACTATGAACCCAATAGACAACCAAAATTACAAAACCAACGAATCCGTAGGCAAGATGTTCCTCCACAGCTGCCTTGGCAAGTTCATTATCTTTGTAGCTATCCTCGTGGTGCTGTTTATCATCGCCGTTCTCACCAAACCTACAGATCAGGAGATGCGTGATGAGATGAACGACAACATCATGCAATGTATGGAGATGAACGACAGTATCCGTGGCGATCAGATCGACGACTTTGTACACAACATCGGTTTCATCTTCACTACTGCCGACACAACGAAGGTTGGCCAGGAATGGCGGAAGATATTCGACAAGTACAACCGTCTGGAGATCTTCAACCACTCGTTCTTCCGCACGGCTTACGTCTATAACAATATCAAGACTGAGGGCACACGCGTTGGTTTTGGTCTTTTCGGCGTGGTAATCCCGACAGCCAACTTCAACGATTTCCTGCTGCGTGTAGGACCGATGCGTAAGAGCTACAACCAACGACTCATCAGGTCAACCGTTATCAATGGTGACTTAGGTACGAACCCCAATATCCAGGAATACCACTACAAACGTAATCCTGACGATTAACAATAAAAAAAGGTTTCTCGATGTGAGAAACCTTTTTTCTTTCTAATCCTTTATTATTATTTCACCTGTACGACGAGGTACTTGCTGGTCGACCAGAAGCGCTGAGGATCGGTGATGCGGAGTACATACTGCTTCTTGGCATCGCGCTGCAGAGTGTAACTGCCTGCTGGATGGTTGGTCAGGATCTCTGCCGATGAGCTGTACAGTTTGATCTCCTTGTCAATACGGATATCGATCTTTGTGAAGTAGTCCTTGTTGAAGTTAGACTGCAGCACCTCACCATGGTCGAGGATATTCTGCTCCTTCAGCTCCTTCTTTGTACCGAAGACGAACCATGCAGAGTGGAGAGCCTTATCCTGTGTAGAGATGGTCTCAGCTTTCTGGGTGTTCTCCTCCTTCAGGTTGGTAACGTTCTCGTTAAGGTCGGCCACCTGCTCGTCGAGCTCGGCGATATGGATGTCCTTTCTGTCGAGTTCCTCGCGGAGAGCCTGCAGCTGCTTGTCCTTCACTGCCATCTGCTCTGTCAGGTTGTCGAGGATCTTCTTCAGCTGATCACCCTTGACGGTGCTCTCACGAACCTGCTGCTTCAGTTTGTTGATCAATTCTTTGTTCTGCTTCATGGCAGACTGAATGAACTGCATATTCTCCTGAATGCGCACCTTGGTGTTAGTACCTTCGCCCTCCTTAGCCAGCGTCACACGGTTCTGAGCCTCGGTAATCTCACGGAAGCCTTCCTCGATGTCGCTGAGGGTGGTCATCATGTCGTTGATCTCATTGTCCTTCTGAGCAATGATCTGTTCAAGCGAGTCACGCTGCATGAGTGCTGCCTGTTCCGCTTTCTTCACTCCATCGTTGCAACTTGCAACCATCAGGCCGCTAAGGGCCACAATAACTAGTTTTTTCATAATGAATGCTTTATAGTTGGAATTTATAATTATTTCACCTTTTCATTCTTTCACCTTTTCACGGTCCCTGAGCTTGTCGAAGGGCACCTTTCCCGCCAATATGATAACGATCTCACCTTTCGGTTCATGCTCCGTAAAGTGGGCGATCACCTCCTCAAGGCTCCCTCGGACACTCTCCTCGTGCACCTTCGAGATCTCCCGGCAGACGCTCACCTGACGATCACTGCCAAAGAACTCTGCGAATTGCTGCAAGGTTTTCACCAGTCTGTAGGGCGACTCGTAGAAAATCATCGTGCGCTGCTCGGTCTGAAGCGACTCGAGACGAGTCTTCCTTCCCTTCTTCTGAGGCAGGAATCCCTCAAACACAAAACGATCACAGGGCAGTCCGCTCGACACCAAGGCCGGCACAAAGGCCGTAGCACCAGGCAGGCACTGTACCTCGACCCCAGCCTTCACGGCCTCACGGACAAGGAAGAATCCTGGATCGCTGATGCCTGGGGTACCA
>Ga0310696_10010975_pt1 | contig 10353 bp, 3 predicted proteins | sample AusTroGonzalo_MG_4_FD_203885 | JGI IMG/M metagenome (GOLD analysis project Ga0310696, IMG submission 203885) | Bovine rumen microbial communities from tropical cattle in Woodstock, Queensland, Australia - Gonzalo_02 (v2) (version 2) | ecosystem: Host-associated > Mammals > Digestive system >... | reverse complement strand
TCCCCGGTTGCCGTCGCTTCGCGACCCCTCCCATTAATGGGCCCCTCCCTCTTACGATGCCGAGGGTGGCACGGGCACCGGAGAGACAGTTGCCGACCGCCTGCAATGCAAGTATATGAGGTATTTTTCCAGATTATTGCTGGCTGCGGCCATCGTTCTGCCGTTTGCCAGTTGTACGCCGAAAGGCGGAGATGACCCCTGGGCCGAGGCCCAGCGCGTCCTTACCGGCATGACCCAGGTCCATTTCCCGGACCGGAGCGTCAGCATCACCGACTTCGGCGCTGTTCCGGGCGATTCCCTGCAGCTCGCCACCGAGGCCATCGCCAACGCCATCCTGGCGATGAACCAGGCCGGCGGCGGTACCGTGATCGTGCCCGACGGCACCTTCTGGACCGGTCCCGTCACCCTCAAGAGCAACGTCAACCTCTTCCTGGCCGACGCCGCCGTCCTGAAATTCACCACCGAGGTGAAGCAGTATTTCCCGGCCGTCCCGTCCCGCTGGGAGGGCATCGACTGCAACAACACCCACCCGCTCATCTACGCCTACGGCGAGACCAACATCGCCATCACCGGCAAGGGCACCATCGACGGCTGCGCCGCCAACGACAACTGGTGGGGCCGCGGCCGCATCAAGGAGCGCCGCCCCTGGCCGCTCCACCCGGAAGACCCCAAATCGGAGATGATGGAGGGCTCGCGCGTCCGGCTGCTGGCCTGGGGCGAGAGCGGCACGCCGATGTATGAGCGCACCTTCACGGAAGTGGACGGCCTGCGCCCGCAGACCATCCATTTCAACCGTTGCACCACCGTACTGATCGAAGGCGTGACCTTACTCAATTCGCCTTTCTGGGTGATCCACCCGCTGATGTGCAACGACCTCACCGTCCGGGGCGTGACTGTCAACAACAACGGCCCCAACGGTGACGGCTGCGATCCGGAGTCCTGCCGGAACGTCCTCATCGAAGGCTGCACCTTCAACACCGGCGACGACTGCATCGCCATCAAAAGCGGCCGCAACGAGGACGGCCGCAAATGGGGCATCCCCTCGGAGAACATCATCGTCCGCAACTGCACGATGGCCAACGGCCACGGCGGCGTGGTGATCGGTTCCGAGATCTCCGGCGGCTACAAGAACCTCTGGGTGGAGAACTGCCGGATGGATTCGCCCAACCTCGACCGCGTGATCCGCATCAAGACCTCCACGGCCCGCGGCGGCGTGATCGAAGGCATCCACGTGCGCAATGTCGAGGTGGGACAGTGCCGCGAGGCGGTGCTGCGCATCAACCTCCGGTACGAGCAGAACGAAATCGCCCGCCGGGGCTTCATTCCGGAGGTGCGCGACGTCACGCTTGAGAACGTGACCTGCAAGAAATCCACCTACGGCATACGCCTGGACGGCCTGGACGAAGAGACCCGCATCAACGACATCACCCTGCGCAACTGCCATTTCGAGGGGGTGGAGAAGGATCCCATCCTGCAGTCCGGCCTCGTCGGGACCGTCACTTTCGAGAATACAACCATCAACGGCCTTCCTCTTTAACTTTGTTGCTGTTTTTGTAAATTATTAATTATAAACCAATCACAATAATGCTCCGGGGCTTTTTCCCCAAGGCAAATCTATAACTTGCAGATAATCAGAACTTTCAGAAAACAGCCGTTTATGTATAAACTATTTTCCTTCTTTTTTCTTTTATTAAGCTTCGCTTGCGCCGCCCAGCAGACGCAGACCCTCTATCTCTCCGGCACCGGCCTGGATGACACCGTCTCCTGGCAGTTCCGTTGCTCGGACGGGGCGAACAGCGGCAAATGGAGCACCATCGCCGTCCCTTCGCAATGGGAGCTTCAGGGTTATGGCGAATACAATTACGGACGTTCGGCCGGACCCGGGCGCAAGCCGCTCGACGAATACGGCGAATACCGCTACAACTTCAAGGTGCCCGCCGCCTGGCGCGGAAAGACGGTCCACATCGTCTTCGAGGGCGTGATGACCGACACGGAAGTGCTGATCAACGGCAAGAGCGCAGGGCCCGTGCACCAGGGCGGCTTCTACCGCTTCAGCTATGAGATCTCCGGACTCCTGAAATACGGCGCCTCCAACAAACTGGAGGTCACGGTCCGCAAGGAATCCGCCAACGCCTCCGTCAACAATGCCGAGCGCCGCGCAGACTGGTGGAACTTCGGCGGCATCTACCGACCGGTCTACCTCACCGCCACGGCCCCCGAGCACATCGCGCATATCGCGCTGGATCCCCGCGCCGACGGTACGATGGGCGTGGACCTGGAGTTGGAGAACGCCCCGGCCGGAGCCTATGTGCGCTACACGCTGACCCCGCTCACGGCCCCCAACGGGCCGGCACAGGTGCGGGAGACGACGCCTTTCGCCGGCGCGACCGGAAACGCTGTCCACCACGACCTCGCCTGGGCCCGGATCGCCCCCTGGGAGTGCGAGCACCCCAACCTCTATACCCTTAAGGTAGAGCTGCTTTCCCCCGCAGGCACGGTCCTGCACGAGGAGCAGCTGCGCACGGGCTTCCGCACCGTGGAGCTGCGCCCCGGAGACGGCCTCTACGTCAACGACGTCAAGGTGGTCCTCAAGGGCATCAACCGCCACGTCTTCCATCCGGAGGGCGGGCGCTGCTCCTCCCCCGCCATCAGCCTGGGCGACGCCCTGCTGATCAAGGAGATGAACATGAATGCCGTCCGTTCCCACTATCCCCCGGATGTCCATTTCCTGGACATGTGCGACTCGCTGGGTATCTTCTACCTCGACGAGCTGGCGGGCTGGCACGGCCGCTACGACGATGAGGTCGGGCCCGGGCTTGTGGCCGAGATGGTGCGGCGCGACGTCAACCATCCCTGCATCATCCTCTGGGATAACGGCAACGAGGGCGGCTGGAACACCCACCTCGATCCCCTCTTCGCCGCGAATGACCCGCAGAAGCGCCACGTGATCCATCCCTGGGCCGATTTCGACGACCTCGACACCCACCACTACCCCACCTACCTGACCGGCGTGGGCCGCTTCACCAACGGCTACAAGGTCTTCATGCCCACGGAGTTCATGCACACCAACTCCGACCAGGGCGGCGGCGCGGGCCTGGAGGACTTCTGGGCCAGCTGGACGGAGCATCCTCTCTTCGCCGGCGGCTTCATCTGGGCCTTCGTGGACGAGGCCGTGGTGCGGCGTGACCGCGACGGCCTGATGGATGCCAATTTCGATATGGGCAACGACGGTGTCGTGGGTCCGTACCGCGAGAAAGAGGGCAGCTTCTGGGCCATCCGCGACATCTGGGCGCCCATCCAGTTCCGCAAACTCCTCATCACCCCTTCCTTCCGGGGCGACTTCTACGTCACCAACAAGTTCCTCTACACACGCCTGGACGCCTGCACGATGCAGTACCGGCTGAAGAAGATCGGCACGCCCGCGGAAGGCGCCACGTCGGAGGTAACGGCCACCGGCTTCATCCCGATGCCCCCGCTCGTTCCGAACACCACGGGCATCATGCACATGCATCTCCCCGCCGGCTTCTTCGACGCGGACCTGCTGGAGCTGGAGGCCTTCGGTCCGGACGGCAAGAGCATCTGCACCTGGACCTGGCCCATCCACTACGCCGCGGACTACCTCGCCCGGCACGGGTTTGACGTGAATGCCGCGCGCGCCCACCAGCCAGGGGCCGCCGCGCCGGCCGTCGTCTCCGAGCACGACGGGCTCCACACCCTGTCCGCAGGCGGGCTGAGCGTGGACTTCAACGCCGAAACCGGCGACCTGGCGCAGATCCGCAAGGACGGCAAGACCGTTCCCTTCGGCAACATGCAGCCGGTCGGCATCAAATACCGCTTCGTCAGCGGCTATTCCCGCCGGGACGGCGACGACGCCGTCTACGTGGCCAAGTATCTGGGCGCCGTGGACAGCATCGTCTGGCGCGTGGGACGCGACGGCCGCCTCGGGATGGACGCCGTGCTGCTCAACCGCGACAACGGCGGCGTGCGCGGCGGCTTCGACGACGGCTTCATGGACACGGAGATCCTGGATCTCGGCTTCACCTTCGATTACCCCGAGGAGGGGGTGACCGGGATGGAGTGGCTGGGCCGCGGCCCCTACCGCGTCTGGAAGAACCGCCAGCGCGGCCACAACATCGACCTCTGGCAAAAGGGCTACAACCGCACCATTACGGGCCGTTCCGTGCGCGGGCCGCTCGAGTACCCCGAATTCAAGGGCTACCATGGCAACGTCTACTGGGCCCGCATCGAATCCGAGGACACGCCGCTTACGCTCTACAGCGCCACCGACGGCCTCTTCGTGAAGGTCTTCAACCCGGACGAGCCCACCGACACCTTCTCCCGCCTGCTGCCCGAACTGCCCGGCGGAGGTATCTCCCTGCTGCTCGATATCCAGGCCATCAAGAGCTTCAAGCCCATCCCCCAGCAGGGTCCGCACAGCCAGCCCGGCAACATCCGCATCAAGTCCGGCGACGAAGGCCTGCGGATGCGCGTTTGGTTTGATTTCCGATAACCGTTAGATTGATATGAAAAGCAAATTCCTCATTTTCCTCGTGGCCTGCCTCGCCGTCTGGACGGCCGGTGCGCAGACTGCCTACGATTACACCAAGCTCCGGATGGAGGATCTCGGCCGCGGCGTGGTCGCCGTGCGCAAGAGCCCTTCGGAGGTCTTCGTAGCCTGGCGCTACCTCAGCCAGGACCCGGAGAATGCCAAATTCAACGTGTACCGCGACGGCGTCAAGCTCACCCGCAAGCCGGTCGCGGACGTGACGTTTTTTGTTGATTCCTACGCTGGGACGGAAGCGGCCCGCTATGAGGTGCGCCCGGCTTCCGGCAAGGGCAAGGCCGGCAGTTTCACTCTGCCTGCAGGAGCCCCCGAAGGCTACATCCCCATCCCGCTCGAGATCCCCGAGCGGCGTCCGACCCCCATCGGCGGCGGAGCCGATTACTCCCCCAACGACTGCTCGGTAGGAGATGTGGACGGCGACGGAGAATACGAGATCTTCCTCAAATGGGACCCCTCCAACTCCCACGACAACGCCCACAACGGCTACACCGGCGAGGTCTACATCGACTGCCTCAAGCTGAGCGGCGAACGCCTCTGGCGCATCGACCTCGGGCGGAACATCCGCGCCGGGGCCCACTACACCCAGTTCATCGTCTATGACCTCGACGGTGACGGCTGCGCCGAGCTGGTCTGCAAGACCTCCGACGCCACCGTGGACGGCACGGGCCGGATCATCGGCGACGCCATCGCCGACTACCGCGAGCACGTCCGCCAGACGCAGGGACGCATCATGCGGGGCAACGAATACCTCACGGTCTTCAACGGCCGCACCGGCGCCGCGATGGCCACGGTGGACTATGTCCCGGGACGCGGCGAAAACGGCTCCTGGGGCGACCGCAACGCCAACCGCAGCGACCGCTACCTCGCCGCCCTCGCCTTCCTGGACGGGGAGCATCCGAGCGTGGTGATGTGCCGCGGCTACTACACCCGCGCCACGCTGGCCGCCTGGGACTGGGACGGCAAGGAGCTGAAGCTCAAATGGTTCTTCGACTCCCACAGCGACGACGCCCTCAAGGGCTATGACGGACAGGGCAACCACAACCTCCGTGTGGCCGATGTCGACGGCGACGGCTGCGACGAAATCCTCTACGGCTCCTGCTGCATCGACCACGACGGCACGGGGCTCTATTCCAACGGCCTCGGCCACGGCGATGCGATGCACCTCGGGGCGATGGTCCCCGGCAGCCCGAAGCTGCAGGTCTGGATCGGCCACGAGAACCGGGGCGTGGGCTCCGCGCTCGTGGACGCCGCAACCGGAGCACTTATCTACCGCATCCCGTCCAACATCGACGTCGGCCGCTCGATGGCCGCCGACATCGATCCGACGAACCCCGGCTGGGAGATGTGGAGCAGCGCCACCGCCGGCATGCGCAACTACCGCGGCGAGGTGGTCGGCCCGCAGCCGAACTCCGTCAATTTCGCCGTCTGGTGGGACGGCGACCTCTCGCGGGAGCTGCTGGACCGCAACTTCGTCCAGAAATACAATCCGCAGACCGGCGAGCTGGAGATCCTCCGCGAATTCACCGGAGCCGCCTCCAACAACGGCACCAAAGCCACCCCCGCCCTGTCCGGCGACCTGCTGGGCGACTGGCGCGAGGAGGTACTGCTCCGTTCCGAGGACAACAGCGAGCTGCGCCTGTATGTCTCGACCGAGCCGACGAAGTACCGCTTCCACACCTTCCTGGAGGATCCGGTCTACCGCACCAGCATCGCCGCCGAGAACGTCTGCTACAACCAGCCGCCCGAGACGGGCTTCTATTTCGGAGAGGAGCTCAACGGCAAGTTCCGCGGCACCACCGTCAAGGGCATCCAGGTCCAGGAGCCCAGGATCCTGATGGACGTGCTGCGCGACTCCGTGATCATCGGCCGCGAGCGGATGCAGACGGTGCCGCCCGGTGCCTTCGGCAATCCCAACGGCACCCCGCCGCAAGGTCAGCGCCCGCAGGGACCCCAGCCTGGCGTTCCGAGCGGAGCGAGGCCCGCATCAGCGGGCGCCCCGGAACGTCAGCAAGGTGCTCCAGGCACCGCAGCAGTGCAGAGGCCCGGTGGAGGCGCAGCCGGAACCGGCATCAATAATAATGGCGGCCCAAGGCCCGCAGGGCCGCAGGGCCGACGGGGTATGCCGCAGGCGAATCCCTGGGACAACAGTTATTTCGATGCGACGCCCGACAGCCTCGACCTGGCGAAGACCGCCCGGCCCGTGGCAGGCAGCAGCCGCAAGGACAAGCACCCGGTCCTCTTCCTGATCGGGGACTCCACGATGCGCACCGGCACACGCGGCAATGGCGACAACGGTCAGTGGGGCTGGGGCTACTACGCCCACGAATGGTTCGACGAGGACAAGATCACCGTCGAGAACCACGCCCTCGGCGGGCTCTCCTGCCGCACCTTCTACCGCGACTGGTGGCCCGATGTCATCAAGGGCGTGCAGAAAGGCGACTACGTGATCATCCAGATCGGCCACAACGACAGCGGTCCCTACGACACTCCGTTCGGCCGCTCCTCCATCCCCGGCACCGGCAAGGAGACGGTCGACGTAACCCTGATGGACGGACGCCAGGAGACGGTTCTGAGTTACGGCGAGTACCTGCGCCGCTACATCGACGAGGTCCGCGCCAAGGGCGCCACGCCGATCCTCTTCACCCTCACGCCGCGCAACCAGTGGGACGACGGCAAGGTCCGCCGCAAGGACGACTCCTACAACATCTGGATCCGCGAGATCGGCCGCGAAAAGAAGGTCCCCGTGGTGGACCTCGAGGACATCTCCGCCCGCGATTTCGAGAGCTGGAGCCATTTCAAGGTGGACTATATGTTCTACCGGGACAACATCCACTCCAGCGCCTTCGGGGCCGCCCACAACGCCTATTGCGCCGCCCGCGGCATCGCCGGCTGCGCGGAGAGCGACCTGCGGAAGTATCTCAAGCCCCTGGATCTCCCCACCCAGGAGTTTACCCGCGAACCCGGCAAGCCCGCCCTCATCGTGACGGGAGACAGCACCATCCAGAACACCGACTCCGATCCCGACGGGATGTGGGGCTGGGGCAGCGTGCTGGAGACCGTCTTCGACCCGGAGCGCATCACGCTCGTCAACGCCGGCAAGGCCGGCCGCAGCGCACGCACCTTCCTCGACGAAGGCCGCTGGGAGAAGGTCTACAACAGCCTCCAGCCGGGCGACTTCGTCGTGATCCAGTTCGGCCACAACGATATGGGCCCCATCGACCGGCCGCCGTTCCGCGCTGAACTGCCCGGCGACGATGACGACAGCGACAACTACTTCATGCCCGACAAGCGCAAATACCAGGTCATCTACAGCTATGGCTGGTACCTTCGCAAGTTCATCGACGAGGTGCGCGAGAAGGGCGCCACGCCCATTCTCGTGAGCCTCACGCCGCGCAACGAGTGGCCCCACGGCAAGATGGAGCGCCGCGACGACAGCTACGGCATCTGGGTGCGCGACGTCGTGCGCCGGACCGGAGTGGACTTCGTCGACATGCACAACATCACGGCCGACTACTACGATACCCTCGGTCCCGAAGCCACCAAGGCCTACTACAAGAACGATCACACCCACACCTCCCGCCTCGGCGCCGAGCGCAACGCGCGTTCCTTCGCCGAAGGGCTCCGGGCGCTGGGACACCCCCTGGCGAAATACCTGAAATGATATGAAACTCCGTTCCCTGACCCTCGCAGCCCTCGGGCTGTTCAGCCTTACCGCGATGCACGCCCAGTCCACCGACTGGTACGCCCCCACGCGCGAGAACAAGCCGTTCGTCCGCTGGTGGTGGCTCGGCAGCGCCGTCGACCAGGAAGGCCTGACGTACAACCTCGAAGCGTTCGCCCGCGCCGGCATCGGCGGCTATGAAGTCACGCCCATCTACGGCGTACAGGGCAACGAAGCCAACGACATCGACTACCTCTCCCCCAAATGGATGGAGATGTACCGCTGGCTCGTGGACGAGTCGAAGCGCCTCGACCTGGAGTGCGACCTCAACAACGGTACGGGCTGGCCCTTCGGCGGGCCGCAGATCACCCCGGAACTGGCCGCCCAGAAGATGGAGGTCGGTCCCGACGGGATCCAATCCGTCCAGACCCGGCAGATGGTCAAGCGGGCCGCCCCGGGCGGGGAAGGCTTCGTGATGGACCACTATAACCCGGAGGCCCTCAAGGTCTACCTGGACCGCTTCGACAAGGCATTCGCCGCGAGCGGCGCCCCCTGGCCGCACACCTTCTTCAACGACTCCTACGAAGTCTACGGGGCCAATTGGACGCCGGAGTTCGCCCGCATCTTCCGCGAGCGCTACGGCTACGACATCGAGCCCTTCCTCCAGCAGCCGAAGCCCGGCGACGACGATTACGACCGGGCCATTGCGGACTACCGTGAATGCCTGGGCACGCTCCTGGTCGAGAACTTCATCGACCCGTGGATCGCCTGGTGCCACAGCCACGGCTCGCTGGTGCGCAACCAGTCCCACGGCTCCCCCGCCAATCTCCTGGACGTCTACGCCGCCGTGGACATCCCCGAGTGCGAGACCTATGGCCGCACCGTCTTCGACATCCCCGGCCTGCGGCAGGACCCGATCGGCCGTCCCAACGACGGCGATCCGGCCGTGCTGAAGCTCGCTTCCTCCGCTGCCCACGTGGCCGGCAAGAAGTACACCTCCAGCGAGACCCTGACCTGGATGACGGAGCATTTCCGCACCTCCCTGAGCCAGTGCAAGCCCGAAATCGACCAGATGTTCGCCGCCGGCGTCAACCACGTCTATTTCCATGGCGCGCCCTATTCCCCGAAGGGGGCGGAGTTCCCGGGCTGGATGTTCTACGCATCCATCAACATGTCGCCCACCGGCGGGATGTGGAAGGACGCCCCGGCGCTGTTCGAGTACATCGCGCGCTGCCAGGCCTTCCTGACTGCGGGCGAGCCGGACGGGGACTTCTATCTCTATTTCCCGGTCTATGACCTCTGGAGCAGCAGCACACAGAGCGCCTACATGATGTTCGACATCCACTCGATGGGCCGCACGATGCCCGCGGTGAAGGCCGCGATGAACCGCATCGTCGCCGCCGGCTTCGACGCCGACTACATCTCCGACAAGCAGCTCTGCTCGATCGATGTCCGCAAGCCCGTGATCGTCCCCGACGTGCAGCTGATGCCGGTGGAGACGGTCCGTCGCCTGGCCGAACTCAAGAAGCAGGGCGTGCCCGTCTACTTCATCGGGAGCATCCCCAAGGACGTCCCCGGGCTGCATGACCTGGCCGCCCGCCGCAAGGCCTTCAAACAGGCCGCCAAGGGCCTGGGCAAGCCCACGACCCTGGAGCAGGTATTCGCTGCCTACACCCCCGAGACCTTCAAGAGCGAGTGGGGCGGGCAGATGATCCGCCGCCGCAACGAGTGCGGGGGCTGGAACTATTTCGCGGCGATGCTGCAGGACCGCAGCGTGGACGGGTGGGTGAAGCTCGCCACCCCGGCCGCCGGGGCGATGCTCTATGACGCCGTGTCCGGCCGCTCCGGCGCCGCCCAGGTGCGGACCGCCGCCGACGGCTGCGCCGAAGTGCGCCTGCAGCTGCTGCCCGGTGAATCCATCCTGATCAAGACTTTCCCGGAGCCCCTGTCCGGGGTCTCCGCGTGGCGCTACACCGCCGCCCTGGGCGAACCCGTCCCTGTTGACCGCGCCTGGAACATCTCCTTCCCCGAGAGCGATCCGCCCATCCCCGGCAACTTCCTCACGGACAAGCCGCAGGACTGGACGAAGCTGAAGGTGGATGCCGCCAAGGTCAACTTCGGCACCGCC
>Ga0310696_10010974_pt1 | contig 10353 bp, 8 predicted proteins | sample AusTroGonzalo_MG_4_FD_203885 | JGI IMG/M metagenome (GOLD analysis project Ga0310696, IMG submission 203885) | Bovine rumen microbial communities from tropical cattle in Woodstock, Queensland, Australia - Gonzalo_02 (v2) (version 2) | ecosystem: Host-associated > Mammals > Digestive system >... | reverse complement strand
CCCTCCGCCTGCGGCGGCAAGGCCAACTGCGGCCAGTGCAAGCTCCAGGTGATTGAAGGCGGCGGCACCATCCTCCCCACTGAGACGGGCTTCTTCTCCCGCAAGCAGATCAAGGAAGGCTGGCGTCTGGGCTGCCAGGTAAAGGTGAAGGACAACATCCAGATTGCCGTTCCGGAGAGCGCCCTCAGCGTTAAGAAGCTCGAGTGCGAAGTTATCTCCAACGAGAACGTGGCCACCTTTATCAAGGAGTTCACCGTGCGTCTGCCCGAAGGCGAGCACATTGACTTCAAGTCCGGTGAGTACATCCAGATCGATATCCCCGAGTACGAGGCAGACTTCTCCGATATGGGAGTGGCCGATATCTACAAGGGCGACTGGGAAAAGTACGGCATCACCGGCCTCAAGTTCAAGAACACCGTTCCCACCATCCGTGCTTACTCCATGGCCTCGTATCCTGCCGAGAAGGACGTGATCAAGCTCAACGTGCGTATCGCAACGCCTCCGTTCGACCGCACCCAGCCCAAGGGCGTGTTCAAGTTCGTGCCCGGCGTTCCTCCGGGAATTGCCTCCACGTATGTGTTCTCCCGCAAGCCCGGTGACAAGGTTATGATCTCTGGTCCTTACGGTGAGTTCCTCCTCCCCAAGGACGATCCTGATTCCCAGGAATACGTATTCGTGGGCGGTGGCGCCGGTATGGCCCCCCTCCGCAGCCACATCATGCACCTGTTCAAGACCCTCAAGACCAAGAAGGAAGTGCACTTCTTCTATGGCGCCCGCGCCCTGGTGGAAGCCTTCTATCTGGAAGACTTTGCGGAAATCGAGAAAGAGTTCCCCAACTTCCACTTCCATCTTGCCCTTGACCGTCCGGATCCCGCAGCCGATGCTGCAGGCGTGAAGTACACCGCCGGCTTCGTTCACAATGTAATGAACGAGACCTACCTCAAGGACCATGAGGCCCCCGAGGATATCAAGTACTTCATGTGCGGTCCGCCCATGATGACCAAGTGCGTATGCGACCTCCTGGATTCCCTGGGTGTTGCTCCCGAGAGCATCCTCTTCGACAACTTCGGCGCCTAAGATCGCCGAAACTCCATAAAAAAACCGGTTCAAATCTGAACCGGTTTTTTTGTTATCCTATGTAATGCATCATTAAGATTCGGATGCAGTCCGATACCCGTTTCTCGGTATCCGTCGCTTTCTCGTAAAGCTCTGCCAGATTCTTGTACTTGGTCATTTCCCGGAGGTCGGGCTCCTGGGTAAAGATGTAGCCGATGTAGCTCTCGTAGGCTTCGTCGGCCTCGTGCTCCAGCTCGGTCACGCGGTCTGCCTGAAGGATAATGGCCGAAGCGTTTTTGCGGATGTCCACCAGCAGGGGGAAGATAGCCTTGAGGGCCTGGCTCTCCTCCAGGATGATGCGGGACAGATCCTGCAACTGGGGGTCTATCTTGGCGGGCTGGTAAATATTAAGGGCGTTGGAAGCATCCTTGATCACATCCAGTACATCGTCCAGGGCCATGGCTATGGTGGTCAGTTCCCTACGCACGCCGGAAGTAAAGAGGGCGTGGGCCGACTGCTCCCGGAACTCGGTGAGCTGGGCGTCTCCCATGTGCTCGTTGTTTCTGATTTCCGAGTACACGGTTTTCCAGTGGTCCCGGTCCAGGGACTGCTGCATCTCGCAGAGGAGCTCGGCGCTTTGACAGAGAAGCTGAGCCTGCCGCTCAAAGATGGGCAGGATTTCTCGCATGGGGTAGAATACACTTGTTAAGTTCATAAGAAACAATATTTTTTCAACCGAATTTTCGGTTAAAACAGCAAAACTTTTTCTAAAACCTTCTAATACAACACTATTTTTTTTACGATGCTTGGAATCCGGATATCCAGTGCCTAGCTTTGCTTCCAGACCAAGACCCTAAAACCATGACGCGAAGAAAAAACACAGGCCGGACTTCTATTCTACACCCCGTCTTAATGTCTTTTGCAACCTGCCGCATTTCTGTGGCCATCACTGCGTTCTTGCAGGCTCCGGCCTTTTTTTCTTCGTGTGAGCGCCCTCTCGTAAGTGAAGATGCCCCCATGGGGCCACAAATATATATACAATGGACAAAAAATACAACACCGGAAGCCATTGATTTATTCTTTTTCGATACGCTGGGAGCCCAGAAACTGGACAGCTACCAGCAGATCCAACGGCCCGACGGGCTAGCCCATGTATACGGGGTTTCCGGGGCCGGAGCCAAGCGGATGGTAGCCCTCTCCGGCACTGCCGGCGTCACCGACCCTTGGCTGGACATTAACAACTATGGCAACCTCTGCAAGAAAACCTTCCGGCTGGAAGAGGAGAATCCCAACGCCCCTCATCTGGTGGCCGAAGCCCTCCTCCCCGACGCCGCTTCCCGCACCCATCTCCTGAACCTGCAGCCCATGCTTGCTCAGATCCGACTGGTCTCCGTCTCCTGCGACTTCAGCGCACGCCCCTACCGTGACCCATCCTTTCACTGCACCATGATTTATCTCACCAACGTGGCCACGGAATACAAACCGCTGGGGCCGGGAGGCGGACATCCGGTCTCCTGGATCAATGCCGGCTGCCTGGACAGCGTGGCCACCCGGGCCCTGCCCCACCCCGAACTCATTCTGAGGCCCGGGCTTGGCCGCGTGGTCCTGGAGAGGCAGTTCCCCAACCTGCTCTTCTCCTGCTATGCCAACCCGGAAGGCGAGGGAGACATCCCGCGAACGCGGCTGGTGTTGGAGGGCACCGTAGACGGCATCCGCTGCTACTACCCCATAGAAATTTCCTCGCTGGAACCGGCCAAGGAGTACCAGATTAGCCTGACCCTTAAACGCATGGGCTCGCCGGACCCCGACATCCCCGTTCAGAGCGACGCCGTACTGGTCGAGACCCAGACCGTACCCTGGCAAACCCGCGAGCCCTACACCGTTACTTTCTGAGTTATGAAAAAGATCCTTTTCGGCCTTCTTATCGTTCTGGTCGCCTGTTCTCACGAGACGTCTTCTCTCCCGGACACACGGGTCATCCTTAGCGCCGCCTCTCCTCTCACCCGGGCGGGCGACCCGGACGATAACCGCATCTCCGACTACAACCTATATATATTTAATGCCTTCGGCGTCCTGGAAGAAAGGGCGTACGTATCGTCCCGGGCCATCAAGCTGGTAGACGGGAAGGTACAGTACAACACCACCTTGCTAAGGGACGTCCCCTACACCATTGTGGCCGCCGCCAACCTGGGCTACGAACTTCCCTTCCGTACCCTGGAGGAAGCCCGCGAGTACCGCTACCACATGGCCTACCCCGACGAGTTCACCCAGGGCATCCCCATGGCCGCCTGCCAGGAGGGCGTCACGGTGGGAGACGACGGTGTACTGGAGGTGGAATTGGAGCGCCTGATGGCCCGCATAGAGCTCACCATAGACCGCAGCCAACTGCAGGCCGATATAGATTTCAAAGTAACGGACGTACGGGTGGGTGCCTGCCCTTCCTCCGTCCTGCTGATGGGACCCAGCAAGGTGAACGGTCCGCAGGAGACCTTCAGCCTGGGTTACGGTAAATCCGGCAACCAGGTGAGCGCCCTCAACGAAGGCGCCACCGCCGGGCTGAGCCGCAGCATCCACGTATACTTGTTGGAAAACTGTCAGGGAGACCTCCTGGAGAACGTACAGACCGACAGCGGAAAAGTCTTCAAGGACGGCCGCTACCAGGACATCTGCTCCTATATAGAATTAAAGGCCCAGTACCACTCCCCCACCTACAACACGCCGGTGGGAGACCGGCTCATCTACCGGTTCTATCTGGGAGAGAACCTCAACAACTTTGACGTGGTGAGAAATACCTGGTACCGCATTTCGGTATGTCCCCAGGGAGACGGCCTTCAGGAAAGCAGCTGGCGGGTTAACAAAGAGGCCCTTAGAGGCTACTGAGGCACTTCTTAAGGGAATCCGTCCAGTAAGGGACAGACAGGCCGAAGGTCTCCTTGACCTTGGTCTTGTCCAGAACGGAATAGGCGGGACGGATAACCTTGGAAGGGAACTCGTCGCTGTGGCAGGGCTGAATGTCGCAGTCCGTGTGCCCGGAATACTCCGCAATAGCCTTGGCAAAGTCATACCAAGAGCATACTCCCTCGTTGCTATAATGATAGATTCCATCCTGGCCGGCTTGTCCGGCCATCTTTATGATTGCCTCGGCCAAATCCCCGGCATAGGTGGGCGTTCCCACCTGGTCGAAGACCACTTTGAGGGAAGGTTTCTCGGACGTGAGGCGAAGCATGGTCTTTAGGAAATTCTTGCCATACTCGCTGTAGAGCCAGCTGGTGCGGACAATCAGGTGCCGTACACCGGAGCGCAGGATGGCTTCCTCTCCGTGAAGTTTGGTGCGGCCATAGGCGCCCGTAGGGCAGGCGGGAAGGTCTTCCCGGCAGGGCGTGTTATGCGGCTCACCGCCAAATACGTAATCCGTAGAAATGTGAATGAGCCGGCCGCCCACTTCCTTCATGGCCAGGGCCAGGTTCTCCACGGCCTTGGCGTTAAGCAGTTCGGCCAGGGGCTCGTTGTCCTCGGCTGCGTCTACATTGGTATAGGCGGCGCAGTTGATAATGGTATCGATCCCGTTCTGAGAAACCATAGCCTTGACGGCTGCGGCGTCCGTGATGTCCAGTTCTTCCACATCGGTGAAAAACCAGTCATGGCCCACCTGATCGGCCCTCTTTCGGAGGCTCATTCCCAATTGGCCGTTGGCGCCGGTTACCAGGATCTTCATTCTGCGTAATAGTCTATGGAATAGTCAAACAAATCGGTGGCCTGCGAGAGCAGCGGATGGTGCTTGTCTTTCTCGGAGAGAAGGATATCGGCCTCCGGAATGCGCCAGTCAATACCCAGCGCAGGGTCGTTCCATGCGATGGCGCCCTCGGACTCCGGGGCGTAGGGATAATCGCATTTGTACTGGAAAACGGCTTCTTCGCTCAGCACCACAAAGCCGTGGGCAAAGCCGCGCGGCACAAAGAACTGCCGGTGGTTTTCCTCGGAGAGTTCGCAAGACACGTGCTGGCCAAACCAGGGCGAGCCGCGGCGGATATCCACCGCAATGTCCAGCACCCTACCCTTCACCACACGTACCAGTTTGCTCTGGGCGCAGGCACCCTTCTGGTAATGCAGACCGCGGAGCACGCCGTAACGGCTCTTGCTCTCGTTGTCCTGCACAAAGCGGATGGGGCGCACGGCCGCGTCAAAATCCCGCTGGCTCCAGCTCTCCATGAAATAGCCGCGATGATCCCCAAACACCTTGGGTTCAATCACCAGGGGTCCCGGTATCTCCGTATGCTTAACTTCAATCATAAATGCCGTTTTCTACGTCATCGGCCAGCTTAAGCAGATACTGACCGTACTGGTTCTTGGCCATGGGAGCGGCCTCCTTCCGTACCTGGGCCGGGGTAATCCAGCCCTGGCGCAGGCCGATGCCCTCCAGGCAGGCCACCTTGAGGCCCTGACGCTTCTCTATGGTTTCAATGTAGATGGAAGCTTCGGCCAATGAGTCATGCGTACCGGTATCCAGCCAGGCAAAACCGCGGCCCAGCGTCTGGACCTTGAGCTGCCGAGCCTTCAGGAACTCCTGGTTCACAGTAGTGATTTCGAGCTCTCCTCGGGCCGAAGGCTTGATGTACTGGGCCACCTCCACCACCTTGTTGGGATAGAAGTAGAGGCCCACCACGGCATAATTGCTCTTGGGATGCTCGGGTTTTTCTTCAATGGAAAGGCAGTTGCCGTTCTTGTCAAACTGGGCCACGCCGTAACGCTCGGGGTCGCTCACCCAATAGCCAAAGACCGTGGCTTTGCTCTCTTCCTCGGCCGTACGGACCGCCTCTTTCAGAAGCGAGGAGAAGCCGGCGCCATGGAAGATATTGTCTCCCAGAACCAGGCACACGCTGTCGTTGCCAATGAACTCCTTGCCAATGATGAAAGCCTGGGCCAAACCGTCCGGAGAAGGCTGCTCGGCATAGGAAAGATGCAGGCCGAAGTCTTCTCCACTGCCCAGCAGGCGCCGGAAAGCCGGCAGATCCTGCGGCGTGGAGATGATAAGGATATCCCGGATGCCCGCCAGCATAAGCGCGCTGATGGGATAATACACCATGGGTTTGTCGTAGATGGGCAGAAGCTGCTTGCTAACGCCCTTGGTAATGGGATAAAGCCGGGTGCCGGACCCGCCGGCCAGTACAATTCCTTTCATATCCACAAAGATAACAAATAATCTTGAGAAAGGTTTACTCTTGGTACGCCACGGGCTCCTTCAGAGGGCGGAAGTGCCGGGGCGAAGTATAGCCCGGGAGCGTGGCATGCCAGGCCCGCATCTGAAGCAGGGCCTGCTCCTTGTTATAGCCGGAACCGCCGGGATGCACCACGCGGATGCGGTCGTCTACCAGCACCAGCAGCTTACTGATGCGCGCATAATGGCTCAAAGCCAGGTCAATGCCCCAGCCCAGCCGGTTCAGGGACACGTCTACGGGGCAAACCTGCTCCAGCAAATCCATCCTGACCAGGTGGAACCACCCTTCCTGGAAATTGGTGCAGCGCATACGGCCGGTCCAATGGCAGCGGCTCTGCGGCAGCGAACGGCCTTTCCAGGCGGTGGAAGGCTGGTACAAGCCCACATTGGTGCTATGCGAAATCTTCTTCATGGCCTCTACCAGAAGAACGGCGTGCTTATCACTGATCAGGAGGTCGCTGGTAACCACCATCACCCAGCCGTAACCGCCTTCCTTACCCCTGCGAAAGGCCTCGTTCATGAGACCGGAGTAATAAATGTTATCCAGATGAACGGCCAGCGGATGCGGGCACGGAGGCTGACTGCCGCTGTCCAGAATCACGGTATCAAAGTGAGGCGACAGGCGATTAGCCCAGGCCATGGCCCCGGCGTGCTCACAATAATTGAAGATGCAGCAGAGGATGCGGTTATTCATTTAGAGGCAGTTTTGAAAACGGTCCGGAATCCGAACAATGATGCGGATGCCCAACATGGCCGGCTTGTTCCAGGCATAGGGAGGCCGAACCAGAGTTTGGCATCTGCGAGCAAAGCGCGTCCAGCGGTCAAAATCAAGGGCCTTCAGGGCCGATACCAACCGGATGGTGCGGGACCGCTTTTTCATATGGTGCTCCCAACCCTGCTCCAGACGGGAAGGATCGGAAAAACGCTCTACAATTCGCTTCTGGTCAAAATAGCCCAAGTGGAACAGGTACAGGTCTTTGGCAATGTGGAAATTCTTGCCCTTGATGCGGTGGAAGCCGCTGCCCCAGGGAAGCGGGCGCGCCAGCACCGAGGCCTTGGTGTACCTCGTACCCAACTGCGCATAATGCCGCTGCTGCAGGAAAGGACGGTCCTCCACAATATCGGGCTCTTCTCCCAGTTTCTGGCCAAAATCCAGTCCCAGGGCCGATACGGAATCGCGGATGTCCAGCCGGCTCAGGAACTCCGGCAGGGACAGCCCCAGCTTAGGGTCGGCCACCACAAATTCATCGGCGTCCGTGCCTATCACCAGCTCATATCCGCCGGCAAAAAGTTCCTCGGCACGGGCCGAAAGGAACTTCAATCGGCCCTTGTCATGCTCCACTACGTTGGTGCCAATCTTCTCTACCTTTTGGGTATGTACACCGGCGCAGAAGGCGGGAATCTCCTGGTCCAGACCGTCAAAATAGACGTACAGGTTCTCCTGCCCCAGCTGCCCGCCGTAGTACTCCACCCACTTTCGCAGGTAGAAGTTGTCGTTGCGGACCATGGTGAGGGCGGCTATCCTTTTCATAGGTATTGGGCTGTAAAAGTTTTTCCGTTCTTCTTTAGGTCTTCCGGAGTGCCGGCAAACACCACTTCCCCGCCCCGGTCTCCGGCGTCGGGTCCCAGGTCAATGACCCAGTCGGCGCTTCGGATTACGTCAATGTTGTGCTCCACCACAAGGACCGTGTGGCCCTTGGAAATGAGCACGTCAAACGCCTTGAGAAGCTTCTCTACATCGTAGAAATGCAAGCCGGTGGTGGGCTCGTCAAAGATGAAGAGGATGCGCTCGCGGCCGCCGGCGGCCAGTGACAGGAAGTACGCCAGCTTGATGCGCTGGCTCTCGCCGCCGCTCAGCGTGCTGGACGGCTGGCCCAGCTTGATATAGCCCAGGCCCACATCCACCAGCGGCTGGAGTTTGGCGGCAATGGACTTGGCCGCATCTTCCTTCTGCGCGCTAAAGAAAGCAATAGCCTCCTCCACACTCAGGTTCAGGATATCGTCTACGTTCAGGCCCTGGTAGCGAACTTCCAGGATGTCCGGTTTGAAGCGCTTGCCGCCGCAGCTTTCGCAGACCATGGTCACATCGGCCATGAACTGCATGCCAATCTTGACAAAGCCGTCTCCCTGGCATTCGGGGCAGCGGCCGCCCTCCTGGTTAAAGGAGAAGAACGACGGCGTGTACCCGTTGATGCGTGCGTACTGCTGCTCGGACAGGAGCTTGCGGATATCGTCGTAGACTTTCAGATAAGTAACGGCGTTGGAGCGGGAACTCTTGCCTATGGGGTTCTGGTCCACATACTCCACGCGGGTAATGCGATTGAGGTCACCGGCCAGGCCCTTGAACGTACCGGGAAGGTCTCCGGTCTCGTTGAGCCGGCGGTGCAGGGCCGGGTACAGGATGTCTCCCACCAGCGAGCTCTTGCCGCTGCCGGAAACACCGCTTACCACGGTAAATGCGTTCAGCGGGAACTGAACGTCTATGTCTTTGAGGTTGTTCTGCATGGCGCCCTGCACGGTAATGCTGTACCGCCAGGGATTCTTCTCGCGCATATACGGCTTGCGGATCCCGGCCAGGTACTGCAAGGTAAGGGACAGCTTGACGGTAGCGTCATCCCCGACCTGATCGGGGATCTTTCCCATGAAGACAATCTCTCCCCCATTGGTGCCGGCCTTGGGGCCCAGGTCAATGAGGCAGTCTGCGCTGCGGATAATCTCAGGGTCATGCTCTACCACCACCACGGTGTTTCCAATGTCCCGCAGGCGCTTGAGCACGGAAATCAGGCGCTCGGTATCGCGCGGATGCAGGCCTATGGAAGGTTCGTCCAGGATGTACATGGAGCCCACCAGGGAACTGCCCAGGGCCGTTACCAGGTTCACGCGCTGGCTCTCGCCACCGGAAAGCGTATTCATGGTACGGCTCAGCGTCAGGTACCCAAGGCCCACGTCCTCGATGCACTGCAGGCGGTAGATAATCTCCTCGATGGTCTTGCCCGCCACCTCCTGTTCGTACTCCGTAAGCTCGACGTCCCGGAACCACTTCAGCAGTTCCTCCACCGTCATGCTCAGGAGGTCATGGATGGTTTTTCCTCCCACCTTCACGTACAGGGCCTCTTTGCGGAGGCGGCTGCCGCCGCAGGCGTGGCAGGTAGTGCGTCCGCTGTAGCGGGACAGCATGTATTTGTACTGGATCTTGTAGCGGTTGCTCTCGACCCATTCAAAGAATTCGTTGATGCCCACGATGGTGGACTCGTCTCCCTGCACGGAGCGGCTTTCCCAAAGGGTGTGCTTCTGGGCTTCCGTAAGCTTGCAGTAGGGCTCGAAGATGGGGATGCCGTACTTTTCCGAATTGCGGACCACCTGATCTTTGAACCAGCTCATCTTGTCTCCCCTCCAGCAGGCTATGGCACCCTCGTAGATGCTCTTGGTCTTGTCCGGCACCACCAGGTCTTCGCTCACACCCACAATCTTTCCCAGGCCGCCGCACACCGGACAGGCGCCCAGCGGGCTGTTGAAGGAGAAGAGATACTCATCGGGCTTGCGGAACTTGATGCCGTCCTTCTCGAACTTGGAGGAGAAACGGGCCAGAGATGGCCGGTCGGAGCCGGCCATGACGAGAAGCGCCATGTCTCCGTCTCCTTTGTCAAAGGCAGACTGAACGGACGCGTTGAGACGTGTACGCATATCCTCGTCCAGAGTACCGGAAGTCTTTACGCGGTCCACCAGAAGCATGAGGCCGGCGGGGTACTTGCCGTCCATCTTGAGCACGTCCTCAATCTGGAGGATGGATGCATCGGCCGGGTTAAACAGGCGGCCGAAGCCTTCCTCCTTGAGGGAAAGCATCAGTTCTACGTGGTCTTTGCGGCCGTCCCAGTTAAGGTCTGCCAGGATGTACCATCCCACCGCGGCGTCATGCCCGGCCCGACCGGGCATCTCCTCCATATACCGGAGCACATCCTTGACGCCCTGGGTCTTCACCTCCTCCCCGCTCACGGGGGAATAGGTGCGGCCTATGCGCGCAAACAGCAGGCGCAGGAAATCGTAAATTTCGGTGGTGGTAGCAACCGTGGAACGAGGGTTCC
>Ga0310696_10010973_pt1 | contig 10357 bp, 13 predicted proteins | sample AusTroGonzalo_MG_4_FD_203885 | JGI IMG/M metagenome (GOLD analysis project Ga0310696, IMG submission 203885) | Bovine rumen microbial communities from tropical cattle in Woodstock, Queensland, Australia - Gonzalo_02 (v2) (version 2) | ecosystem: Host-associated > Mammals > Digestive system >... | reverse complement strand
CAACCCATTAGTAAAAATCGCATTTGCTGACAAAAACTTAGTCTTCGACTTCAGTCAAGTACGTGCTCAATTTGCTAAAGGTGCATTAAGAGAATTCGAACCTGCTGGTGAAAGAACTGCTATTACTCCAGCAAAATAGATAGATAAACACGGTGATAGGTGATTTTTCACCTATCCACCATTTTAAAAAATCAAGTTTACTTGAAAAATTTCAAAACATTTATATTAGATGTATGTAAAATATAATATTAAGCAATAATTTAAGCGAATTTTTCCAAGTTTTTGATGTCCCATGAAATAAAATCAAGTTTACTTGAAAATTCCAAAGACTTATTTTATTGTTATTTATATGATTTTTGTATGGAACAAGAATCAAAAATTAATTCATGTTTATTAATGATCAATTAATAAAAAATATGGAGGAAAAAAATTATGGACCCTGTAACATTAGGTGTTGTTGCATTGATGGGTGCAGTTGCTACTATCGGAGGGGCTGCAGAGGACTTAGAATCCGATATCGGTTCTCAAAGTAACCCTAACTCCCAAGTTCAACTTGCTCCACAGATGGGACATTTACACCGTATGATAAACAAGGCGGCTTCTGGTGAACCAGTCGCTTATGGTGTTTGGTGTGGTGTAGCTGGTGCTATTGCATATCTCGTAATCTCTATGGGAATGTTACCAATCGTAGCTATTGCAATCGGTGCTTGTGTCGCTGCTTTTGTTCACGCTATTTATACTGTTACATCCCATATGGGAAGGATTGTTGGACAATCTCAATTTGAACAACCATTATTTATGGATGTATTAACACAATCTTTAGGACCTATTGTAGGTCACGGATTTATAACTAGTTTTTGTATAGTCGGAATTTCTTACTTAATGACCATTCCATTAGGATCTGGTGATCCTTTACACGTATTCCCATTACCACTCTTAGCAATGCTTTGGGGTATTGCTCTTGGTGCTATCGGTTCTTCAACCGGGGACGTTCACTATGGTGCAGAAAGTGAGTATCAAAAATTCGAATTTGGTGGAGGAACTCCTGTAGCTATTCAAGGGGATATTGTTACAAAAGCTCCATTAGGTGCTAAAAACTCAATGGATGTTGTAAACTTCTGTGCTAAATTCGGTGGACCATTAACAGGATTCTGTTTCGGTCTCGTTGTATTCTTTAGTTTCTGGAATACAGTTGTATTTGGTGTATATGGTGGTATTATTGTCGGTATCATAATCATCATTTTATTAATTATCCTGGATGATAGATTAGAAGTATTCGCTAGAAACAAATACGGACCATATGATGAATCTGCTTTAGAAGCAGCTCCTGCTGAAGAAATTATTGAAGAAGCTGAAAAAGCTCCTGCTGCAGCTGCTGAAGAAGAAGCTGAAGAAGCTGGTGAAGAATAAGGGGGTTTCATTATGGATCCAATTAGTTTAATTTTATTCATCGCAATAGGCGGTATTATGATTGGTGCAGGTGTGCACTTTATTCCTGTAGGAGGAGCTCCTGCAGCTATGGCAACAGCTACTGGTGTAGGTACCGGTACTGCTATGTTAGCTGCTGGTGCAGGTTTAACAGGACTTATTACTGCTGCAACTATGACAGGTGAACCATTTTATATAGTTGGTATCGGTGGTGCTATCGGTGCTATGATTATGATGGGTATTACTATGCTCATTGCTAACTTAATCTACATCTTCGGTGTAGGTATTGTTCCAGCAGCATCAAAAGTACCTGTAGATTGGATTACCAAACGTAACCAAGAAGCTTACAAAACTCCTGGTACTGAAGGTCACGGTGTACCTTTAACTTCATTTGTAAGTGGTCTTATTGGAGGACTTCTCGGTGGTTTCGGTGGTGGATTAGTCTACTACGCAATTTACAATGCCGTTGAAACTGGTAAATTAAATCTCGAACCAACTGTAGCTATTGGTTTAGCTGCTATTTTAGGTGTAGGTGTGTTCTTTATTAACTCAGTAATCGCTTCTTATAACATTGGTGGTACTATTGAAGGTATGCACGATCCAAAATTCAAAAGAATTGGTACTGGAGCTATTGCTTGTGCTATCGCATCTATCGTTGTCGGAATCTTTTGTATTATTTTAACTGGAGGTATCTAAGATGTCTGCTGGTGGAAGTGCTGACGGTGCAGCTGCAGGTGCTGTAAGTTCAACTATGTTACTTGCTGTTGGTATTGTTGGCGGATTACTCTGTATTTATTTGTCAGGATTTTTAGGAGATGTTATTGGACCAGTTATTGCAGCTATTGGTGCTGTTCTCGCAATTGTTTGGGGAGCAGATGCTATTCGTAGAGTAGCAAGTTACGGTTTAGGTACTGGTGTTCCTTCTATTGGTTACATGTCTCTTTCAGTTGGTGTTATTTCAGCATTAGCCGGTCTTGTTTTAGCAGTTAATGTATTAAAAATGCCTATTGCTGGTCCTGTCGCAGCTTTTGTTATTGCTGTTATTATTGGAGCAATTATCGCAATCGTTGCAACCAAAATTGTAGGTATGAAAATCCCTATTATGCTTCAATGTACTATTGAAATCGCAGGTGCTGCTACCTTATCAATTTTAGGATTTGCTGTTGCTATTGCAGGTTCATATGATATGGCTGTAATATTCGAACACGTTGTTGCAACTGGTTTTATTGCTGTATTATTTATTATGTGTACTATGGCTATCCAACACCCATTCAACGCTTGTTTAGGACCTAACGAAGACCAATTAAGAACTCTCAAATGTGCATGTTCTACTGCATTCTTATCAATGACTATTACTGGTCTCATGTCCATAACTACTGGTGGATTAGGTTGGTTCATTGTATTCATTGTAGGTTTAATTGGATGGATTGTTTCATTCAGAGCATTTGTACTCGCTTCCTGTAATGATGCAGCTTCAACCAAATGGGCTGGTTTATGGCCTAAAGTAGGAGAATAGAATAGGAGGAATCAAATATGGCTCAAATGTTACCTATGATTCAGGTTGTACCTGAAATGAATTTCGCATTAGACCCTGTAACTGGGGTTATCGGATCATCTTTAGGTTCAGGAGTTGTACTCTTATCTATGGATGAAGTGAATGAACAAGTAGCAAAAGTGGAATTGGCTGCTGATGAATTAATGGCTTCTCTAGACCCATATACAAGTCCTGTTGGATCATACCCTGGAAGGGAAGGTTCCTACATTACTGCAGGATTATTAACAAACATGGTATATGGATTCTTATTAGCATCTTTCATCATATTTGCTGCATTACCGCTCTTACAAGCATTGGGGGTATTATAGATGGCTGATAAAAAAGCTCCTGCAGATGGCTGGCCTGTTATTAGTGGGGATTACATTGTAGGTGATCCTGAAAGCCCTGTTGCTGTAACTACTCTTGCTTCTCACATTGAAGCAGAATTATCTGGAGCAGCTATTGCAGGACCATGTAAAACAGAAAACTTAGGAATAGAAAAAGTTGTTGCAAACATTATTTCAAACCCTAACATCCGTTTCTTAATTGTAACTGGTGCTGAAGTACAAGGACATATTACTGGTCAAAGTATTAAAGCATTATACGAAAATGGTGCGGACCCAGACAAAAAGAAAATCATTGGCGCAACAGGCGCTATTCCTTTCGTAGAAAATGTTCCACTCGACGGTATTGAAAGATTCCAAAATCAATTAGAAATCATTGATTTGATTGATACTGAAGATACTGGAGCAATTAACGCTAAAATCAAAGAATGTGTAGAAAAAGATCCTGGTGCTTTTGAAGAAGAAGCTATGGTTATTTCTGTAGATGACGATGGCGACGACGAAGACGATGGTGAAGAAATGAGAGTTGTATCTGCTGAAACTGCTCTTATCGAAGCAAGAATCAGAGATATCAACACCAAAATCGACATGGTCGGTGCCGTTCAAAGGAACATGGCCGGTAATTATGCCGGTAAAGTTCAAGGAATAATGATAGGATTAGCTTTTACTTTAATAGTAGGAACTTTATTCTTATTATTCTAGGGAGGTTTAATTATGGTGCAAATTTCTAATAAACCAAATATAAGCGGAATGAAAACTGTTGCAGATGATGCAGAATACAGTTCAAAACTTATTGCAAGAGATGGTAAATTATTTGCAGGTTTACTAGCAACTAGATTCAAAGGATTTGCTTATGGTATTTGCATAGCACTTCTGTTAGTTGTAATTATCCCTGCCCTTGCAAAAGCTTTAGGATTCTAGAGGTGTTATTATGAGTGAAGAAGAAAACACAATACCTCAAGTGATGGTTACTTCAGATGAAGTCAACGCAATCATTGCAAAATTAGATGATGCAGAAGAAAAAGTTGATTTCACTGTTGGGGAATATTATCAACGTTTAGGCCAACAATCTGGTAGAGATGTTGGAATATTATATGGTATTATACTCGGATTAATTATATTGGTTGTAGCAATTAAATTCGGTGTAATGTCAATGTTATCTACCTTATTATAGGAGGTTCGTACTTATGTTTAGATTTGATAAAGAACAACTAGTCGTAGATATTGCTGGAGTGAAAATGGGAGGACAACCTGGTGAATACCCTACCGTTTTAGCAGGAACAATCTTTTACGGCGGACACAATATTATTAGTGATGAAAAAGCAGGTATCTTTGATGCTGATGCTGCTGAAGAAAGAATTAAAACAATGGAAGAAATGTCTGATGTTACCGGAAACCCTTGTGTTGTACAAACTTTCGGTGCTACCGCAGAAGCTATGGTAAAATACTTAGAATTTGTTGGTGACGTCTGTGACAAACCTTTCCTTATAGATTCAACCGCAGCTGCTGCAAAAATTGCAGGTGTAGAATATGTTCAAGAAGTAGGTTTAGCTGAAAGGGCTGTATACAACTCTTTAAGTATGGCAGCAGAACCTGGTGAAATTGAAGCTGTTAAAAACTCAGACATCGATGCATCCATTCTTTTAGGTTTCAACCCAATGAAAGCTGGTGTAGAAGGTAAAATCGAAATCTGGGAAACTGGTGGAGATGTAATCGACCAAGGTATTCTTGAAATGGCTGACGAATGTGGTATTACCAAACCATGGATGGACGTAGCTGTTACTCCATTAGGTCAAGGTGCAGGACCTGCTGTAAGGACCTCTTACGCTGTTAAATCTAAATGGGGATATCCAGTAGGATCTGGTATTCACAACGTTCCATCCGCATGGGACTGGTTAAGAGCATACAAAAAAGAACACAAAGAAGCATGGCCTGTTTGTGATATCGGTTCAAACATCGTTCAACAAATGGCTGGTGGGGACTTCGTTCTTTTCGGTCCTATCGAAAACGCAAGAATTGCGTTCCCTGCATGTGGTATGGCAGATATCATGATTGCTGAAGCAGCAAAAGATATCGGTACCGAACCTGTAGAAGACCACCCAATTAACAACTTATTATAAACAAAAGGGTCCCGATTAGATGATTCAATTCATCTAATCATTTTTTCTATTTTTCAACAACTTTTTTTTCAAAATTATTTAATAAAATTTATATTATCTTAAAAAGAGATTATTAATTAACTTTATATATTGGAGAGGTTGATAATGTCTTTTTTAAGTAGAATTTTTAATAAAGGTCCTAAACCTGTTATTGCTCATTCTAAAGAAGGTAATTTGGCAATGTTAAGGGCTCAAAAGGCAGGTCCTGCCAGTCCTGGTGTTGTTAAAAAGCCAGATACTTTTTATGTAACTGCTTCTGTCGAATTAGGTAACACTACCACAAAATCCATTGTAATGGCCACTAATCTGAATACCAGTGAGTCATATTTGCTTAACAAAACTGTAAAAATGACAAGGGATATCAGACCACCAAAAGCCAATGAAGAGGTATTCGGTAAAACTGTTTGGGGAATTGAGCTTTCTAAAGAAGCCGTAACTGAACTTATCAGAGATACTGTTTTGGAATCACTCAAAAAATGTCAGGTTGACAAGGATGAAGATTTGGATTTCGTTGTAAGGTCAACCGGGGTAACTGCAGGTTTTGCCACTGCTGAAGAGGCAGGCCAGCTCATCATTGCTTTGGCTGACGGCTGTCTTGAAGCGGACATTCCTCCACGTAAGATGTCTCCTGCAATGAGCATTTCACAGCTTCCGGAGAGATTGCAGAAACATTCTCTTATAGAAAACATCATGTTTGACGGGGCTGTTGTTAGTGTAGTGCCACCTGAAGGTAAGGAAACAGTTGCAAATGAAATGGAAGGGGAGCTTGTAACTGCAGGTATCAAATTAGGTGCCAAATGGACTGATGTTGATTACAGAAACCCTTGTGTATCTTTGGATTTCGGTTCCACATTGGCTGGACGTATTGTAAATGACAATGAACCTTACGCTAATACTGTCGGTAACTTCCTGGGTCTTGCAGGTGTTGTAAGTGACTCTTTAGCCAGAGGTTCAGGTAAGATTGACAAGAAAAATGGTGCTGCTTTGGATTTATACTCTGAAAAGGCAATGAAAAAGGCAGATCATAAGAAAGCAGAAGCCAATGCATTGGAAGCTCATAAATTAATCAATATTACTAAGGTTCCTATGGATGTTGAAAGATTCGGTACAGTTCCACTGGATCCTGTAGCCGCTGAAAAAGCTGGAACCACATTAATCGGTTGTGATGTCGGATTCAACGGGGACAAACTTCCTGAACTTATGGAACTGGGTGCACAGTTCTATGATGCCGATGGTCTTCCAACATTGCTTTCAACATTGGATTACGTAAGTACAAACATTGTTACAAGATGTTTGGATGTTGCATTTAAGGAAAACGTCATTGTTCCGGGTTCCGCTTTAGGTATCACTGGAAGGGCAGGTATCACCGGACGCAAACCGGAACTCATTTTAGAGGCTGTACAGGACAAATTTGAAAATGTCGTATTTGTTGAAGATGGTCTTGCTTTGGGATCTGCTATTATGGCCCGTTGTATGAACTCAATGGGTACTCCGAAAGTTCCTATCGGAGGTAAGCAAGGAGGAAGATGTATCCTCAAGGATCGTATGAAAATGATGGGTGGAAAATTCGCTTAAAAATGTGATTTTGCAATGATTTATGCAATTTTGATGGCAGGAGGTATGGGAACAAGACTCAAGGTCCCCTGTGAAAAACCTCTTTTTAAATTATGCAACAAACCCTTGATTAAATACGTGATTGATAACTTAAATGCATCTAAATTAATCGACAAAATAATTATTGCGGTCAGTCCTCATACTCGGGAAACTGTCAAATATCTCAACTCCTTGAATGGTGATTTTGAAATATTGGACACTTCCGGAGATGATTATCTGACTGATTTATCTTTTATACTGGACTATTTTGAAAGGAAATCCAGCAAAGACACGTTGCTTTTTATCAATGCTGATTTGCCATTCATATCAACTGAAACAATTGATTATGTATTGGATTATTATGCCAAATCCGATAAGGATGCCCTATCCACATTGGTTCCGGTTGAAATATTTGATGAATTGGGTCTCGACTATTCTTATGAGTTCAACGGCAATGTGCCGTCCGGTTTGAATGTTTTGCGAAGTGTCAATATTGTTCAGGATGAAGACCAGCTGATTATTCCAAAAAAGGAATTGGCCTTAAATATTAATACTATTTTGGACAGTAAAGTTGCAGAAAAATTCTACAGGGAATATTATATTTAAATATAATGAAATTAAATATTTATATAACTAAATTTAATTTTTATCAGGTGATTAAATGCAAAATAAACAACAAATTCCTAAAAGAGAAGAAAAATTATGGAGTGAAATTAAAAATTATCAAGTAGCTACCAACAATGCACGTATTTTAGGCGTATTGGATGAATTGATTATCAACGAAAAGACAGGTAAAATTGTTGATATTGCTATTAGAGTCGAAAGCGATCGTAACATTCATGTAAAAGGTGCTAAAAGAAATGGTGACTTGTTATTAGTTCCTTTTGCTAAAGTTGAAAAAGTCGGCGAATTCATTATCGTAACTGAATAATTTCAGTTATTCTCTTTTTTTCTTTTATTTTTCTATACAGTTTTAAAACTGTTGTTAACTATTTATATTTTAGAATACATATTATATTGTTATATAACAAATTCATATTTTATTTTTAAGGTGATTATATGTTGCTTGAAATTGAAAATTTGGCGGTTGAAGTAGCCGGAAAGAGGGTTCTAAAAGACATTAACCTTTCCATTGCGGAAGGTGAAACCCATGTTCTTTTAGGGCCTAACGGCGCTGGAAAAAGTACTTTGTTTTTAACAATATTGGGCTTTCCGAATTACAACGTTGTTAAAGGCACTATAAAATTTAAAGGCCAGGACATTACTGGTTTGACTACAGCAGAAAGGGTTAAATTGGGTATAGGCGTAAGTTTTCAAACTCCTCCATCAATTAGGGGGGTTTCAGTAGGAGATTTATTAAAAATCATATCTCATCAGGATGTCAAAGAGGAATTGAATCCTAGAATGAAGGATTTGGCTCAGCAGTTGAAATTCAGTGATGAGTTTCTTGACAGGGATGTCAATTTAGGATTTTCCGGTGGGGAAGTCAAACGTTCCGAAATATTGCAGTTATTGGCTCAAATGCCTGATTTCACAATGTTTGATGAGCCGGATTCTGGTGTTGATATTGAAAACGTGGAATTGCTGGCTTCTGAAATCGGAACCTTGTTGGATAAGGACAAACCACAACGTTCAAGAAAGAGAAGCGGTCTTCTAATTACTCATTTAGGTTACATTTTGAATTTTGTCAGTGCAGATAAGGCACATGTTTTGATTGATGGGGTCATTTCCTGTTCAGGAAACCCGTCTGAAATTTTAGAAGATATTAGAAAAAACGGTTTTAATGGATGTGTTGAGTGTGCGCAATGTTTATGAGGATGCCGAAAGGGCAAAGGATAAAAAAGCAGCACTAGGTGCTGATATCACTATTGAAAATTTCACAGATGAGACAGTCAATGCTTTGGATATGATTGACGATTTGGATGACTTGAAAAAACAGACCAAAAAGGATCTTTTGAAAGTGGGCGTTGACACCACAGAAGAGAACAGGTCAGGTTCATTCCTGCAGGTTGACCAGAGTAACATCTTTACCAACAATACAATGTCAGATTCAGTTGAAGTGATGAACATAGGCGTTGCATTGGACAAATACAGTTGGGTTGAAGACTATCTCTGGAATGTCGTTAAACCGGATGCAGACAAATACACTGCTAAAACAGCATTGCGTGAAAAGGAAGAGGGAGTTAAAAGCGGTTACTTTGTAAGGTCTCTTCCAGGAACCAAAGAGGTAATGCCGGTACAGGCCTGTATGTTCATCAGTGATGCGGACATTCTGCAGACCGCTCACAATGTAATCATCGCAGAAGAGAATTCTGAGTTGCATTTGATTACAGGCTGTGCAACAGGTGATGACATATCTTCAGCAATGCACGTCGGTGTTTCTGAAATGTATCTGAAGCCGGGTTCCAAAATCACTTTCACAATGGTTCACAACTGGGCAGAACAGGTTGAAGTGCGTCCGAGAACAGGTGTTAAGTTAATGAATGATTCTACATACATTAATAACTACATTTTAACCAGTCCCGTAAGCACTATTCAGTCATTCCCTACCGCTTACTGTGATGGTGAAAATTCAAGGGCAATTTTCCAAAGTATTCAGGGCGGTAAAAAGGATTCCATAATTGATGTCGGATCTAGAGTCCTACTGAATGCTAAGGGTGCTAGAGGCGAGGTCATATCAAGGGCTGTTGCTCAGGATGAATCCCAAATTTATGCAAGGGGGCACCTGGCAGGTACAGTTCCTGATGTTAAGGGTCATTTGGAATGTCATGGACTTGTATTGTCTGATGACAGTTTCATTTATGCAGTGCCTGAACTTGAAGCAAGTTCTGCTAATTTGGAGATGTCTCACGAAGCTGCTGTCGGAAAAATTTCAGAAGATGAAATCAATTATCTGACCTCCAGAGGTATTGAAGAGGAAGAGGCGGAGTCTATGATTGTTAGAGGATTTTTAAACATGGACATTACTGGACTTCCTGATGAATTGGCACAGCAAACTCAAAATATGATTGATATGAGTCTTGATGGAATGTAATTCCATCTATCTTTTCTTTTTTTCTTATTTCCATTGTTTTAATTAAATTTCATAAAATCTTGTTTTATAGTATATAAACTTTTTGGCTTTACTTTCTAAGTAACCTTTATATTAATTATTAATGAAATATATTAATCAGTACATAATGTTCTGCTGAGCTAGCTCATTAAGTACATAAATTGTGATTTTAAGGCATGCCTAAACAGTATTCCTTAAAATAAAAAAATTTTAAAATTTTTTAAAAAACTTTAAAATTGGATTTGGA
>Ga0310696_10010972_pt1 | contig 10357 bp, 2 predicted proteins | sample AusTroGonzalo_MG_4_FD_203885 | JGI IMG/M metagenome (GOLD analysis project Ga0310696, IMG submission 203885) | Bovine rumen microbial communities from tropical cattle in Woodstock, Queensland, Australia - Gonzalo_02 (v2) (version 2) | ecosystem: Host-associated > Mammals > Digestive system >... | reverse complement strand
GGACGGCACGGCGCGGCTTCTGCAGCGCGCGATGGTGGCCGGGGTGAATGGCGCCGACGGCAGCATGACAAAGACCCTATACGGTCCGAACGCCACGATCCCGAGCGGACTTGGCTATGCGACGCGACTGTCGTCTGCGGTGCTGCCTGTGGACCTGCCGGTCACGACGGCGGAGAGCGGCCAATTCGGCGTGGCGGGCGCGCCGCTCGTCTTCAAGTACACCATCGGCGCCAATTCGCCGTCCAATCCGTTCCGACATGCGCTCCATCCGCTTTTCGACAACAAGCAGATGGACTTCAAGACCCCGGCGCCCAGCGGCGACGACGTCTCGAACTATGTGGGCACGGTCAAGCCAGAGCTCTTCTCCATAGGCGGAGAGGTGCAGTTCGCCTTCGTGGAGAACGCCGCCACGGTCTGGTCGCCCTCGGAGAAGCTGTCAGGCACCTGCAGGTGGACATACACCGGCGTGCGCCGCGACGGGCCGGTCATCGCCGAGGGCTCGTTCACCATGCTGCGGATCGCCAACGTCTCGGAGATCGTCGAATGAGAAGCCGGGACGCCCGGCAGTATATTTAAAAGCAAAAAGGAAAAAAGCCATGAAGAAACTGATCACAATCCTTGCCATGGGAATCGTCCTTGGCGCGTCAGCCATCGAGACCTCCATCGCCTACCAGGGCGTTCTGCGCGACGCGCTGGGGAACGTGCTGACGGCGAAGAGCCAGACGATCACGTTCCGCCTCTACAGCCAGCCTTCCGGCGGGACTCCCCTCTGGGGAAGGACGATTGCCGTGAACCTCGACGACACGGGTCTCTTCAACGTGGAGCTGAACGACACGGGGACCCCTGCGGACGGCGTGACTTACGCGAACCTCGCCGACGCCCTCGCCGCAGTGCGCAACAGCTCGCTCTACGTGGGGCTGTTCGTGGCCGACTCGGCCGGCGAAATCGCCCCGCGCCAGAAGATTATGATGACGCCATACTCCTCGTGGGCGGCGGACGTGACTAATGCCTCCGGAAACTTCTCCGTCGCGGGCACGGCGACAATCAAGGACGCGCACGTCACCGGCGAGACCGTGCTGGACGGCAAGACGACTGTGAGCGGAAACGCAACCTTCGCCAACGACGTGACGATCAGCGGCACGCTGAGCGTGAAGGACACCGGTTCCTTCAAGGGATTCGGGACAATCCCCGTCGGCGGAATCATCATGTGGAGCGGCAGCTACAGCGACATACCGACGGGCTGGGCGCTCTGCGACGGAAACAACGGCACGCCTAACCTCGTCGGCAAGTTCATCAAGGCGGCCAGTTCGACCACCATCGGCGCCAAAGGCGGCAACTCGGGCAATCTCGTGAAGCTCACCGAGGACAACATCCCGGCCCACACGCACATGTACGCCGGCGACGACCACCTCGACTATATCTCGGACCCCAATTACAGCCCCAGCTTGAAGGAGAACATAGTGTCGACTCCCGGCGGCTATGACGCGGACAGCAAGGACAGCGGAAACGCCAGGATCTACAAGACATCCAGCACTGGCAGCGGAACGTCGTTCTCCATCGAGCCCGATTACTACGCCCTCGCGTACATCATGCGCATCGACTGAGGAGGCTCGCCATGAAACGATGGATAGCGCCGATTGTGGCGGCAGGCGCGCTCTGGGGAGGCGGCGCCTGGGGGGCGGCGAAGCCAAGCTATTCGCTGTCCGTGCCGGGCGCGCCGGTAATCCGCACGACCACTGACGTGGAAGCGAACCAGTGGCTCGCGAGCAACTACGTGGCATCGGTCTCGGCTGCTTTCGCCGTCTCCGCCACCAACACGTCGATCTCGGCGGCGGACACGCCCGGCCTCGCCCGCTACACCCTCCCCTCCATGGAAGCTGGGTTCAGCGTGGAGCGAATAAAGCCCGAGGTGTGGCTGGGCGACATGATCAGCCCGCCCGCGGACATAGAGGTGGACTGGACCGAGACGTACGCCGTCTATTCAACGAACGACGCCGAGAAGGCGAGCTTCATATTCGACAACATCGGCAAGGCGGTCTACGTGCAGACCGGCGGCAACCTCATGTTCACGTGGGTGGCGACGGACGGCACGATCGCCGAGCGCAACTACATCGCCTCCGGCTCCACCCAGGGCCGTCCGTACAGGCTCTTCTGGACCGACGGCGACTGGCAGGGCCCGCCGATCGACCTCTCCGGCAAGTTCGTGAAACTCTACGGCCCGGCGAACCTCATAACCCCCGAATACGGCGACCGCGAGGTTTCCTCCGGCGGCATGCTAACCACCCAGAACAACGTTGTCGTGTACGGCGTGTTCCTGGACCGGACAAGCTCTGCCACAACACTCTACGCCTACAGCGGCGGAAGGACGTCCCTGAGCGGGCAGTTCATCCTCGCCTACTACGACTCCGGCGCGTTCGACGAGCTCAAGCACCTCCAGGTGGTCGAAGTGGGCCAGCCCGACATCGTCGACATGACGGGCTACATAGGCGAGGCCATCCAGCCACACGGCTCCGGCCACACTACCGAAGGCCTCAGGCCGCAGCCGGTCGCAAACACCTCCGCCTCGCTTTCGGAGGATGAATTCGGCCCATACTACTACCAGCACAAGGGCAATTACTCCTACAGCCCCAAGAACAACTACGTGTTCCCGCTGCGCGACACGATGGACGCCCCGTGGCGGCTCGACGTGTACTGGATGGAGGACGACGCCTACGGCGTGGGCTGGCCCTTCGAGCGCTGCCAGTACGCATGCAGGTGGAACAAGGACGCGATGCCCGTCCTCGTGGCGGGCGACAGCGTTAAGATTCCCTCCGCGTATACGCCCGAGCTGGTCAAGTACCAGACTCCGAACGGGCATGCAGACGCCCCGCAGGAAGGGTATTTCAAGGTGAAAGTCCCGAATGCCAACAACGTGAAAGAGGTTGGGTATTCCTGTCTCAAGCTCTCCGCCACCGACAACGTATGGTTCCTGCCCATCCGAACCGTCGCACGGGAGAACACGGACTTTTTCACGCTCTCCTCGGAGGAATGGAACGTAGGCGAGGAGCTCACGCCGCGCGGCGGAAGCGTGCAGGGCACGGCCGAAGGATACGAGCCGAAGATCGACACGTCCGTGCCCGGTATCCTGAACCTGGCGGAGAGCGGCACGCACTACAACCCGCAGCTCTACTACGACTGGACGGCGGAAAGCAACGATCTGGAGTCCGTGATCTACGCCGTCAATACGTCGCCCGCGGGAAAGCCGCTCGAGGTGCACTGGTTCACTTCGGTGAAGAATGGCGACATGCCGGAGAAGGTATCCATCCCGTGCCTTGTGCAGCGCTATGACATCAAGTACCCGGAGCCGGAAGAAGTGCCGCAGATCGTAATCGCCTCGCAGCAGGGCGGTGCGGGCGAGAGCGTGTTCGAGGATGGACATGCGTTCTACTTCGACTCCACTCAGACGACGGCGCGCCTGCCCGCCACTCGCACCTTCGGGGCGAACAAGTGGAGCATGTCGTTCTGGGCCAACGCCGACGAGGCCGAAATCGGGACCGGGCGCATCCTTACGCTCGCCAAGTCCGGGTGCTCCGTCGCGATCTCGTCCAAGGTGTCGGAGAATGGTGTAAGCTATTCGTTCACGGCAACCGCGGGCGAGCAGACTGCAACCGCGACCACGTCGGACCTTGCGCCGTCCTCGGGCTGGCACCGCGTCGTGTTCTCCAGAGACGGGACGAACAGGGCGGTGTACGTGGACGGGAAGCTCGACACGATCAGAGCGTCGTCCGTCGCCGAACTTGACCTCTCCGGATATCTTGTGGAGAACGTCTTGGGCGCGAACAACGGAAGCGCCGCCCCGAAGGGCCTGGCGATCGACAACCTTGTGGTTGGCGCCGCGGGGATGTCCGAGTCAGAGGCGGCGGCTCGTCTCTACGAGACGCCCGATCCTCACTCGTCGTCCACCTCCATCTGCCTCATGTTCCAAGGCGACGACCTGCAGCCGGAGTTCGGCACGACGGCGCGCCACTTCACTGAGGGAGTCTCAGGCATGCGATGCACCGTGACGGGGGCGCTTCGCCTCTCGCCTGGCGCGCCGCGAAAGGGAAACGGCGTCTTCCAGGCGGACTCCATGCCCGTCATCTACCGCCAGCCGGACAAGAATCTCCCCGGCTACAACCCCAACGAAGAGCACGCCTTCATCGACGCCGGCTTCGGCGGGTACTTCGCGTGGGCCCTGAGGTGCGACCTGAACACCTACGACACCTCGCGTCCCGGCGTCTTCGCCCAGTTCGTCGCCAACGGACGCCCGGCGATGAAGTACTACTCGGTGCTGCTCACCAACTCGATGCACACTGCACTCGCCGACACGGCCACGGCGGGCACGATCCTTCCAGGCCCCCATCCCCTCGACATGTTCGACAACCCGTGGTGCCCGAAGACGCACTGGGATTCGGAGTCTGGGCAGGTCTCGCCGGCTTTCCCCGACAGGAAGAACCAGGTCTGGTCGCGTTGCGCAGGGACGCTTCCGATTTACATGTACTACCGCAACCAGGAAGGGTTCGACTATCCCGGCGTCGACGCCCAGCCGGCAGTCGGCGCGGAGATCCCATGGCTCGCCAGACTCGACGGGAAGAGCGATCCCATCGATGGCATGCCGGCCGTATGGACGTGGACAGTGGAATGGCCGAAGAACGTGGAGAACATGCGCATCGGCCAGACGCTCACGACGGCGGAGAACGGTCTCCCGGAAGTGTGGAACTGCAAATCCACGGCGGTAGTCTATCCCGACGACGGCTCCAAGACGGCGCTCCTCTGGGACCCCACCGTGGAGCGGAGGACGGGCCTTGAGGGATTCGCGACCCCGGCGGATCTCCTCATGAACTTCGGATTCGACCCCGCCAAGGGCAATGTCACGTTGCGCGGCGGCAAGTACACGTTCAAGGACCTTCCGCCGTCTGTCGGCGACAGGCTCTTCGTGAACGCCAACCTCTTCGTGACCAACTGCGTGTGCCTCAAGGGCGAACTCGAGACGAACGCGGGAGGGTCGATCCTCTATCCGAACGTGCTCAACGACGGCGAGAAGGACGCGATCAAGGCGCTCGTCGTCAATTCCCATCCCAAGAAGAAGGACTGGGACAATTTGATCGACACGCTGCCTGACAAGCCGCAGGAACCCTCCGTCCTAAGCGTCGTCAGCAACAAGGCGTCCGTTGCCTACATCCCGCGTGACCACTATGCGCTCACGGCGATGGGCGCCACGAACTACGTCGTGATGATCGAGAACGACGCGCCCACGAACGCCGACGGCGGCAAGATGGGCGTGCAGGACGGCGACGCCATCTCCATGCACGTCTTCAAGGTGCTGCCGGAATACTACGCTGGGCGGGTGGTCACGCGCGAGGATCCGCTCAATCTCCTCTCGCAGCAGCTCACGATCCTCTACACCGAATCGCTCGCCGGCAAGGCCGACGACTTCGAGTTCGAGTGGAAGAAGGCAGTGCCGAACGCCAACGGCTCCATGCCCACCGACTACACGAACGCGTACAAGGACGTGTTTAACCAGAGCGGCTGGGGCGGCCTCACGCGTTTCACGATCGGCCAGCAGGGCGACACGCTCGCGAACCTCGTGAACACCTACTACGTGATGCGCTACCGTGCGAAATCGGGGACTTCGCCCTACGCCGTGATGCAGGACAAGTGGAGCGACTGGTGCGGGCCGGCGCTCGCGGAAGGGTGGATCCAGCGCTGCGTGAACAACGTGACTCCGTTCACCCAGCGGATGCGCGACCTCTACGAGAACAAGGCCGAGACGGCCGTCTCGATGATCTCTCAGGCCGGCAAGCCCTGGACCGGGGACGTTGCGCTCAACCAGGACAACCTCACCGAGGTGGGACTCATCGAGCTGTACCAGACGCTTCTCAACAAGGCGGAGTCGATGTCGCTCACGCTGGAGATCAACAACACCGACGCCAACAAGCAGCTCCTCCTCGCCGCCGAGCGGCTCTGCGACCTGTACGTGGTCCTTGGCAACGAAGCGTACGCCGACGCGCTCAACCCCACGATTGGATTCGGCATGGAGTGGCCCACCGTGGCGGCGGGCACCACACCCGTCGAGTTCGGCGCGGAGTCCACCGGGCTCTTCTGCTTCGACAACCAGGTGCCGACGCTTCTCGACGAGGAGCTCGCGCTCCTCAGGGGCCGCACGGGCGCGAACAACCCGTCCGTGACGATGCCTCCGTTCTACAACCGCCTCGTGTGGAACTTCACGCGCGGCATCACGGCCGGCGAGGTGGCCTACGCGGTCAACTACAACATCAACTCCTCGGACGGCAACGCGACCATGGACGAGAACGACGCCGCGCTCCAGTTCCCGCAGGGCCACGGCGACGCGTGGGGGCACTACCTCTCCGCGATGAGCGTATGGTACCGCCTCCTGAGGAATCCCTACTTCTCGTGGTCTACCTCGCAGATGCAGATGAACGTTGCGGACAACGTTGTGGACGTGGACTACTACGACGAGGAACGCTTCGCCGAGACGGCTGGCAAGCTCGCCAAGACGGCGGTTGACGTCATGGACCGCACCGCGAAGAAGGCCTGGCGCGACAACGGCGGCGCGAAGGGCGCGGGCTATCTCGACGACGACGGCGAGCGCAACTTCGGCTACGGCGAGTGGGCCACGCGCGGCGCCATCGGCGGCGTGATGAACTGGATGGTGGCGAATTCCCTCCTGCCGGAGGCGGAGTCCGCCGGGAAATACTATGTGCCGATGCTTGGCGCCGACTCGCTCCTCTTCATGACTAACGCGCCCGTCTCCGCGGCGACCGGTCCGTGGACGTTCGAAGGCCGCTTCTCGTTCTCCGCCGAATCGTCGGGCACGTTCTTCGAGATGAGCGGCGAGCCCGTTGACGACGACCTCTTCGCGCCGGCCGGCGACGGCGACTGGGAGAAATCTTCCGGGCGCGTTACGCTCACCGCCAATGGCGACGGCACATGCACGCTCTGGGCGGGCGTAGACGACTTCTACCTGGTGTCGGTTACGAACGTAGAGTACGTCGCCGTAACGAACTTGGTGTACGACACCGACAACCCGTCGCTTGTCGTCGGCACGAACATCGTGGACAACGTGCGCGTGGAGCGCGAGGTATACGAACTGGACATGAGCAGCAGGACCGTGGACGAAGCAGTCTTCACGATGCCCTCCATCGGCATCGTGGCCGTGTGCCACGACACGATGGAATTGACGAGCGTCTTCGTTCTGGACGCCGAAGGGGCGGTGGTCACAAACGTCCTGGCAGGCATTCTGCCGATGGATTCGCCTGACGTCGTGTTCGCCGGCATCGGAGCTCTCGGCGAGGCCGCCGAGATGCGCTTCTGGCGCGGAGAGCCTACGTCCTTGGAGGTCTATTCTCCGCGTGCGTTCGTGAATCCTCGCGACGAGGACCTGATCGCGTACACGCGCGGCATCTCGTCCACCACGGCGACGACAGAGCTGCCCGACGCGACGCCAGGCGGCGTGCACCCCTGGACGGTGCGCGGGCCGGAATGGCGGACAGTGGAGGAGAGCGGGATGTCCGTGGCGTTTGACGACGCCGGCCTCCTGCGCATCAACCGCTCCACCGCCGCCGACCTCGAGACGATACCTGACTCCGTCTCCGCCATCCAGCGCAAGCTGGAGCATCTCGACGCGGGGATGAACCCGCTCGGCCTCTCCGACAACGCCGTGCCGATGGACATCGCCTCGGAGGGCGTGGCCGAAGGCGTGTACACGCACTTCGAGCAGATCGCCGCGCGCGCGAAGACGGCGCTCGGCAACGCCGCGAAGATTCTCGACCGCGCGCAGACGACCTCATCGCACCTGAGGAGCCTGCAGAACGGACAGTACACCGAGGAGGAGGAGCTGGAGAAGTCCGAGTTCGACTACAACACGCGGCTCATCGCCATCTACGGCACGCCCTACGAGGACGACATGGGCCCGGGCGGCACGTATCCCCAGGGCTACGACGGCCCTGACCTCTACCACTACATGTACATGGACCTTTCGCTCTTCGGCGTGACAGGCGCCGAGAACGTCAATCCGGTGTCCGTCGTGAGCTACGACACGTCCAAAGGCTGGACATACGAGTCGCTGAAGTCGTTCATGGAGAACACCGCGACCAACAGTTCGACGAAATCCCTGAGCTACCAGATATCCGCGAACGGGCTTGTCGTGAAACCGGAATCGTTCACGGGCACACGTCGTGCCTGCGGCAAGCTGCAGGACGCCTACACGGAGTACATCCTCGCCTGGCTGGACTTCAAGAACGCCTGCGAAGCCTACGGGGAGCAACGCGATGTGCTCAGCGCGAGAATCGAACAGATATCCGGCCTGCGCAAGCAGAGAAGCGAACAGTACGACATCGCAGAGGCTAAGTTCGGCGGAACCATTGCGTTCGAGTCCACCAAGATATTGTCGCTTGACTTTCAGCATGGGCTCGAAGTCCTTGGGAGCCTTACGAAGGATGTCACCGCAGACACCGCCGCAACGAGCGTACTGGGCTATATAGGGGCGGGTCTTGCGGTCATCGCGAACCCGCTTGCGCCTGTGATGGCAGGACTTAGCGGTGCCAGCTTAACGTTAGGGCAAATATACAAAGCTGGCGCGGCAACAGCCGAGACTATCGTTGATTCATGCGAAGAGGCCATCAAGTTGTTCGAAAACGCCGCAGAGTGGGCCGAGGCCCAGGCTGATTGGACCGAGGCCCAGAAGGAGGCGTTTGACGAAGCTCGCGAGGCGATCCTCGAGCTCGCGGACGCCGCACGCGACATCGAGGCGGCCTGGGCGAAGATGGTTGCCGCCGCCGAGAACTTCGACACGATCGTGGACGAGGGCAACCGCATCCAGTCCGAGCGTGAAATGGTCCGCGCCCAGTGCGTGAACCGCATCATCGAGCTCAGGTACAACGACATGTTCTTCCGCCAGATGCAAGACGAGGCGCTCACCCGCTACTCCGCCGCGTTCGACCTCGCGCAGAAGTACGTGTACATGGCCGCGCAGACCTACGACTACGAGACCGGCCTCCTCTCCGCCGACAGGGATTCTGGAGACAGGTTCCGCGCCGAGATCGTCGGCGCCCGCGCCCTCGGCAAGTTCACGGCCGACGGCGACCCGCTCCCCGCGTCGTCCTCGAGGGGCGACCCCGGTCTTGCAGACATCCTCTACAGGATGCAGTCCAACTACTCCGTCCTCAAGGGCCGCCTCGGCATCAATAATCCCGACAGAAACGCCACGTGGTTCTCCCTCCGCAAGGAGATGTTCCGCATAGGCGGCGGCGCGGAGCACGACGCCAACTGGCGCCTGGAGCTATCGAAGCACGTCGTGGACGACATCCGCGCCGTGCCCGAGTACCAGCGCTTCTGCCAGCCCGTCGCCTCGTCCACGCCGCTTCTCGTGAAGGAGCCGGCGATCGTCATCCCGTTCGAGACGTCCATCGACTTCGCGAAGAACTTCTTCGGAAAGGACCTTGCCGCGGGAGACCACGCGCTTGACTCCTCCTACTACGCCACGAAGATATCTTCCGCCGGCGTAAAGCTCGCAGGGTATCCGCAGAGCGCGCTTGGCAACACTCCGGTCGTGTACCTGGTTCCGGCCGGCCTTGACAAGATGCGCCTTCCGGGCGGCGGCGAAAGCGGCACCGTCCTCCATTGGAGCGTGGCCGACCAGGTGATACCGGTTCCGTACGTCATCGGCTCGGCGGAGCTGGACGACCCTGACTGGCAGCCGCTCTACGGCGGCTACTCTGGCGGCATGGACATGATGGCAAAGATCCGCAGGATACCGTCGTTCCGCGCGATCATCTCCGACGACGGCGAGCCTGCCAGCACGCGCCTCGTGGGCCGCAGCGCGTGGAACACGCGCTGGGTGCTCATCATCCCCGCCGGCTCCCTCCTCGGCGGCGACATCGAGGACCGCCAGAAGGCGCTCTCGATCTTCATCAACGGTCAGGACACCGACCGCGACGGCCTCGCGGATGTGAATGGAGTCAGCGACATCCTGCTTGGGCTGAAGACGTATGCGACTTCGGGGAACTGAGTCGGCAGAAAGGATCATGGCAATGGAAAAAGCGACAGAAAAACATTTTCCGCGTTTCGCGTCCAGCGTCTCGCGTCTCTTCCTCGTCTGCGCGTCGTGCCTCGCGGCGAACCTGGCGGCGCACGGAGCCGACGAGCCGGTGTCCCTGCCTCCGTTCGTGGTTACAGGACGCGTGATCGACTACGACGGCGCCGGACTAAAGTCGGCCGAAGTGCGCGTGAGAAAGGAAGGGAAGCTGCTTGCTCGCGGCAAGGTTGGATCCTTCGACGCCGACACGCCTTGCAACTACTCCGTGTCCGTGCCTATGTC
>Ga0310696_10010971_pt1 | contig 10358 bp, 9 predicted proteins | sample AusTroGonzalo_MG_4_FD_203885 | JGI IMG/M metagenome (GOLD analysis project Ga0310696, IMG submission 203885) | Bovine rumen microbial communities from tropical cattle in Woodstock, Queensland, Australia - Gonzalo_02 (v2) (version 2) | ecosystem: Host-associated > Mammals > Digestive system >... | reverse complement strand
AAGGTCGGTCTCGGCTTCGATTATATCGACGCAGAAGTAAATGCCAACCAGGAAGACTCCAGAATCGACATCGGTTTCAAGACCAACGTCATTCTCGCCTGGTTCTTCATGTAATCTGCCTTCGCGAAAAGACTTAGGCCACCTCATTCGAGGTGGCTTTTCTTTTATTGTAAAATAAAAAAATCATTACAAAAAACTTCCATTTTGAGTTTATATTGATTTTACACCCTAATCCCTGAGGAGGTTAAAATGAAGAACTATTTCGACATCAAGGACAAGGTCGCCGTCGTTACGGGCGCCTCGTCGGGTCTTGGCTTGCAGATTGCCCGCGCATACGCTAGCCAGGGAGCAAAGGTAGCCCTGTTCGCAAGGCGTGAAGACCGACTCAAGGATAACGTGGCCGCACTCCAGAAGGAATTCGGCGCCGAAGCGATGTATGCCACCTGCGACGTGGGCGATTACGACAGCATCACCAAGGCCGTCGAGAAGGTCATGGCCGCCTACGGGCGCATCGACATTTTGGTGAACTCCGCCGGCATGGGCTGCAACAAGATGGTCATGGACCAGTCGAACGAGGAATGGGAACGCCACCTCCATATCGACCTGAGCGGTGTCTATTACATGTGCAAGGCCGTCGGCAAGATCATGATCGACCAGAACTACGGCAAGATTATCAACATCGGCTCCATCCACTCCAGGGTGATTTTCCCGGGCGGCGGCATCAGCGCGTACTCTTCGGCGAAGGGTGGCGTGATGAACCTGACCAAGAACCTGGCCGTGGAATGGGCGAAGTACAACATCACGGTGAACGCCATCGGCCCCGCGGTGTTCGAGACCGAACTGACGGCAAGCTCCCTCGAAATCCCTGGGTTCATGGACCTTATCAAGGCCTACTGCCCGGCGGGCCGCTTGGGCAAGCCCGGCGAACTGGACGGCATCGCCATCTATCTCGCGTCCGACGCATCCAGCTTCTGCACGGGTCAGCTGATTTGCATTGACGGTGGCTGGACTGCAATTTGAGACCGAGCGCTCGGCGTCTCGGGGGCTGAACCTCCGGTATCTCGCGCTCTCTCGCAACCGCGCCTGGTTAATACCAGGCGCTTGTTGCTCACAGATAAGACCGCTCGTTCGTCGTTTCGGGTGTTGAAACCTCCGGTTTCTCACTTGCTCTCACTGCAAAGGCTCGTTAATACGAGCCTTTTCCGTTCACAGAGATGCTATTGCACATTTGATGTTTCGAGTAAAAAAAGTCCTCGCCGTAAGGCGGGGACTTAAACTTTTTTGAGGGGTTCCGCGGTTAGGCGTTCTTCACGCAGCGGACGGAAAGAGCATCGGACCTGTACACGCCTTCGATGTCCATCGATTCGTCGGTGAGGCTCATGCGGTAGGCGTTCGTCTTGCCGTATTCTTCCTTGCACCAGAAGCGGGCGCGCTTGCCGAACTGGCAGAAACTGCCGTTGTCGAAGCGGTAACCGGCAGGCAGGGCGAAGAAGCCGAGAGTATCCGTACCGGGTTCGCGCCAGACACACGCACTGCGGAGTTCGCAACCGTTAGACTTGGAATCCAGGTTGCTCATGAGCTGTTCCCATTCCTTGCTGCTCGGGATATGCCAGCCTTCCGGAGCGATTCCCTGGTAGTCCTTGTCCTTCATCTTCTCGTACATCGCGAGGTCCCTAGCGGGTGACTGCTCGCTGTATTCCGCAGGAATGCCGAGGGCGGTGGTCCAGGTGTAAAGGCGCCCGAACTTTTTCACGTTGGCTTCGTCGTTACCGGCGGCAAAGCTGCCTTCGGCATTGAACCGCAGGTTTTCGGCCATCCAGACCTGGTCGCCGATCTTGACGGTATGGTAGGTCTCGCCATCACGGGTATCCGTGAACGTTCCGTACTTGAAAGCCTTGGCGTTCTTGGCCAGGCAATCCTCGTAGGGAGTATTGTTCTGCGCCTCGGGAGATTCCTTCTTTGCGGCCTTGCTGACCTTGGCCCCCAGGTGGAAAGCCGCAAGAGCAACGACGACGACCGCAATTACGACAAAAACGATAAACGAGATATGCATATGAATTCCTTTCCTTGAACGGTCTGTTACTCTGCAGGCAGAATAATCTCGATGTGGCTCGTGCTCACGTTGAGGAAGTGCGTACGGAACAAATCCTTGTCGTTCCTGTCGCTTACCTTCACCTGGGTCACGGCGATGAAGTCCTTGTTTTCGCGGATGTAGTCAGTGAGACGCTCGTCGCGGAGCGTGTCGATTTCACCCGTAATGATAAAGCTATCGGTCCAAATTTTTACTAGCATAAGTTAAATATAAAGTTTTTTCGGAAAAATAAGTGCATTTTCTATAAATTTTTTGGTTCTATTTCGTATTTTGCAACATATATTATAACTGAAAAGTTCCAACGCAGGCAAAAACTGCGACAAAACCCTTAATGAGGATACAGACCATGGCAAAGAAGAAGCCCCTCCCCGAACCCGGGAAAATGTTCTACCACAACGATGAATTCATGGACAGCAAGGCTGGCCGCCCGCTGCGCATGCTTTCGGAATTCGCAGCGCCGCACTTTGTTTTCTCGCAGGAAAAGATTACAAACACCATCGTGTTCTTCGGTTCGGCACGCACGCTCCCGCCCGACGAAATCAAGAAACGCCGCAAGGGCTGCAAGGACAAGAAGGAACTCGCCCGCCTCGCCAAGCTCGAGAAAGTGGCATCATCGTACAATGCGGCCCGCGAACTGGGCGCAAGGCTCGGCAAGTGGGCCAACAAGCGCCACGAAGGTTTCGCCATCATGACAGGCGGCGGTCCGGGCATCATGGAAGCGGGCAACCGCGGCGCCACCGACGTGGGCACACCTTCCATTGGCCTCAACATCAAGCTTCCGTTCGAGCAGCACCCCAACCCCTATCTCGACGACGCGCTGAACATGCAGTTCCGCTACTTCTTCATCCGCAAGTTCTGGTTTTTGAAGATGGCGCGCGTGCTGGTCGTGTTCCCCGGCGGTTTCGGCACGCTCGACGAGATGTTCGAGATGCTCACGCTTATCCAAACCGACAAGTACGCCCAGCAGATGCCAGTAGTAATCTACGATTCCAAGTTCTGGAAGAAGGTCATCAACTGGGACTACCTCGTCGAGACCGGAATGATTAACAAGGAAGACCTCAAGCTGTTCAAGTTCTGCGACACCGTCGATGACGCTTACGATTATATTACCAAAATCCTCGAAAAGCAGGATAGCGAATCGCAGGCGCTGGAGTGGTACAGAAAGTAGAGCAACGTTCCTGCCATATTTTTATTTTTGGGCCCGTTCAACAACAGTGTATGAATGATGCTTAGAAACCTACTTGCAGAAACACTCGACCGCATATCGCGCGACCTCGCGTTGCGCCCGCAATACACGAAGGAAGAATACCAGCGCTGGTTCGACCAGAACCCGGAATTTTTGCATAACGGGGCGATGGAGAGAATCGAGCTCATCGAGCCGCTGACCCTCGAAGGTACAAACAACCTTTACAGGGCGAATTTCTGGATAAAGCATCCCAACGACACCCGCCATTACGGCGAGCGCGAAATCGTGGTCAAAATCTGCAAGTTCTGGGCGGCACCCGGCAAGAACCGCCTGCACAGGCTGAACATGCTCCTGAGTGCCTTCCAGGACGAAATCCGCATCAACAACCTGATACGCGCCACGAACATCGAAGGCGTGGTGCAGAGTTTCGGCGGCGGCATTGCGGGCAGGCACCCCTACCTCAAGATGGAGTTCATCAAGGGCTGCGCACTCGACCGCGTTTTCAAGACCAACCTGACCGACGACGAGATCCTGCAACGCATAGCCCAAATTGCCTACCTCGCGAATACGATTAGCCAGCTGCACTACTACCAGGTGGTACACAAGGACCTGAAGCCCAAGAACCTGCTGTTGTGCCAGAACCCGCTGCACAAGAACAACCACAAGATTCTCATATGCGACTTCGGCTACGCGCAGGCGAAACTCCGCGAGACGGTGAGCGAATACGGCGGGCAGCTCACGCCCTGCTACAGCGCTCCAGAGCAGGCCATCATGGGCGAGAATCTCTCCTCGTCGGTGGACTACTTCAGTTTCGGAATCATCGCTCACGAATTCCTGACCGGCTACAAGCTGTTCCCGAAGGCAATGGACATCTTTAACGAAGACGGGCACAAGATTACCGACCGCTACCTCGAATACCTGAAGACCGGTCGCGAGAATCGTTTCAACGACAGCCGGTTCCCCGAGCTTGCGCAATGGATTGACAGCCTCACGATATTCGACAGTTTCGAGCGCATGCAGAACTGCCCGAACCTTTTCGACATCGCTCACAAATTGCGCGAGCGCGTAAACGCACAGGGATTCCGCGACGTGAACACGGACTTCTTGTGGAACCAGCTGGGTGAATACGGCAAACGCTAGACGACGGGGACAACACGATGCACGGATTAAAGAAATACACAAAACGCCTGCAGGTACACCACTACATCGTGTTTGCCGTGGTACTTGCCATCGGCATATTCAACGCCATCACCGCACTCGCCCCCCAGATCCAGCAAAGGGAACTCGAAAAGAATATCGCCCTTTCGTTCGAGAAATGGTGGCAAGAAGAAGGCATCCCTCAATTCAAGGTCATCGGGCTTCCCGTCAACGATTCGGCGAGAGCCGTCGAATTCGAGCAGTACCGCGACCGCGTGCTTTCGGCGGGCAAGTCCTTCGACATTGACGAACGCATCAAGTCCAAGCGGAAGGAATTTCGCGAATGGTGGGAAATCGGCGGCGGAAAGGAGCAATACACCAAGGAACACGGCAAATACCCCAAAGAAGCGCAATTCAACCGCGAGCTGAACAAGTTCCTCAAGAAATACACGGACCAATTCCCTCGATACGCAATGGCGTTCGTCCCGAGAGACAGCGAATACGAGAGACTTTTCACTAGCTGGATATTGTTCCCGAGTTGGGAAAGCTTTATTTTGTTCGCAATACTCTTCTTGCTTGCCTATGTGAGGTTAAGCGACCGCTGGGGCGCAGTCGTTGCGCTGGGAATGTTCCTCGTACTCGCCGTATTCGGCGGATTCGTTGTAGACTTCTTCACGGCGACAAGTTTCTTCAGTCCGCATGTGGCCGAGCGCTATATGGGAGCAAGCATTGCGCTTGCGTTCCTGCTCGGGGCAACGGCATTCGAAAAAAATGCAGTAAACACCTCGCCTATTATCCGCGGCATAGCGATTATCGGGCTTGTTTTCGACATCGTTATCAACTGGGTTGTCAATCCCGGTATTTTCGGTGCGGTATCCGTCGCCTCCATCCCGTTCTTCGGGCTCGGCGCTCTCGCCGGCATCAAGCTGCCCGCACGCCGCAAGAGCCTTTCCGAACAGCGGAAGGACGCTTTGGAACAGCGCATGCAGAGAACCGCCCAGCGAAACATCACCGCCGAAAGGCGCGTAAAGACCCGCGAAAAGATAGACGAAGGTTTCAGCGAAGCGCAGAAGGGGCATTACGATGCCGCAAAGCTCTGCCTGTGCCAAGCGATGACCAGCCTACTGCAAGAACAGCCGCTGGACTTCGAGACCCTGAAAAAATTTGCCGAACGCATCGTAAGCCCGAGCCTGTTCATCGATGTCACGAGCACGCAATGGCTTGAATGGGGCGGCACAGCAAAGTCCAGAGGCTGCATCGAAGCGGCGCTCTTCTTGCTCGAAAAAGGACTCGTGCTGGAAAAAGACCCGAAGATTGCACGCCGGGCCCTCTATGCCATCGGCGAAATCCGCATCCGCAGGGGCATCGAGCCCGAAGAAGGCGTAAAGCGTCTCGAAAAGGTTATCGAGCTCGATGGCAGCGACCTCCTCGCCACGCAGGCAAAGAAGTTGTTGGGCAAGTAGAAGGCGCGAGCCTTTGCGCCCTCAAGACTATAGAATCAGCATTCCATCGCCGTAGCTGAACAGTTTCATCTTGTTCTCGACAGCCATCTTGTAGGCTTCGAGCGTGTTTTCGCGCCCGTAGAAGGCGGACACGAGCAAGATGAGGCTGCTCTTGGGCCAGTGGAAATTCGTGAGCAGGCCGTCCACAATCTTGTAGCGGTAACCCGGATAGAAGAACGCGTGCGTCACGCCCGATTGCGCCTTCAGGAATCCGTTCGCATCGGCAATAGTTTCAATCACGCGGGTGCTCGTGGTGCCAACAGTCACAATGCGGCCGCCTTCACGCTTTGCCTTATTGATAATGTCGGCGTTTTCCTTCGTGAGTTCGTAGTGTTCGCCGTGCATCTTGTGCTGGGTAAAGTCTTCGACAGCGATGTTCTGGAACGTTCCCGGCCCGACATGCAATGTCACTTCGGCCACATGCACGCCTTTCGCCTTCAAATCGGCCAGCATCTGCTCGCTAAAATGCAGGCTCGCCGTCGGTGCGGCAACGGCGCCGGAATACTTCGCAAAAATAGTCTGGTAGGCCTTCTTGTCGCTTTCATCGTCCGGACGGTTTATGTACGGCGGGAGCGGCACATGCCCTTCCCTATTCATCACCGCTTCAAGTTCTACCGGAGTCACCGCGAAACGCAACACGCGGGCGCCGTCTTCCTTGATATCCTCGACGAGAGTCTTGATGCCGGCTATTTCGAGTTCGCGACCTATCTTGAAAGCCTTGCCGGGCCTGACCTGCGCCTCGTAACGGGCAGAGCCGTCTTCTGCAGGAATCATCGCCTGGACAAGCAGGGTCTCGACTTCGCCGCCATGCAGCGTATGCCCAAAAAGGCGTGCCGGAATCACCTTCGTGTTGTTCACCACCAGGCAGTCGCCGGGCCTGAACAGTTCCACGATTTCGGGAGCCTTCATGATGCGGCGTTCACCACCATCCTTGGGGCAATGCAGAATGCGCGTCTTGCCCTTGCCTGCCGTACGGCTTGCAATCAGTTCTGGAGGGAATTCAAAATTGTAGTCCGATAGCCTATGGTCGTTTTCGACAAAGTCCATTTTCAAAAGCCTTCCTAGCCGTCCATTTCGGCCAAAGCCTTCTTCATCATCTGCTTGATTTCTTCACGCAGCGAAGCGGGTTTCAAGATGCGGATATCGGGAGAAACCCCCAAAAGCCATGTCTTGAAATCCGGCGTCACGCGGAGTTTCATATCCACAATCATGTTCTTGTTGCGGTCAAAGCGCTTCGAAATTTCAGGATAAAAATGCGAACGTTCAAACTGCGTCTGTAGCCACTTGTTCCTGACTTCCAGCGAGATGTCTTCCGGCTTCAACTTTTCGTCCGTGTACTTTCCGAAGGCATACATGTAGTGGACCTTCGCATCGAAAATGATTTTGGGCGAAGGATGATTCGTCTCCGACATACTCTCGATGTTTTCGAACAGATAGTTCTTGAATATCTGGTTTTCCTTCTCATCGACAGACGCCGCAACAAGATAAAGCGTATCCATGCGCAAGATCACCTTGACAGGGAAAATCTCAACGGAAATGACGTCGTCCTTGGCAGTAGAAGGGCGGTACTTGATTTTAAGAGCGAAGCCCTCGTGAATGGCCTTGAGCGCACGATTCACCATGGTATCCTGCAACTTGTCGTCGCAAAATGGGCCATAGTCCAGCACGTAATCCGGATCGGTCGTAATCGCTTCGGGCTTGAATTCGTCCGGATTCGTCGTCTGCAAGATGCCGATGACCTTATCCAGAAGTTTCGTAGTCTTGATATCCGTCGCAGTAGTCGAGGACAAATTCTTCTTGATTTTTTCAAGTTGCTTTACCATCGTCTGGTTGAAATTCGCCTGTTCGTCGGTCTGGATGACATAAAGCGTCTCGCCTTCCCGCTTGATTTTGCGGAGGCCACAGTTTTCGGCTTCGATCACCTCCAGGTGGCGGAACACCGTACGCTGGCTGCAATCAAGCGCCTTTGCCAGCGAAGATACTGACATCGGGGTCTTCAACTTAGACTTGATGTGATTAATCTTTTCGTATCCTGTTGCCATACGTACTCCTTTTTTAACCCTCGACTACTCTGAGCCGGTTTTCAACCGAAGTGGAAAGCGACATCTTGACCGCATTGACAAAAGCGAGCTGCTTCTGCCATGCGGAATGCACACGGCCTTCCAGCAAATACTTGTTCTCGACGTACGAGACCTTGATTCTTGCGCCCTGGAACCTGGAATTCAGCGAGTAGCTATGTTCCATCTCCAGGCATTCATCCCTATTTTCCATTTCCTTCTCGGGAATGGTAACCATCGAATAAGTCAAGTCCAAAACTCCCGGGATTTCCGCAATGCGGTTTTCCAAGTCACGGGGGAAAGAATCCTCGAAGCAACTCACCGACACGGAGACCTTGCCCTCATCGACCTTTACCTTGTAATCAAACACATTGCGCCCGAACGATTCGAGCAACGTGTAGACGCGGTTTTCTATCAGAGCATCGGTTATTCCCGGTTCTGGAATAATCTTTGTAAAGTCAACGCATCCGCGAATGCGCGGCATGCCGTTTACGCACGCACGTAGCGAACGCTTAATGGAAAAGTTCCGTACCAAGCCATTGAGGTAAACGATGCCCTGCCCGACAGTCACCGAAATGCGGGCGGCATCTTCCACGAACAGCTGTTGCAGTTTGTTCTGCACAACTTCGCAAAGCCTGTCATTGGGGACATTCTGTGCCGGCTGCGGAAGCGTAATGAACAGCACGGAAGCATCCTCGAGCAGCACGGCAAGCTTGTCCTTGTCACCATCAGTCACGAGGCCGACAGCAACGCCAAACTTATCGCGAATGGCATGGTACACGCAGTCACCGAGAAGCGTCTGCGCACTCTGTGCAGGCAAAAGACGATAACCTTCGGGAGACTTTTCGTCGATATGCGCCGGGCGTTCAAGTTCAATTTTTTTCTCGGGCCCGCCATCGTAACTGATGACGATAATTTCCTTGTCGCTCGTCTGGAAATAGCTCTTGACAATTCCCGGCTTGAAATCACCCTTGAAATAGAGCCAGTTGCCGGCAGCAATACGGCTGTTCCCGTACACGCGTGTATAATCGCCTGCAGTCTCCGGATGCGAGAACGCAAACTCATGAGAAAACGCGACAAACGCCGACTCGCATTTCCCGCACACGCACAGCAGGGGCACATGCGGTTTCATTCCGCCAAACGTAGAATACGGCTCGCGAGCATAAAGCCCATGCTCGGTGACCTTGCGGCACCGACAGCAGAACAACTGCTGCGAGTGAATCCTATGGGGAAATTGGGAACGCATTTTTTAGACGAGAGAGGTCATTACTTCATGAGCGGGAGGGCCACGTCGATGCGGCGGAGGACTTCTTCCTTGCCGATGATTTCGAACATTTCCCAGAGGCCCGGGCCAGCGGTAACGCCGGAGACAGCGAGACGCGGGGCACCGACGAGTTCACCGACCTTGTGGCCGCAGCGTTCGGCGAGGTCGTAGAAACCCTTCTCGATAACCGGAGTCTTGAAATCTTCGATAGAGGCAAGCATGTCGCGCACGAGCGTGGCGAGTTCCTTGGAGCCTTCGCCGAAGTGCTTCTTGGCTCCCTTCTCGTCGTAGGTCGTCGGGGCGACAAAGAAGTACACGGCCATCTCGGCCAGGTCCTGCACAAAGTGGGCGCGCGGCTTGAGCTGTTTCACGATTTCGTCGAGGCGCTCTTCCGGCTCCTTCGAAAGGTCGATACCCTTCGCGACAAGGCCTTCCTTCATGATGCCCTTGAGGAAGCTGTCGTCGCACATGTGGATGTGCTGGCCGTTCATCCACTGGAGCTTCTTCTCGTCGAAGCTCGCAGACTTGGGGTTGATGCGTTCGAGCGTGAAGCATTCTACCATTTCCTTGATGGTCATGACTTCGCGGTCGTCGCCCGGATTCCAACCGAGGAGGGCGAGGTAGTTCACGAGCGTCTCGGGCAGGTAGCCCAGATCGCGGAAGTCGCCCACGGAGGCCGCACCCTTGCGCTTACTGAGCTTACCGCCGTTCTTGTCGAGAATTACCGGCAGGTGGCACCATACGGGCGGCTGCCAGCCGAAGGCCTTGTAAAGGAGTTCGTGCTTCGGAGTAGAGCTGATCCATTCGTCACCGCGGAGCACGTGCGTCGTTCCCATCAGGTGATCATCGACGACACTTGCAAAATGGTAGGTCGGGTAACCGTCGCGCTTGATGAGCACGAGGTCGTCCAGAAGTTCGTTCTGGTAGCTGATGTGGCCACGGATCATGTCGTCGAATTCGGTGACGCCCGTTTCCGGCACCTTGAAGCGGATGACGGCCTTTTCGCCGGCGGCAATGCGGGCTTCGGCTTCTTCGCGGCTGATGCTACGGCAATGACGGTCGTAACCGGTGACCGGCACGTGAGACTTTTCCTGCTCGGCGCGGACTTCCTGCAGGCGTT
>Ga0310696_10010970_pt1 | contig 10358 bp, 3 predicted proteins | sample AusTroGonzalo_MG_4_FD_203885 | JGI IMG/M metagenome (GOLD analysis project Ga0310696, IMG submission 203885) | Bovine rumen microbial communities from tropical cattle in Woodstock, Queensland, Australia - Gonzalo_02 (v2) (version 2) | ecosystem: Host-associated > Mammals > Digestive system >... | reverse complement strand
TCGAACAAAGCTCTTTTATTGTCTGTTCAATATTACAATCAATCAAAGAAATTGTTTCATGCTCTAATATCTCTCCACGACCTAAAGAATCTTTGTATAAGAACAATTCTAGTCCGTCATCAGGATGATGTACGAACTGAAAACAAGGATTGGACTTTATTGTAGAAAAATAGTCGTAGTGTCCGCGTGCCCAAACATCAACATCTTTATCCTCTAAACCTAGTTTCTGCAAAACCTCTATAAGTTCTTGCCTGCGGGATGGAGAAATCAGGTTCGCACCTCGGATGTCTGACATGTTAAAGACAAAAATCTTATTGTTGCCCCAACCATGTTTATAAACATCAATACGATTACCGTTCAGTGGTTTAAGTTCACTCCAATGATCACATAGATTTTTGTTCCATGTCTTTTCTTGTGAATGTTGTGCGTAGAGTTCATTTCCCCGGCTCAGAAGATGTTTTAGCCATCTTTTTACTCCTGGCTTAACAGTAGAAAAGAAGTTTCCCTTAACGGTGTCAAAAGAGAAGGGATTTTTACAATTAAACGGCAAGTCTTTCTCGTCGGCAAAAGCAAAGTAATCTTTATATGAATTCTCTAGGATTTCGCGCTTTTGGTTCTCATTTTCTTGTGTCGGGAATTTTATATTGCATATTTCCAGAAGATTATTAAAAATGTCGATAATACAATCATGGTTTTCATTCTTTGATGCATCTAACAACACATTAATTCTTCCCTTAATAAATGGTAGGGATTCGGCATATATGATTCTGTTCTTCCACTGTTCGTCTATTTGAATCAGCCTTGCCTTTAAACGTTCTTCGGCAATTTGTGCTTTTGCGAATTGCGATTCAATCCTGTTGATGTTTTCATCTCCAGCCAAAAAGTCAAGAATATCATTTGCATGCTGAGAAAGCTCCTTGATGAGCATATATGCAAAGCGGAAATTACTGCGATCAATACCAGCGTTTTCTGCAATATTCCATACCACACGCATCCAATCGCAATTTGTCGATCTTCTTTCCGTTCCCGCATAATACACTAATAGAGGTTTATAAAAGCGGTTATTTGAATCGTTTTCCGCTGTGAAATCTGGAACTATTTCATTATTTCCATTCCATATCGGGATAAGCGCATTTTGACCATCCACTATATTAATCGCAGAGAAGAATTTATCACAGATGTCATAGAATTCATTCTTTTTTTCTGTGTTTTCCTTCTGTTCCAGCCAATTGCTCAGCATGAAGGTGTTGTTTTTGGTGGATTCGTCATATCCGACGCAAGATAACGCCAATTCAACTACCGATAACATCTTTGTGTCGAGTTTGTTAATACTATCCTCGTTTTTGTCGAGTTTATTCCATAAGTTTTCTTGCCAAGTATTGTTCAGTTTTTCCTGCCAATCATTCTTGATTGCTTCTTCAGGAGCATTCATGTCAAGTACAGCTTTAACATTTTCCCACTCGGTAAGGGGTTTTCCTCGTGAATTCATTTTTAGGAATATCTGATCATAGGAATCGCAGTCGGCATCAAGATAGTTTACAAAAAAAGTGATTTTTTCAAAATCAAATCCCTGCTTTTTTGTATCAAGCAACTTGCAATATAAGGAATCCAGCATTTCTAACATACCGGCAATTCCCGCGTCATTCTGCCATGTTGTTAGAAACCAATCGCTTTTTTTGATGGCGTCGCTACAGAGTGGAAGATACCCCTTGTGATCCTCTTTCTGGTAGTTTTCCTTCTGTTGTTCGTAATTATCTGGCATTACCAAACGAGGGGGATCATGACTTAACAGACCTTTAATAAAACATTCGGTTGCACGACGTGAATCATATTGAAACCCCCATTGCTTGTCCTTGTTTTCTCCGCAAAGCCACGCGAGCAAAAGCAAGGTTGTCAAGCGTTGTTGACCATCAAGTGGATAGAAAGTCATGGTTTTGCCACATTTATCATCTATCCCGTAAACAAAATCCAAGGTGCAATCCTTGTTATTCGAAACACAGTCTACAAGATGATATGCAAAACCTGATAGGCTTTTCTTTCCGTTGGAGTCCAATCGTCCCTGAACATAGAGACGTTGAATTTTTGGAATAACCACATTGTACTTGTCCATGAAATCAGTAAAGCTTACTGCCCCAGAAAGGCGTTCTTGATTTGATGTGTTGGTATCAATATAGTTTTTACACGGAAAATGAAAAGCATCAGGGGATATAGATTTGGTTGCCTGTTTGCTTTTTGTGCCATTTCCTTTTCTTTCATCATTCTCCAGAGAGGGTGGCTTCGGGAGGGCAAGAGAGATTTTCATGAAGTCATCGAAATACTTTTTCATTTGTTCAGAATAATTCTCAAAGTCCACTTGTAGCCAATGTGTTATTTTACTGGGAGATTCTGTGTAGAATTTCATAAAAGCTTTTGCTGTGCATGGTGGAACATAACAATCTCCATTGTTGATAAATCCTTTTATAGTTTTGCGTTTGACAGGAAAGATCGCATTTTTATAGGAACGGTTGATAGAAGTATTAAGAAGAGCGAGATTTCCCAAAGCATCTTGATTTTTGATCTTTTCTTCACCGAGAGATTGATTGAAAAGAGCTAGTATTTCTTCAGCCATTATCTGAAAGTGTTTAAGAGATTGGATCCTTTCTTTCTTGAGCATTTTTTGACGGCAAAAATCATCAAAACTATGTTGGCCTTCCTTGCTCAATTCGTTGTATGAATTTAAAAGCCATTCTTTTTGGGAATCAACATCAGTTAACTCATTTGGTGTTCTGGAATCAATATGTTCGATATCCCAACTTTTATTTTTGTATAAATCGAAGCGGAATCGTTCTTTACTTTTATTGCAATCTAGGAGATTCAGCAAGACAAACAGCGCTCGCAATTCGTTTTTATTGCAATTGTAATCGAATTTATTAAACTCCTTTCCCTCGTATCTTTTCTGGATTATTTTAATGATACTTACTTTAAAATCCTCCATTTTCGGATAATAGCGCCACTTGTCATATATCGTCTTTGCTGAATTCTCTGTAAACTCTCTAATCCAGCAGAGGTAATTAAATAGTTCGACGTCCGCATAGCAGGACTGCATCCACCAAAAACACCGAAGGACACTAACCCAGGTTGTTCTCAAATCCTTCCCATTTTCTTCGGCATCCATTCTTTCAAAGACAATTCGAGGATTAGCTTTAGCTTCACGCAAACTTACATCTTTGACTAAAGCAAAAAGCAAATCAATACGTGTTTGTGTTTTTGACAGCCCTTCTGAATTGAACATCAACCAAAACTGTTCATCACGCAGAGTATTTTCTATGATTTCCCATTCCTTTGATATTTCCATTCGCTCTTGCAATGAAAGACCGCTTGCATTGACCATATAAAGAGCCCGAATCAGTTCAGATGATGTCAAAGGTGTCTTTCCTGCATTCAACCGAAGAAAGGCATTGTGACCTTCGTAGCCTTCTTTTTCATCTTTTTGTACTTCAGGTGAAATGTCATAACGCAAAAAGACAATCGACTTTCGGGGATTATCGAGAAGCCTTCGAATGACATCTTTTTTATCATTTGAGCACCTGTCGAAAGCATCTCTTACCTTTTCCCTGAAATAATAATTGATAGGTTGATTGTTCGTGTCGTTGTTTCTTAAAAGTTTTGACAATATATTCTTCTCTGCTTTATAGTAGATTTCCCATTTCCTTTCTACGCCTAATGCATCCAAAAGGATAGCAATAGTCGTAAGCCGTTGTTGTCCATCGACAACAAGCAATTTTTCGTTGTAAAGGCCTTGCGAGAATCCCTCATAATTCTTCTGCTCTTTAACTGGCTGCAGCACTATAGGTTGTAGGCAATATTCGGATTCACCAGTAGATTCTTCAAACTCTAAAAGGTCTGAGAAAAGCCTCTTGGCCTCATTTGCTGTCCATCTATATCCTCGCTGATAAAAGGGGATGATAAATAGTTTTCCATTAAGATTATTAATAGATAATTTCCCAATTGCTTCTGACATGTTCAACCTCGCATTATTGCAGTCAAAAATAGAATTGTTATTTGCAGATAAGTCTTGTTGTGCGTTTGAATTTGGAACCGTATTTCTTTGAAAGCGCATCAAGATAATACAATGCGCAATCGCGGTTTCCATCAAAGGATTCGACCAGCGATTTCGAATTGAACTGAATGAGCTCGCTGGTCTTGAATTGCCGGAAAGAGCTTCCATCCCATAATACCTGCAGCAGTTTGAGTTTTCTTGGTTTTTGTGCCTTTTTCAGTATTCTCTCAACGTAATTCCGCTGTGTTTTATTGTCGGGATAGATGTGAATGGAACCAGCTTGGATTGGATAACGGAAAGAGCCACCACGCATTTCAAAGAGTTTCACAAACTCTGTCACATAGTGGTCATTTCTGAGCGTGAGTTCGACACACAATTCCTTCTGTCCATCATTCTCAACAATGGAAAAATGCTTGCATAATGGTGCAAGTGTTATTGTGCCAATTCCATCCCGGAAATCCCTAATGTCAACCCATTTCTCGCACACAGAATCGGGATATATCTTGGGTATCGGGTTCCGTTGTATTGCGTGCATCATGGCGTCTATGATCTCGTGAAAATTGTAAGACGGAATAAAGCATTCCAAGCCTAATACTTGAGCACGATGCCCTTCCCACAAAAGCAATGGGAATAGCGGATGCCGTTCATCCTCTACCATCTCAAATGACCATTTGTTCTTGCTCCAAACTGAAATGGGTATTATAGCAGGACGCGACGTAGGAATCAAATCACGCCCAAGTTCATTAAGGGGATTATCCCTATACCATTCTATTTCATCTTCATCACCAAGTGCCATCTCGAATGAATGATGAGTGTATGACTCCCGATTCCGATATTTCTTCTTTTTCAGTTTCGTAAAAGCGATGCAATGGTTGAAGAGAGTTTTGGGCCAGACAAAATAATACATCTCTTCGACACCTTTATATCCGGCAATCACGTTCTTGCCAGACAGTAAAGCCTCTTGAGACTCAAGCAAGCCAGTCCGCAGTTTGGGATATAACAACTTGCACAGGAAAAAAGTTAAGACATTCGTTTGAAGTGCGGACGTCCAACTCTGCAAATCTTGATAATTCGGCCACCAATCAAACCGGTAAGGCGAAACAGGAATCGAATTCGGGTCTGTTTGTGAGTGAGGCAAATTTGGAAGTTTGTCAAGGTTATCAATATCAACAGGAATCAGCTCATCTTCTTGAATCGTACAAGAAAGAGAGTGTTCTCCAAAAGAATACCGTCCTCTTGGAATTAACAAAAAGAGCTTGTTGCGAAGAGCTTCTTTGTTCTTGTATGTTTTAATCGTTTGGAAAAGCACAAGCAAATCAAGAATACCTGTTGGATATCTTTCATACACGATAATTATTTGCTTGAACCTCTTCAGCCTGTCAATTGAAAAACCGGAAAAAGCTTTGCTTATTACTAGAAAACTATCTTTAATCGTTGCTTTGAGGCATCCTGCGGTTGCCTGACTGAATGTTATAACTAAACGTTCTTTATTCCCGTAGTAAATACGCGAGATATCTTTTCCGAGATGACACAGATAAGAATTATCATGTTTTTTGGGGGGCATGATTGTCAGCCTTCCAAATACTTTTTCACCGTATTTCGTGCGACATTTAGAGCATCCGCAGTCTTCGAGATTTTGTGGCCGTACTTTTCGTAGACCCGGCGGACGTGACGGCGGATAGCGGCTTCAAGCTCGTCCGGGGTGTCATCGTTGTCTGGTAACGGCGCAAGATTGCCAAGCATCTCCCGCTGGTCAGCAATGAGCTTATCAAAGTCGTGTTCTTCCATCACATCCGCACATTCCAGCAAATTGTAGAGTTCGCGCACGTTGCCGGGATAGTCGTAGTTCATGAGAGCCTTGATCTGCTCCGGTTTCAGTCGGCGGTGATGGAGTTTCAGCCAGTAGCTGTTCGCAATCTGTTCGATGTCTTCCTTATGCTTCCGTAAAGGCGCGACCTGAATCCGAATCACGTTCAGACGGAAGAAAAGGTCTTCGCGGAATTTGCCATCACGCACCATAGCAGCGAGGTCACGGTTCGTGGCAGAAATCAACCTCACATTCACCTCGATCTCCTTCGTGCCGCCAAGACGTGTGAAACGTCCACCTTCCAATACACGAAGCAGGATGCCCTGCGCTTCGAGGGGAAGCTCGCCGATTTCGTCCAGGAAGAGTGTGCCGCCATTGGCCTGCTCGAAGAGGCCCGACCTCGTTTCCGTTGCACCAGTAAAAGCTCCGCGTTCGTGTCCAAAGAAACGGCTTTCAAGCAAGTTCGGCGTCACGCTCGCACAATTGAACGCGATGAACGGCTCGTTCCTCAGCGGCGATTTGTTGTGAATCTGGAGTGCCACGGTTTCTTTCCCCGTTCCACTCTCACCGAAAATCAGAACGCGGGCATGTACATGCTGGGCTGCTTGGTTGATTTTGCTGAGCAGATCGGCCATGAGCTCACTTTTCCCGACAAGCTCGCGGCCTCCATATCGTTTGTAGTGTTCCACAAGCTGACGTTCGGAATCCGTCCAGCAACTTTCCATTTCTCGGTTGGCGAGGTGGCGAATGGCGTTGCCGTAGGAGCGTTCGTCCTGGTAGTTGCGGTAAGAGAACATGGCCGCCTCAATGAGCTGATGATAACGCACGGCATTCGGATTCCGAGATTTCTCGTCAAGAATCGCCATCAGATCATCGCACGGAAGATCATAGTACGCGCCGACACATTCGGTGAGGCAGGCGTCTTTCACGAACACTTCAAGATTCGGACATCCGTCCGGGAAGACTTCCTCTGGCAGATCAAGGGCGCTGATCCAGCAGACATGAACGTTCTTTTTCGCCAGACGGTCCAGAGCCCCCTGGAACATTTTGGGATTGCCGATGAGCCCAACGCCCAGGATTACGATTTCCTTGAAGCCTTTCACCTCGGAAAGGAACTCAGGCATACGCCGTGTGCTCATGCCCACAACTTCCGCACGACCGAAGTGACGCAAGGCAAGTGCCGCAGCACATGCGTAGTCCATCCATCCCCAGCCGGTTATAATCAGAGTATCCATGTCCGATTGCTCCAAAATGAACGAAAGGTCTTGTTTCTCCATTAAACTACACCACCTACTGTTATTTTTCAAGGTCGTTTTCGGATTATTTTCGGTTTCCTTGCCATTGAAGCAGTTTTTATGCCATTCTATCTTCAGCTCGAAGGCGTTTTTGTGCTGAAGACACCTGCTTTCTTTTTGATCGCGCTGTTCAGTTTTTGACCAATCAGTCGACCGCCTCATGACATTTCCTGCTCACGCGAAAGTTGGCACGGCTCTTGCTTTTTTCGAAATGCCAGCCGTGCCACGGAGGTACGACGAAGCAAATTCACCACCACAACAGGAAAGGGACTCACAATGGCAAAAGTCTATTGTAAGTACTGCGGAAACGCTTTTTCAAGCGTCCAATCTCTGACCAGCACCACATGCCCGCGTCATCCCGACGGAGTCGGCAAGGGCAGACACGCTCTCTATGAGGGCGATGAAGCCCCGGAATACACCTGCAAATACTGCGGGAAGAGAGCCAGCACCATCGCTTCTCTGACCAGCCAGATGTGCCCGCGTCATCCGGACGGGAACGGCAAAGGGCGTCATTCACCGGCACTGTAATCTTCAATTCATCTCCCGGAGGCCGTCGCGTAGACGGTCTCCAATTACCCCTGACAATGATTGTTGGACTGAAGGATAGAAAGAAAATGGATTGCTACATCAGTTATCAGAGCCCATGGATGCGGAAAAAGGTTTTGGATTATCTCCAGAATCTTCTCATGCGCTATAAAGAGCGTATTTCGGATGACGACATTTTCATCCCCTTGGAATGTGCAGAAGCGGAAAAGATATTGACCGATCAGTTATGCAAACTGCCCAAACACCTTGTCCCCGAAATGGGAGTGGATAGCTCCGATCTTGCGCGTTTTGAGGGTCTCCCCAAATCTCTCCGAAATAAGTTAAAAGAGCAAATGGATGAGAGTTCTCTTCGTTGCACATTGGGAAGCCTTTGGAACAAAAAAGCTCTCCAAAAGACAATAAGGGAAATGATTCCCGAATTGATTGCTGCAGCAAAAGCGAATATTATCCCTGAAGAAGATGACATCTTCGAAGCTCGTGTTCAGGAGCTTCAGAAGACATTAAAGTTGTCTGATCGGGAAATTGACATTCTCCTCGTGTCACTTGCTGTGAACGAGAATCTGATTACAGAACCGCGGAGTGGCAATTATCGAGGAGGAAGAGGCGGACAAAGACTTTTCATGATGACGAACTGCCTGAACACGACCGAGTCGGATATTCTCAAAAGCGTAGGAGAAAACAATTCACTTCGCAAATACAATTGCCTTGACGATGATCTTGATGTCACGAGCGAGATTTGCTCGTTTTTGTCCGGCATGAGCGATGAACCCCTGGCAAACAGCTTTTTCAAGAAAGATACCGAAGCCGTTTTGCCGTGGTCGGATTTCGCAACCTTGGCAAATAAACACGGAAACATTTTGAAACGGATGTTGTCATCAAGCCATCCGGTGAATATCCTGCTTTACGGAGCTCCGGGAACAGGCAAGACAAGTTTCGCGCGGGCATTGGCTTCGGAGGTAGGAAAAACGTGTTTCCGAATCTCTCAGAATACATGTGCGCGAGGAAATGAAACAAGCAGTTCTCCGGCGTTTCGTTTTGCTGCGCTTCAATTCTGTGATTCGCAGGTCGAGCCGCAAAGCAGTTTGATTGTGGTCGATGAAGCTGATGATATGTTGCGTGGTCGAACCATGAGAGCGCTGGGCATTGGCGATGGCGAAAGCACAACAGGAGACAAAGGGCTGTTGAATACCGTCCTGGATACGATGAAAACGTCCACCATTTGGATTACAAACACCCCGGCAGGAGCTTTGGATGAATCCTCCAGACGTCGGTTCGATTACTCCATCTATTTTGAGCCTTTGAACAGCGAGCAACGGAAACGGATATGGAAAAACAGCATTGCCCGCCTGAACATGGGCCGTCTTTTCACGGCGAAGATGCTGGAAAGCTTTTCGACAAAGTATCCCGTCAGCGCAGGAGGAATCGCTCAAACGCTCGAAAACCTGCAAAAACTTGATCCGCGCAGGAAAGAAATTCCCAACTTGGTCGAACAGCTGATGAAGCCGCACTGCGAACTGATGGGGATCAAGTTGACCGAAGACAAACTCCCCCCTTCGAAAGACTATTCCCTCGAAGGGCTGAACATTCATGGTGATGTTCAGTTGGAGCGCATCGTGGAAGCGATTCGCACATTCCAGCATCAGAAACCGGGACAGGATGCCGATCGTCCCCGCATGAATCTTCTGCTTTCGGGGCCTCCGGGAACCGGCAAAACTGAGTTTGTCAAATATCTCGGATTCGTATTGAACACAAAAATCAATGTAAAGATGGGGAGCGACCTGCTGTCTATGTGGGTGGGCGGCACAGAGCAAAACATCAAGCAGGCATTCGAGGAAGCGGAAGCCGAACACGCCATCCTTTTCCTGGATGAACTTGATGGCCTGGTCCAAAGCCGCACGACTGCCCGAAATCGCTGGGAAGTGACTCAGGTCAATGAACTGCTCTACCAAATGGAAAATTTCAACGGCGTGATGATTGGAGCCACAAATTTCATCCAGAATCTGGATCAAGCCATCATGCGACGCTTTACGTTCAAGCTTGAGTTCAATTTCCTCAACAATGCGGGAAAGAAACTTTTCTTCGAACGGATGTTCCACACTTCGCTTTCCGAGGAGGAAACTCGCCGATTGGACGAGATTCCGTCCCTTGCACCGGGCGACTTCCGAACCGTGCGTCAGAGCCTCTACTATTACGGCGGCGAGGTCACGAATGCCATGCGTTTGGACGCGCTGGAACGCGAGTCCGAAGCAAAAGGCGTCAGTGCCTTCCGGGAACGCAGCAAAATCGGGTTCTGAGGCACGTTATCCTCACATTACTGGGAGAAACACAAATGAAAGAGTTATCGTCAAGCGAGATTCGGGAGCATCAGCGGAAGTGTCGCGAAATAGCGGCAACGAAATGCACCGACAACATCTACGAACAAATCCGGGTGCGGATTGTCCGGGTAATGCGAGAATGTGAAAACGTAGAATGGGCAGCCGAGGAACTCGGTGTCTCCGAATCTACAGTCAGAAGGTACATGCGGTTTGTTCCGTTCGAACATTTGATGCGTGATCCGTCTCTCGAAAACCGTTTTGACTGGCGGAGTATGACAAACCGAAAGTGGGTTAAACTTCTTCGGAAACACCCGGAGATGATCCGGCATTTGAAGAAGAATCATACGCTCGGAGGT
>Ga0310696_10010969_pt1 | contig 10359 bp, 15 predicted proteins | sample AusTroGonzalo_MG_4_FD_203885 | JGI IMG/M metagenome (GOLD analysis project Ga0310696, IMG submission 203885) | Bovine rumen microbial communities from tropical cattle in Woodstock, Queensland, Australia - Gonzalo_02 (v2) (version 2) | ecosystem: Host-associated > Mammals > Digestive system >... | reverse complement strand
ACCAGAGTTGCGAGGATTTGTTAGATGACCGAAGAACACCGAATATGCGCAAATTAGGCATAAGATAATTTTGAAATAATATGAGGGGTGTTAAAATGGTTTAATGCCCCTTATATTTATAGGAGTTTATTTATGCAAAAAGTAACAAAGGCATTACATAAAGTCGCTAAATATATTTTGTATTTTATATCCATAGTAGCAATATTGGCTGTTGTTGCCGTTATTTTGATGCAAACCACTTACTTGTATGAAAAAAGAGAATTTATCAATAATTGCATCAAAGAAGGCGATTCATTGGAACATTGTCGGAATATTTGGATTGAAATAGATGCCTTAAATTAAATATCCAAAGGAAGATTGCGATGAGCTTGTTCAAAGATATATTAAAAAGAATTGGTAAATACATTGGCTATGTGCTACTTTTTATTTGTTTTTCAGTAATTACCGGTATTGTTGCCGGAATTACTTGGTATGTATTGACTGAACATAGTTATAAAGAGTGCGATAACCAGTTTATACATGGTTGTATGTCTGCAGGACTTAGTGAAGAAGTCTGTAAAGGCAGAGTGTATTGATAATGACAAGAAGGCAAGGGAATTTCCCTTGCCTTTTGTTTTTGTTGATATACTATCATAATAATAGTTACAACCTTTAGGATAACAATATGTTTCAGGATAAAGTAAAGCAAGCGATATCAGATACTTTCAAACTCTTGTGGTCGTTTAAATGGTATGTTGGATTGTATCTGCTATATTATATTATAAGTATTATATCATTATTTGATATACCGGCAGCAGATGATAAAATATTCCATGCAGAAGCAACTTCGCAAATCTTGTCATATACTAATCAAGAGGTTTATATCGGCAGTCTAAGGTTAGAAATTATAATACTGAGTTTACTTTTTCTGTTGGGGACGAGTAATATGCGTAATCACCCGAAGATAGCAAAATTTATTTTTATTCTACCATGGATTTATACAACAATTCGTTTGATAAAACTTTTTTAAAGGTATCCGGTTTCGCCTTTGATATATGATTGCCGGGCATATGGCACGTTTCGGAAGATTTTTGCAAGTGTAGCGAAATTATGTCGCAAATTCAAAGTATTAGAAAGAGAGTGATTTTCCGCTATCATTTCAGGCGTTTTAGTACAAACAGGGAATTTTTCATAAAAAAGTGTATGAATACGCGATCAGACCATTTTTCAATTTTTTGCAAACATACCGCAAAATCTGGGCTTTCAAGGCATAAAAAAATACCCACCGCTTAAGGTAGGTATTTTTCATTGGTCGTGTATATGGCACGTTTTAAAGGAAAGCCCCGGTTCCGAGGTCCCTTGGTCCGAAAATGCGAACTCCCAGTCCGCTTGGTATTTTTGACGGAATACAACTATAAGTGTTTTTTAAATAACAATAGTTTTTCTTCTAGAACTTGTTGTCCTGTTTTCTTTTCTCCTGTTTCGGATTTAAGAGCTTTTAATGGCTTATTCCACGAAAAAGGTGCAGATGGGTGCGAAGTATAGATTACTCTGTTATCATCTTTATAGTATTTACCTTTGCATTCTTCATATTCCTTGCCAGAGTATGCATTTCTGGCAGAAATTGATGTAAAAATAATAATCTTTGGTTCTATTATATCAATAACATCATCAACTGCTTTGATTGATATTTCAACGCATTTTCTGAATATTTCACGCGGTAACGTATGCGCCCGTTTCTTATCATCTTTACAAACATATTTTGCCGATTTTACTAAAGAATTCCAATACTTCTGACCTAGATATAGCGACGGCATTTGATAGAAATTCATAAACGCAAAGTTATTGTAAAGTTTCTTTTCTTCTAAACTTACATTAGATATATCTTTATCTAGCATAATTTTGCTAAAGCTTTTCACAACATTAGAGAAAATGCCATATGAACCAACCTTACCATCTAAGTAATTATGCAAAACTCTTCTTGTATCAAACCAACAGCCGTTATACTTGCTAGTATCATCAAATGATTTTACTAAGTCATCACAAGTTTCTTCCCACCAATGATCCCGAAAGTAACAAATATCAAACTTATCATCATCTTTTTCTCTATCAATGTAGTGACTCTCGCCGATTTGCAAAATTTTGTAATCGTCGTAATTATCACCGACAAAAGGTAAGAGTTGTGGATGTATTTTAAACCATTCCAGTTCATTTAATTTGTCATCGTAGTTGGTATTCATTTTCTTCTCCTGCATGTACCGCTTCTTTCCGATATTTTATACACCATTTGTTAAATTTTGTTATATAATCTGAATACGACAATATTTGACGGAGATGGGATATGGCAAATTACGAAAAAATGTACGATTTGTTTGACTTGGCGATGGCAATGCAAGAATCCAGCGAGGGTTTGTCGCTTGAGGATATTCAGCAAAAATATAAGGTTTCTCGCCGCACCGCCGAACGCATGCGTGATGCTCTCTTAAACTATTTTCCGCAGATGGAAGAAGTAAAAACCGGCGAGCGCACCAAGCGATGGCGGATTACGCAGCGCAGTTTGAACAGTTTTATATCTTTTTCCGCCGAAGAGTTGGCTGTTTTCAAAACCGCGATTGACAGCCTGAAACAGAGCAATTTGCAAGAAAAAGCCGATATTCTATCCCGCGTTGAAATAAAATTGCGTAATCTCTTAAAGCCGGAGCAGAAAAATAAAATCGAGGTTGATGCCGACGAATTGATGAAAGCCGAGGGGTTGGTTTTGCGTCCGGGACCACGGATTGAGCTTGATAAAAATATTTTGAATACTCTGCGGCAGGCCATTCTTTCCTGTCATCATATCAAAATGGCGTATGAGGCCAAAAATTCCGGCAAAATTCATATTTACCGCCTTGTCCCGTACGGCTTTCTGTATGGCCAACGCGATCATTATCTGGTAGCCAAGCACAGCGACGGTTACGACAATGGCAAAGCACACAATTTCTCACTACAATGTATTAAAAGCGTAGAGATTCTGCCGGCAATATTTGACAGCTCCGAGTTTGATTTAAATGCCTATGCACTGGAATCTTTCGGTGCATTCCACGAAGAGCCGTTTGAGGTGGAGTGGCTGTTCAGCGCCAATGTTTCTGATGAAGCCAAAAACTTTATTTTCCACCCGAAGCAGAAATTAACCCGCAACCCGGATGGCACGCTGACAGTTAAATTCAAAGCCGGCGGCCGACGTGAAATGGACTGGTTTTTATACACTTGGGGCGACGACGTAAAGGTCATCAAGCCGGTATCCGATTAGTTGTTTTTCAGCCTTTTATAAACTTCGTATGCATACAGAGCATCAAGCAAAGCGCCGTTATAAGGCGAATGTTTAATTTTAATACTAAGGCGTTCGCTCAGTGCGCACAAATTATTTCTCTGCCCCGGAAATGCTTCTCGTGCCATTTCCAAAGTATCTGTTACTTTGTTCGGAAGCTCAAAGCCGACCTCATTATTGATAAAATTCATATCAAATTGCACATGATGCCCGATTATCTCTTTATCCTCGATAAAGCGCAAAAATTCGTCTTTATACGTCGCAAATGTCGGGTAATGTTTCAAAAACTTATAATTTAAGCCGTGAATCACCGTAACATCTCTTGATATCCGCCGCTCCGGATTGATATAAGCGTGGAATACAGCTCCGGTTTGAATATCGTTTTCATCAATTTCAATCGCGGCAATTTCTACCAATTTATGACCATCTTTGGGATATAAACCGGTAACTTCCGTATTAATAATCACTTTTTTGTTATCGGTCATCTTATTTCTCCTCATAAAACCAGAGTTTCGGACAATCTTTTAAGCGTTCGGCATATTTTAGCGATGATTCGTTCGCCCGAACATGGAAAGTTTTATTTCCCGGTTGTTTTATAACCTCAATATCCACCGGCTCTTTGTAGCCATTTTCTGCCGTCAGTTTGAAAGTCATATCCGCCGCAATTAAATCTTCCGAAGAGTCTCGTTGCCAACATATCACCGGAACATTGAGAATATGCGCCACATCTTTCAACATCAATGTTGCCCCATCTTCATCAAGACCATATCTTAACTTGTATATCGGCGTGACAACAGCCAGCAGTTTTTTATCCTTTAGGTGTTGAAATTTTTTTAAGTTTAGCCATGCGGAATAACTTCTCAGCAACAAATCAACGCCTTGTGTCGGGTCATCTTGCATAGGTAGTCCATGTCGTGTTAAAAGGCTGTCTTTCGAAATTCTGTTGCCAATCAGCGCATAATCGCCATCAGCAGGACTATTGTCAAAAATAGTGGAAGTAAACAACGGAAAATCAAGAGTGTTCATTATCAACACAAAACCATCGTTATTTTCCGTAATGCTTTGTGTTAAGCTGATTATAAATTGCTCTGTTTGTATACATTCTCCTTGCGCCGTCGCCAAATCGCCGGCGTTGAGACCGCCTAAATCCGTATCAATAAAAGAAAATCCCGTTTTTATCATTTTAATTCCTCTGCGCTGATTTGTTTAACCTTATCCCCGTGTTCGTTGAATAAATCGATTTTTCCGGCCGTGTCTGACTGAACGTAAACGTAGTCTTTATCGACCTTGACAATCGTTTGACCTTCGCCCCATGCCGGACAGCGCATATATTCCCCGTTCCGTGAAAAAATCGCTATCATGCCCTCTAAAGTGTGCGGAAATTTATCAATCGGACAGCTGAATTTTTGTAAATCACGAATATATTCTATCATTTCTCTAATTCCTCTATGTCTATTTCCTTAACTTTGACTCCGTTTCTATCAAATAAATCTATCTTTCCCTCGGTAGAAGATTGGACATAGGTGTAATCTTCATCAACTTTTATAATAAGTCTTCCCCCGCTAAAAGCCGGATTATCTTTGAGAGTTTTGTTTTTAATGATATTTAAAGCAACTTGTGTCATATCGGTTTCCGGATTTTTGACCGAAATTGTCATCAACTGTCGGAGCAAACTTTCGGCTTTGGATAACTGCTCATTGATTCGGGCAAGTGCATCCTTGTCTTGTTCATCGGTATGAAGCGTAGATACATCACTTTTTATTTGTTGCACCATCGGCATAAAATCATGGTAAAAGCCTTTAGCTAGTGAAGCCATAGCATCCCTTTTTGCCTTGTATACCTCGTCTGTCATGTTCGTTTCCTTTGTTAAATGTTATGATATAAGTAAAACACACAAACCCGACAATTTATGACGGGTTAAATTATGAACGTAAAATGAAGTGGAAAAATTACAACTTTTTTACATACACTCGAGTATGTTTACCGTCGCGGGTGAGCATTGTTTTCCAAAAGGCGAATCCGTATTTTTCGTAGAGGCCGACTTCATCGGTGGAAATATAGACTTTTTCTGTTTTAGCGGATTTTAGGACTTCACAAATATGGGCGATTAACTTGCCGGAATTGCGGTGGCCGCGATAGGCCGGAAAGGTATAAACAAACCCGATCCACGGCGACAGTTCCGGCGCGTCAATTTCATCTTGCGGCGCTAAAGTGGCGAACGAAATTAGCTTATCGCCGTCGGTCAGCATATAAACTTCGGTCGCTTCCCCACACATCTGCTTTAATTTGTCATCCTCCAGCCAATCGCGCAACAATTTCGCCGCCGACCAATCGCCTTTACCGATTTCTTCCCGCCAATGCGCCTGATTTTCCGATTGATAATACTTTATTACCTGCATTTTATAAATTTCCTCATTTTATCCGGTCAATTTCATTTTGCAAATTTGCTAAAAACTTGCCGGCATGGGCGCCGTCCATCTGCGTATGGTGAAACTGGAGCGAAATCGGCAGATAATACCGGAACCATCGCTTTTTATAACGGCCCCAAATCATAAACGGATTGTTGAAAATTCCACTGTTCATGCCCACCGCACCGTCAATTTCCGTATCAATAATCGCCGAAGTGCCGATAACCATGCTGTCGGCGGACAAATCGCGGTCAGCGCAACTTTGTGCAACTTCCGTCGTATATTTGAGATATTCCCGATTAAAAGTTTCCAAATCGTCGGACTGCAAAATATCGCACGAGCTGACTTCGCCTGTCTTGTTTTTCACAATCGTGTTGACCGCCAGCGTGTCGTATTGCATCAACTTATCGCCAACCGGAAGCATATAAAACTCCTTTACGGTCGCGGCGGCTTTACCGATGCAAAAATCAAGCAACATATTGAATTTTAAGTGTCTTTTGGCGCTGATTTTAACCAAATTTGTCACGTCAAGTGTTTTGAAAAACGTCACCATCGGGTTCGGTGCTTTCATCCAGAACTCAAACGCCTTTGCGCGTGTTGTTTCTATGGGATTAACTTCTCTTGCCATTATTATTCTCCTTCAAATACTCTAAAAATACCGGATTGTTTTAACAAATTTTACGAATACATCGGCAAGGAGAACCATAAGCCAAAGTATCGGCAGGAATATCTTTTGTGACAATGCTGGCGGCTCCGATGATTGAATTATCACCGATATTAACGCCGGGAAGAATCGTAACATTTGCCCCAATCCATACGTTTTTACCGATTTTAACGGGTTGAGGAGTTGCATTCAGTCTTGTTTCGGGGGCAAAATCGTGGTTCAACGTTACAATCGTTACGTTACTTCCCAACATTGTATTATCACCGATTTCTATCCCGCCGTTATCTTGAAAATGGCAACAGGTATTGATAAAAACCCTTTTGCCCAATTTGGTATTCTTTCCGAACTCGGTGTAAAAAGGCGGCAATATCAAGCAACTTTTATCAACTTTACGCGCAATCAATTCGGAAAACAGTGCCCTGATTTCTTCCGGCGTATGGTAGTTATTATTCATTTCCATCGTTATTTTTAGGGCTTCTTGTGTATATTCATAAAGGGATTGTAATAAATCCGTGCCGAATATCATAGGCGTTCCTTTTTTCATCAAGGCTCTGATTTGCGGTATGCTTAATATTTTTTTGCCCATTTTTTGTTTCTCCTATAATAAATCATGATTTTTCAAATATTCCAAAAGCGCCTGACAACCTTTGCTTATATCGTCATAACTCTCGTCAAAATTGCCGGTGTACCACGGATCGCGGATATTGCGCGGATGGTCCGTAAAATCAAGCAGACGATAGATTTTGTGCTCGGTATCCGGCCCGACAATCTCCAAAATGTCATCAATATTGCTGTCGTCCATCGCGATAATGTAATCAAAATAAACATAATCACGCGGGCGAATCTGTCGCGAATAATGCTCCTCAAACGGAATTTGCATGGCTTTCAGCTTGTCGCGTGTACCGTGATGAATGCCGGCATGGCACATCTCGTTAAAACGTTCGGTGGCGGCAGAATCAATATAAAACTGCTCCGACAGCCCCTTCTCGGCGACCATTTGCTTAAACACAAACTCCGCCATCGGCGACCGACAAATATTCCCCAAACATACAAACAGAACTTTAATCATTATTTTTTCTGGCATCTGCAAATTTTTGTTGCATTGTAGGATTCTTATAAGTCAGTTTTCTAATGGAAAGCTCCTGTGCTTTGTCATTTGCCAAACGCAAATTTCTTCCGGATGATAATAATTTATTTTTTACTTTCGTTAAGTTGTCAATGGTGTTATCAATCTCTTTAATGGCATCTTCAAACTGATTTTTTGCCAATCGCATATTATTCTCGAATCCTGACTGCCACTCCAACAATTTGTTTTCAAAATTTGTTATATCTATATTTTGTTTTTTATATTCAATAAGTTGACTTTTATATTGAGCAGAATGAAACGCCGCATTTCTTAAAATGGTTATAATAGGGATAAAAAATTGCGGGCGAATTACATACATTTTCGGATATTTATAAGATACATCGACAATACCGGTATTATAAAATTCGTTATCCGTTTCAAGAAGGGATACCAAAACCGCATATTCACAATTTTTTTCCGTTCTGTCTTTATCAAGTTTTTTGAAAAATTCTTCATTTTTATGTTTTTGTTTTTCTGCAGTGTCTTCCATTTCGTTTTTCATTTCAAACATTATGGAAATATATTCTACGTTGTCATCCGTATAATCTCTGAAAATATAATCACCTTTACTGCCTTTTCCGGTTTCGTCGTCTTTTTTTGCCTCATTGTCTTTCTCGAAATAGGAATTTTGAAAAGCGGTGGCACGGAGCTTATTGAATTCTGTTTCACAATGTTGCTCCAATGTTTCTCCGACCATTTTAGTTGACATTTTTATCTTAAGGTCTTTGAAATATTCAATCTGAACATCTTTATCTTTAAGCTGAGAAGCATATTGTTCGTCTTTCTCTTTAAGCTGAGAAGCATATTGCTCTTTGAGATTTTTCTCTTGTAACTGCTTATCTTTTTCGGCATCCTGTAATTTGTTTTGAAGCAAGAGAATTTGTTTGTCTTTTTCAACTATTTCATCTTTTTTCTCGGACAAAGCCGTCGTGATAGCCAAAGTTTTCGCTTGTTCGCTACTTTGAACTTTTGCTTTTAACTGTTCGTTTTCTTGTTTTAATTCGCTGAGGGCTCGTTCTTTGTCCAATTCATAGTCTTTACTGACGGAAGTAAGTTGAGCCTTCAGCTTTTCTATTTCCTGATTCAGAGTTGATACGGAATTGGCTTTTTCTGCCTCTGCTTGGGTTTTGATAAGAGATAACTCCGTTTCTTTCGATTTTTCGATTTGCGCGGCGCGTTCACTTAAATCTTTGTGGAATTCGGCATCTTTAATTTGACTGACGATGGCGGCATATCCGCTTTCGTCAACGGTAAAAGTTTTTCCGCAATTAGGACATTTGATTTCAGGCATAGAGATTCCCCTTAATATATAGACACAGAACAATCAGTATATCAGCTTGTAATGCTTATAAACTACTGCCAGTATATTCTGCATCATTTTAAATTGCAAGCAGGTTTGATTATTCGGAATTTTTTCTTTTGACATCTCGCATTTTGCGGTGATAATTAAAACAACTGTTATTTTTATAAAGGAGATAAAAAATGCCGTACATTGAAGCAAAAATGAGTATTAAACTGGACGCAAACCAGAAAGATGACCTGCAGAAGAAGCTGACTGGTGCCGTTTCGGCCACATTCGGCAAGCCGAAAGCCTATATTATGGTGGGCATTGAAGATGATAGAGCGCTGTATATGGCAGAGCGGAAGCTCGAAAAGGGTGCTTATATCGCCATCCGACTTTTGGGCTCGGCCTCTAAATCGGCATGCCAAAGTTTAACCGGCGAAATTTGTGACATTTTGCAAAACGATTACGGTATTGACGGGGCAAATGTGTATGTAACCTATCATCCGGCCGACCTCTGGGGCTGGAACGGCGGAATGTTTTAAGGGAAGTTTATTTAAGAGCGTAGCAATTTGTGTTGTTATGCTCTTTTTTTTATTTTTTGTCGGCGGATTTTAACACTTTTATATCGGCACGAAATTCAAAGATGAGTATAATTTTCACTAAGATAAAAATATTTGAATTTTAAGAAATACCTGAGTTAGCTTTTATAAAGCAAGAGGCTCTGCAAAAAGTAAAAAATAGTTGATATAATGAAAAAATAGTTGTTATAAGATATATTATTAGTGATAATGGCGCATTGATTGCAGATAGAGAAAAGGCAAAAAATGGGAAAAAATTGTTGCAATAGGCAAAATATAAATAAAACAGATTTTTACAAGACATATACCTCTTTAACAGAGGATATTCTTGTTGAGATGAAAAATCAAAATGTATGTAAAGATTATTTTAAGGATGATGATTTCACCATTATAAATGGTGAGTGTATTACGGTAATGAATTGGTTGATATCAAAAAGTGTAAGATTTGATCATATTATTACAGATATTCCCTATGGAACAGTACAAGGACTCTCTTTGGAGGGATGGAAAAACAAGGGTAATATTCCGGATTGGGATATTCCTATTGATAAATCCAAAATGATAGAGGATTGTTTTTATATAACAAAAGCAAATGCAAATGTGCTTCTTTTTTCACAAGAACCAATGACCTATTCTTTATTGGATGAGGTTAGAAATTTTCAAAAATATACTTTATCAAACAAAATGATTTGGGTAAAAAACAATCATGCAAATAGTTTTTCTGCTAAAACGACACCTGTTAATATATATGAGGAGATACTTTTATTTAGAAAATCTTTGGATGAAACCAATTCTATCGAGTTAAGAAATTATTTTAAATATATGTTGGATTTCATTGGAATATCAAAAAAGGAAATAATGAACAGACTTGGACAGGGGTTGGATCATTGTTTTAGATACGCAAATAGGACTTTTTATATACCTACAGAAAAAAACTACAATGCTTTAATTTCAACATATCATATAGATCATATGTCTAATTTTATACCATACGTAGATTTGCAAAAGAAAT
>Ga0310696_10010966_pt1 | contig 10360 bp, 9 predicted proteins | sample AusTroGonzalo_MG_4_FD_203885 | JGI IMG/M metagenome (GOLD analysis project Ga0310696, IMG submission 203885) | Bovine rumen microbial communities from tropical cattle in Woodstock, Queensland, Australia - Gonzalo_02 (v2) (version 2) | ecosystem: Host-associated > Mammals > Digestive system >... | reverse complement strand
CGTGACGAACCATCTCTCAATTGGCAACATGTTCTTCATAGCAATAAATTTAATGTTGAATAGCCACAAAGTTATGAATAAGTGAGAGAAGTACAAAATATTTCATTCATTTTTATCCCATTATCGGCACGAGGCGGATAAAAGAAGAGGACCGTAGCGATGTGCCACGGCCCTCTTGCTATTCAGTATGATATTCTATTACTTAACCAGGACTGTACGGCCATTGATGATGTAGAGGCCCTTAATGGCCTTAGCAACACGCTGACCGGTGAGGTTGTAGATGGCAACGGGTGCCTTTGTGCCTTGAGCCTCGATGCTCTCTACTGCATCGGGAGCTTCAGTACCCAGATAGTAGAGCTGGAAATTGTCGAAGATGGTCCAGTCTTCAGCAACGTGGGTGTTCTTGGAAAGGCCGATGCACAGACTCTCGCCCTCGTTGAGGAAAACTTTCACGTCGTTCCAGTAGATACCCATCTCGCAATATTCACCGAAGGAGCTCATGGAGTTGGGGATGTAGAACTCATCCTCACCAGCATAGGCGACAGTAATCTCGTCTTTCGTTGCGGCCTGGCCTGTCTCCAATACACCTTCCTCGTCCTCACGCTGCAGGATGTTCTTCAAAGGAACGCTGTAGTTGTCAGTCTCCGTGTTGGCATAGAACTCAACAAACTGACCATACAGAGTATCGGCAGTCAGGCTGTCAGCATTGACCTTAGCCGTACCGGCACGATGGAAGCCCTGTACACGAACGAGATAGAAACCTTCAGCAAGACCGGTGATGGTCTGGTTGATATCGAAGCTGTTGTTGTTATAGAACTCACAAGAGGGATTCTCAGAGAGACCACCTGTCTTGATGTCGTTACCGCCATCGCGAGTGTAAGTCCAGCCGCCAATGCCTTGTTCCTGAGTAGCGGGATCGATGAAACCATTGTTATAGATGGCTGCCGAGATATCCTGAGGATCGTCGAGAGAAGCAGAATTCAATACGGGATACTGTACGAATGCGGCCCAACCGTTCTTGATGGCCTCAATGTACTCCAGCATCTTCTCGTTGCTTTCCAGACCGCCATCCTCTTCATAGTTCTCACCAATTTCGTCCATCATATTAGTGTAATTGGGCTCATCGCTCTCTACTTCGGCCATCAACTCGAGATAGAGCTCATAGCGGTCAACCAGCACCTTGTAGATGCTATCGGCCTGATGAGCGTAGGCAATAGCCTCCTCGTACATAGCCATTACGGCCATCAACTCTTCCATAGAGTTGACATCAACACTCTCGTGAGCGCCCTTGGCATCTTCAATCTTCTGGTCGGCAGCAGCCACCATCTTCACCTCTTCCTGAATGGTCTCGGCCTCAATCTTGAGTGCCTTGAGCACATCAGCAACGTCAGCGGCGGTGGGAGCATTGTAAGTTACTGAGAAGGTGTACCAAACTGTCCAGCAGTTACTCTCCATGTTCTCGCCCGTAATACCGAAGGTGAGTTCGCCATTCTGCGGAACAACGGTAGAAAGAGAGGTCGTTACCATCTCGGCATAGGTGTCGTCATTGAAGATGTTATAGGCAGCTTCCTGAGAGTTGGGCACATAGGGAGCAGCATCATCGCCATTGACAGAAGCCCACAACTCGACAGGCTCTTCGCTGGCCAGCTCGGCTACGTTGGTCAGGCCCTTCTTGGCAGCACCGACGAACAGGGAAGCCTCGGGAGTGTTGGTCTCCTCGTAGTTAGTGTAGTTGGTAGCATTGTCGGCATTGCGGAAGAAAGCCTTGGTGCTGATGGTGTACTTACCAACGGGCAGCTGAGCAATGGTGGTGCTCACCTTGAACGAGTTGACAGCACTTCCGGACCAGATTTCGGCCGTTCCGAACTGGGTCTTGAACTGACCGTCGCCTTCCTTCGTCCAATTCTCGATGGTGGGGTTCGTTGCTGCAGATTCACTGAAGGGATAGGCCAGCTGATCGAAGAGAGCAGAGATGTCGAGGTCTTTTGCAAGTACCTCACCTGATGCGATAACAGCATCCCACTGCTTCTGCACGCCTTCCTTAATAGTGGGCTTCAGCGAGGCAATCAGGGTCTCGATCTCTGCGGTAGTCAGGTCCAGATTGTTCAGAGCGCCACTGACTTCATCAAGAATGCCAGTCAGGGCAAGATTCAGCTCGGGATATTCGGTCTCGTTGTATTTAGCAAGTGCATTAGCCAGTTCCTTTTCATTGAAAGAACGCAGATTAGCGTATGCTGCAATGTTGGCATTCACCTCTGCCAACAGGGCCTTGATGGCTTCGGTCGCTTTCTTATTGGCGTCGTCGTCGGTGCTCTGGGCAGAAATCAGAGCCTGACCAGCATCGATAGCGTCTTCCAACTGAGTTCTCAGGTCGGCATTGAACTCCTCGCTCAGCAGCTTATTGGCACCGGAAACGGTAGCATTCAGACCGAGCAGGGAAGCATTGATGCCACTACCTACGTAAATCAGTGAGAAACCATCTACGAAGAGGTGAGGCATGTTGCCAGAACCTGTATTCGTAGAAGTATAACCCAAGGTGAACTTACCTGTTGTCTCTTCGTCCAGCTGGAACTTAATGGTCTCGCTGGTCCATGTGCCAACAGGGAACTTCTTGGTCGAACCCAGATATTCCGTACCGCCGCTGGTAATGAAACCTATCAGGTTCTTGGAAACCTCGTTGGCACCACCTGCATTGTAATAGGAAATACCTACAGTATAAGAACCGGCAGGCAGCGTTACGTCCTGAGTGTACTGAGCCGTAGCCGTCCAGCAGGTTACGATACCCAGCAAGTTACCTTCGGTGCTTCCGTCGGACATCTCGTTGGGCACCTTAAAGGCGGTACCGCCAAGGAAAGCATCACTACCAATAGCAAATACACCACCGGCAGGACCATCCGACTTCATGACATTGGGAGTCCATCCCTCAACGGGCAGCAGACTGAAGTTGTCAGTAGAAACACCGTTAGCGGTACAGTCTTTTCCATACGTACAGATACCGCCCTCTACGGGAGTACCCTCAGAGAAGTGAGGATTGACGATGAACGCCTCGGACAGATCGGTCAGACCCTCCTCGTTACGTGCCAGCTGCTCCTCAGTGGCCTTCAGTACTTCTTCAAGTGTGGCATTGGGATTGTCATATACCGTTTCAGCGGGATAAGTATCTACGCCGTAGGTCTTACCCATTTCGATGGCTGCCAACAGTTTTGCCTTAGCTTCATCAATGGCCTTCTGGTCGATATAGCTGCTGGCAATCTGATAGAGCTTCACGTTGTCGATGAACCAGTGAGGCACACTACCAGAACCGGCACCATAAGACATACCCAGACAAACCTGTCCAGCTGTTTCAGCACCAAGGCGGAAGATGATGGTATCGGTTTCCCATACGCCAGCGGTGAAAGTCTTCTTCGTGGAAGCGTATGTGTTAGCACCTGCGATGAAACCATTGAAGTTGGAGATCAGCTCGCCAGTACCCGAAGCATTGTAAATCGTTACAAGCATCATATAGTCACCAGCGGGAAGGGTAACATCCTGGGTGTACTTCAGCGAAGCGCCCCAAACGGCAATCATACCCAGACACTGACCATCCTCGTTAGCAATATCGTCGAAGAAGGGAGCATAGTATGCACCACCCAAACCGGGCTGTTCGTCGAGATTTGCCTCAGAGTCGAGGTAGGCAAAGAGACCCGCAGCCTTAGCATTGGCTTCGTCCGTACGGGTGTTGGTATCACCAGAGTTCTGCATCACTTTGATGTTGTCTGAGGGGAAGTTTGCGGTCCAACCCGTTACAGGCTGCATACCGAACAGTTCCTCACCGCCATTTCCGGCACCATCGTCAATCATGTCATAGTCGTACGTGTGAATCGTTACCGTCACAGGGTCTCCAATTGTGAAGTCCGCGTTGGTCAACTTCGATGTTACGTCCGACACGATGGTCTGTGCAAAAGATGCCATTGCACACATTCCCATGAACAGGGATACAAGTAAACGTCTTTTCATCTTAAGTTAGTTTTTAATAGAGTTAATGATTATGCTTGTCTATTTCCGATTATCGTATCAGAAGGGCCACCAGCCACTTTTCTTTTTCTGATGTCGAGGCGAATTCAACTCGTCAAGAATAACCTCCTCGAGGGTCTTGTTGTCTTTGATAAGCTCGTAGATGGTTCCCCAGTCAGCCAATCCGCCGACATTGCGGTCATCGATAAAGATATCAGCCTTTATCTTGCGGCTATAATGCTGGGGGTCTTGATCCTCACCAGGGTAGGATTGGTTGACGGCATAGAACTCCACTCCGCGCTGACGGCACCATTCTACGGCCTCCTCCAAGGGCTTACCCTGACGTACAGTCCACAATATGAGCTGGTGGCCTGCATTGCTCAGCATCCGCAACGTCTCCGTGGCGAAAGGATACTCACTACCTATATCAGGGTAATTGTCACGTACAATGGTGCCATCGAAATCTACGGCAATCAACATAATAGTTACGAGTTACGTTTTTACTTGGCATAACTTACAGAACGGACCTCACGGATGACGGTAATCTTCACCTGTCCGGGATAGGTCATTTCGTTCTGAATCTTGGTAGCTATCTCGTCGGAGAGCTTCTCTGTATCCTGGTCGCTGATCTTGTCGGCACCCACGATGACACGTAGCTCACGTCCAGCCTGGATTGCATATGTCTTGGTGACACCGGCATAGGACATCGCAATATTCTCGAGATCCTTCAGACGCTTGATGTAGGCTTCGGCAATCTCACGACGTGCACCGGGACGGGCACCACTGATGGCGTCACAGACCTGAACGATGGGGGCAATGAGGGTTTCCATCTCCATCTCCTCGTGATGGGCACCGATGGCATTGCAGATATCGGGCTTCTCCTTATATTGCTCGGCCAATTTGGCACCATAGAGTGCGTGTGGTGTTTCGGGGTCTTCATCGGGCACCTTACCAATATCATGAAGCAATCCGGCACGCTTGGCTTTCTTAGGATTCAGGCCCAGTTCTGCAGCCATAACGGCACAGAGGTTTGCCGTCTCACGAGAGTGCATGAGCAGGTTCTGGCCATAAGAAGAACGATACTTCATCTTACCAATCAAACGGAGCAATTCGGGATGTAGGCCATGCACACCAAGGTCAATAGCCGTACGCTTACCGGTCTCCATGATTTCCTCGTCGATTTGCTTCTTGACCTTAGCCACAACCTCTTCGATGCGGGCAGGATGGATACGGCCATCGGCCACCAACTGATGAAGAGAAAGACGGGCAATCTCACGACGAACAGGATCAAATCCGCTGATTACGATAGCCTCTGGCGTATCGTCCACCACGATTTCCGTTCCCGTAGCAGCCTCGAGCGCACGGATGTTACGTCCCTCGCGACCAATCACACGTCCCTTGACATCGTCGTTATCCAAATGGAATACGGTGACGCTATTCTCTACGGCTGTCTCCGTTGCCACACGCTGAATCGTCTGGATAACAATGCGCTTAGCTTCCTTATTGGCTGTCATCTTGGCCTCGTCCATAATATCGTTGATGTAGGCCTGAGCCTGAGTCTTAGCCTCATCCTTCAGGCTTTCCACAAGACGCTCACGGGCTTCTTCGACACTCAAGCCGGAAACCTCCTCCAGACGTGTGCGTTCCTGTTCCACTAGGCTGTCCATACGCTGAAGCAGTTCCTGTTCCTTATGCTCAAGGGCTGTCTGCTGGTTCTCCAGTCTCAGTCGTGAGGTCTCCAGCTCCTGCTTCTTACGGTTCAATTCGTCCTGACGCTGATTGAGGCTTTGCTCACGCTGTTTGATGCGGTTCTCACCTTGTTGTATCTGTTGGTTGCGCTGCTGCACTTCCTTTTCCAACTCAGCTTTCTTATTAAGGAACTTCTCCTTCACTTCAAGGAGTTTCTTCTGCTTGATGACCTCGGCTTCACTTTCAGCCTGCTGGCGAGCCTGGGCTTGCAACCCTTTCATCTTGGCAGGCAATAGGGCACGGAAAAAGTAAATTGCCCACGAGCCAACGATGACCAAGGCGGCGATTACGGCTATTATGATTTCCATAATATTTTTAAATTGTTTAATTAATAATAAAACGCTCCCGACATGGGCTTTTCCGGAGTAGATATACTGCTCCCAAAGACATGCGGTGCGTTGAAAGTTTGTTCTCTATGGTTCCCGTCAGCATCGGAAGCAGCCTCTTATTCCAAAGCCTGCTCCACCTCGTCCAAAAGTGTTGAAAGAGCCTTCTGTATGGGTTCTGGATCGACGTCGTTCTCGATGCGCTTCAGGCGCACGGCAACATCCAAAGCCATCATAAGAAGGTACATTTCATTACCCTGATGAGGATATTTCGATGCATAATAGTTGAATCGGCCATTTATGAGTTTTTCTGCTTCACGGTAGATATACTCATCTCTGCGCTCCACCACCATAGGTAGGGTGCGTGTACCGAATTTCAACGTTATCGATAGGGGATCGCTCAGTGCCATTGTGCTGTATTAATTCTATGCTTTAAGCAGAGCGATACATTTGTCAACTTCTCGCACCAGGTGGTTCAGCCGCTGACGAGCATTGCGTGTATCGCTGTCGCTAAGCTCGAGCATGCGTGCCACCTTCAGGTTGGCATATTGCCGGGCAATTTCCTCGCGCTGCCCCTCTAATTCCTGGGCATGCTGCTCTTGCTCGGCAATCTGACGTTTCAAGTCAACGATTTGCTCCCGCAGCCCCTTATCCTGCAGGATGAGCTGTCGGACACGGGTTTCAAGTTTATGCAATATGTCTTGTTCCTGATTCGTCATTATAGCTTATTTTATGCCAATCTGCGGACAAATATAGTCATTTCTTTGCTTTTGGCAAAATTTTCTTTCTATTTTGTTGCCATTTAGGCCTTTTCATTCTCTATTTTATTGCGAGGTTCCTTCTTGGCAAGCATCAGAACGGTGTGTGCGAACTCAACAATCCACGCCTCGCTGTAGTTCAACGTTCCTTGAGCTTTGCGGATTGCTACGACGCTGCGACGCATAGCATCATCCTTCCAATTATTGCTGGTAAGTACATCATGAACCGTATTTTCCGTCATCTGGCGCAGAGCCTTGTGGAAGAAAGATGGAAGCCTAAGTTTCCACTGCATGAGCTGTCCCATCGCCATCATCAGGTTCTGGCTGAAGTCCTGGAACACCAAGAAATAGGTCTGTACATCTTGCGGAGTGCGGCAACGCTTCTTAATGCTGTCATCGACCTCCTGAAAGAAGCCGTCGGAGATGCCGTACATCTCGCTGAGCATCTTCTGGGCACGCTTCTTCTCCCCTACACCAAGTTTGTTATTCACGGTTGGCACCTTCAAGGTCTGCTTGAACACACGAAGGTCGGGAAATGCAGCCAAGTTGCTGATGCCCAGGCGCGAAGCCATTGTTGCCTGATAATATACACGGATGAGCGTCATGAAATCCTCCATGCCGCCAATCCGCACCTGTTCAGCCTGTTTACGGCCAAAAATCTTACTAAATATTGACATTATTATCTGGGTTTATATTTACGCTATTTATCGGTTCGTCTATAGTTTCTTCGTTTATTGGTTCGTCTATAGGTTCATTTATCGGTTCATATACAAAGACTTCACTTTCTTTAGGTTCTTCGACCTCTACAGCCTGTCCTTCGTCCATCGAAACTTTGATATGTATAGGCATACTTCCACACAGGATATTTATCAGCTGCGGCATACGAGCAAGGAAAGATTCTTCGTTGGCCAAGCGGAAGCGATAGGCCAAGAACGTCTGCCCATCGGCACGCAAGCGAGGTCGCATGACGATGGCAGGCCCGGCGCTACGTCGCTTTACCACGACAGCCACCACAATGTATATCAAAGGGAAAATCGACAGAAGGAAGAAAAGGCTGAATAATATCTCAACAATACGCTCAAACAAACGGTGTATTTTATCTTTTGTCATCTTATTTTAAGTCATTTGCACAATTTACGCACGCAAAATTAAGCATAAAAGCCCACCCACACAATATTTTCCTCTATAAATATTAATAAGGTATATGATTTTAGTCCCGTTGTTTTCAAAAATGAAACAAAAAATGTAACTTTGCACCATATCATGATGAAAAAACAGTTACTATTCGTTTTGCTTTTGTCATGGACAATGACATCTGCATGGGCCCAGTTCAGCAGACTGGGTAAAGACGTTCAATATAAGGCCACCTTACAAGGAACGGCGGGCAGCGACAATCCCGCTCCCTTCTGGTTTACGAATAATCGTTACGGACTGGGCACGATCGAGCCCAATAGTCTGCTCCTACGTGCCGCCATAGGACGCGACGTAGAAGCAGATAGCAAACGCCATTGGCGCATTGGCTATGGGCTGGATCTGGTGGGTGCCGTCAATCATGACAGCCACTTTATTGTCCAGCAGGCATTTGCCGACTTTCAGTACAAGGCCGTCCGTCTGAGTATCGGACAAAAGGAAAGGCCTGTGGAACTCAAGAACAACCGTCTGTCGAGTGGCGACATGGTGCTGTCCAACAATGCCCGGCCCATACCCCAGATAAGGCTGGAGTTGCCAGACTTCTGGACCATTCCGCGCACAAAAGAGTGGCTGCATCTGAAAGCACACATCGCCTATGGCATACACACCGATAACGGTTGGCAGGACGATTTCACCGCAGGAACTACCAATTTACGCACCCACAACTCATTGTTCCATTCCAAAGCTGGTTTCCTGAAAATCGGCAATACCAAGAAGTTCCCCTTAACCCTCACCGGAGGTTTGGAAATGGCAGCACAGTTCGGGGGTGAAGTATGGAATCTGGAAGACCGTATCGACCACCCCACCCCGGGTTTCCAGTCACACCAAAAGATGTCCCACGGAATAAAGTCATTCTGGAATGCTTTCATCCCCGGTGGCAGCGACAGTAACGACGGTGGCTACGACAATGCCGAAGGCAACCAGATAGGAAGTTGGCATTTGCGTCTCGACTATCACGGCAAAGGTTGGGGAGCTGCCATCTATGCAGAACATCTCTTCGAAGACCATAGCCAAATGTTTTGGCAATATCCTTGGAAGGATATGTTGTATGGAGGAGAAGTACGACTGCCCAAGAATCCCGTAGTAGGTACGATTCTTTACGAACATCTGCGCACCACAGATCAAAGCGGGCCCATCTATCACGACAAAACGGACGTATTCCCCGCTGCTATCTATGGCACCGACGATTACTACAACAACCACGTGTATTCCGCATGGCAGCATGCTGGTTTCAGCGTTGGTAACGCCCTGCTCCCCTCCCCCATATACAACACCAACGGGCGCATCACGTTTTACGACAACCGAGTCAAAGCCAACCATATAGGCATAGAAGGCAATCCCACCAAAGAGATTGGGTATCGCATACTCTACACCCATGAGAAAAGCCTGGGTAGCTATGCCGAACCACACTCCGACCCCTTAAAAGGCGACTTCCTGATGATGGAAGCAACATACAGCCCCCATCAGGTGAAAGGCCTCACCGTAGGTGCGGCATACGGCCAGAACTGGGGTAAGCTATTAGGTGAGTCGAAAGGAGTCATGCTGACGGTCAGCTACACCGGATGGATAAAGAAGGTGAAGGATTAAGGATTAAGGACTAAGGGTGAAGAATGAAGAGTGAAGAGTTATGAAAAAGATATTTTACATATTACATATTACATTTTACATCATATTGATGGGCAGTTGCGATGCAAAATGGGACAAGAACGGTGATCTGGACGGCATGTGGCAAATGACCGAATGGCGCAACACTACTACAAACACCATCGTAAAGACAAATCAGGACGCCTATTACTACAGTTTCCAGCAAGACCTGATAAAGATGATTAAAATAAAAGAAGGCGGCTACTATCTCTCGCACTTCACGAAATCAGCCGACAGTCTTTACATTCGAGAACCCATATTCTGGCCCAAAGAAGAAAAACGCCCGATGTCAGAACTGGCCAAATACGGCGTGCCGGGACACGGAAGATTCCACATTGACATGCTCACCAGCGAACGCATGATACTGAGTTCGGACACCGCAACAATCGCCTTTCGCAAATACTGAAAACTTTTCCCGTGCTTCCACACAATAAAAACGGACTGCGTCACGTTTTTAAGGTATAGAAAACACGACGTGAAAGAGTTGAATATCATATTACCGTTGGCCGTTGCCTGTCTGATAGCTGCATTATTCACAGCTATCGGCTTGCCGATGATTATCAGGTCATGTAAGTATTTCAACTACTACGACTTACCCAATGCACGCAAGGTACACAAGGCCCCTATCCCACGTCTGGGAGGCATTGTGTTTATGCCAGCCGCCATTTTGGGACTGTGCGCCGCGCTCTACATGATGGA
>Ga0310696_10010962_pt1 | contig 10363 bp, 6 predicted proteins | sample AusTroGonzalo_MG_4_FD_203885 | JGI IMG/M metagenome (GOLD analysis project Ga0310696, IMG submission 203885) | Bovine rumen microbial communities from tropical cattle in Woodstock, Queensland, Australia - Gonzalo_02 (v2) (version 2) | ecosystem: Host-associated > Mammals > Digestive system >... | reverse complement strand
AGAGAAAAATGTCATTATCTATGCCGATACCCAGGCTTATGCCGCACTCGATGGCAAATACCCCTATCTGGAGCCTGCGACGGAAGAGAGTTTCGGCACAGAGTTCATGGATTATAAACTCGCCATCAAAACCGTCGCCTCCCTCGATGAGGCAATCGCTCATATCGACGAAAACGGAAGTGGCCACAGTGAGGCCATTATCACGATGGATAATAATGCTGCTCGTCAGTTCCAGGCACATGTCGATGCCGCTTGTGTCTATTGGAATGTTCCTACCTCGTTTACCGATGGTGCTCAATTCGGTCTTGGAGCCGAAATCGGAATCTCTACCCAGAAACTTGGGCCTCGTGGTCCTATGGCTCTGGAGGAGATCTGCACCTACAAATGGCTTATCGAGGGTGAAGGGCAGACCAGGCCGTAAGTACCAATCCTCAGATATATGATAACTAAAAGACATGCCTTTATCCCGTTGATTCTGTGGGCACTCACAGTGCTCCTGATGGTTTCTTGCCAACAGAGTTCTAAAAACAAGAATCTGACTACAGAAGAGTTGGACTACAATGACTCTTTGGTATATGCTGCGATGGATATAGACTATAATCATGCGCTTTTGGTTGTCGATAGTCTTGAAGATGTTCATACTCTCAACGAGGCCAAGATTAATTACTACCGAGCCCAGATTTATTATAAGATGGGACAGGAGCTCAGTGCAGAACTCTATTATAAGAAGGCATTGTCTAGCAATGAACTATTTAGGGAACGCCCTGCTATCTGTTATTTCTCTTACGACCAGCTATCTACCATCCTTACCATCAAAGGTGACCAGCAGGGCGCATTGGCCACAGCCACAGAAGGATATGCCATTGCTAAGGACGACGAGACAGAAGCCGGACAGGAGTGGAAGGCCATCTTGCTTCATGATATCGGTTACTGCCAGATGCAGTTGGGACGTATTGAAGAGGCAGAGAAGAACTTTACCCATGCCTATAACACCTTGAAACGATTGGCTTCTCAGACCAACAACTACGACCATATCTATTCATGGGCCAGAGTATCCTATAACATCATGGATGCTTATACCAGCACAGAGAACTTCGAACAGGCAGAGAAATGGGTTGTGGCTGCTGAGGAAGCCATCAAGAAGATGATAGACTCCCCTAAATGCCCGAAGCGCACTGCCGATGAATATATGGGAAGTCTCAATACCCATAAGGCCATTGTGCTTGTTAAGACGGGAAAGCGTGCGGAGGCAGAGAAAATCTATGAGGAGTTCCTTAAAACCGATCATTCCAAGACCAGTATAGGTCTCTTTGATAACTCGGAATATCTGCAGCATGCTGACCGATGGGAAGATATGGCCAATCTGGTGCCCAAACTCGACTCTTTAGGCACATCCTGGCGAATGCCTAAGTCTATGTACTACCTGAAGACCTATCTGGTGCCTTTCTTTACCGCTTACCAGAAGTCTGGTCGTAAGGAACAGGCCTTGCATACAGCTCAGCGCATCGTCGATGCCGTTGACTCTATCGATGAATATGAGCGGAAGCATAATGCTGCAGAACTGGCCATCATCTATGAGACTCAGGAGAAGGAAGCCCAGATTGCCGAGCAGTCTGCCACCATGACCCTGCAGCGCTTTATTATTTTCATGATTGTTCTGCTGTCATTGGTTATCGGCCTTACTATCTTCATGTTCCACAGAAACCGTATTGCCCAGCGTCTGGCAGCCATGAACCAGGAATTGAAACAGAAGAACGAGGCACTGACGATTGCTAATGCCCGGGCAGAGGAGTCATCGCAGATGAAGACCAACTTCATCCGCCAGATCTCCCACGAGATCCGCACACCGCTTAACATCTTGAACGGATTTACGCAGGTTATCACCTCGTCAGATGCGGAAGGATTGGATGCTCAGGAAAAGGCAGATATCCAGCATCGTATCACTGAGAATACGAATCGTATCACGGAGTTGGTCAATAAGATTCTCGAGTTGTCAGATGTTAATAGTCAGGCCATCATTCAACGTACTGATGACATAACCGCCCTGCAGATTGCCACAGAGGCAGTCAATGATTCCTGTATCTATAATGCCACGCATATCCAGTTCAGTCTGAAAGACAATGCATCTGGAAAAGTGTTATTACATACCAATCGCCAGTTTGCTGTCCGAGCACTTGGGATGTTGCTCGACAATGCTCAGAAATTCACAAAGGAGGGTGAGGTCAGACTGTATTTCAAGCGGCAACCGTCACTCGTAGAGTTTATCGTTGAGGATACGGGCATTGGTATTCCTGTTGACAAAGCCGAAGATATCTTCGACGAGTTTGTACAACTCGACGATTACTACGACGGCATGGGCATTGGTCTGACCGTTGCCCGTAGCATCATCCGTCGCTTAGGCGGTGATATCACGCTCGATACCTCTTATACGGATGGATCGCGCTTTATCATGACATTACCACTGTAAAAGTAAAAACAATAAAAGTAAATAATATGCACTCATTTATCAATGTGGAGGATATCGGTGACCTCCGTCAAGCACTCGCCGAAGCACAGGAAATCAAGAACGATCGCTATAAGTTTCAGCATCTGGGTAAGAACAAGACCTTGATGATGATCTTCTTTAATAATAGCTTGCGTACTCGTCTCTCAACCCAGAAGGCTGCCATGAACCTCGGCATGAACGTCATCGTGCTCGATGTGAATGCAGGTGCTTGGAAACTGGAGACAGAACGTGGCGTTATCATGGATGGCGACAAGAGTGAGCATCTGCTCGAGGCTATCCCTGTGATGGGTTGCTATTGCGACCTGATTGGTGTGCGCTCTTTCGCTGGTCTTACCGATCGTGAGTACGACTATGCTGAGACGGTTCTGAATCAGTTTATCAAGTATTCTGGCCGTCCTGTCTTCGCTATGGAGACGGCTACCGTTCACCCCCTTCAGGCTTTTGCCGACCTGATTACCATCGAGGAGCATAAGGTGGTAGAACGTCCGAAGGTTGTTTTAACATGGGCGCCCCATTGTCGTGCCTTGCCGCAGGCCGTACCTAATAGTTTTGCCCAGTGGATGAATGCAGCTGATGTCGATCTTGTCATCACCCATCCTGAGGGCTATGAGCTTGATCCGAAGTTTATTGGCAATGCCCGAGTGGAGTACGACCAGAAGAAAGCCTTCGAGGGTGCCGACTTTATCTACGCCAAGAACTGGAGTAATCCTGGTGTCACCAATCCTGCCGACTATGGTAAGATCACCTCTAAGGATATGTCGTGGACGGTAGATACCGAGCACATGTCGTGGACGAATAATGGTAAGTTTCTCCATTGCCTTCCCGTGCGTCGTAACCTCATCGTGACGGATGATGTGATTGAGAGTCCCAATAGTCTTGTTATCCCCGAGGCCGCTAATCGCGAGATCAGTTGCTCCGTTGTTATCAAGCGTATGCTCCAGGCTTTGTAAAGAATACTTAGTGTGACAAAGAAGAAACTGACGCTTTATATAGCTTTTCTGCTTAGCGTCCAGACCGTCAAAGCCCAATTGGTAATCAATGAACTGATGCAGTCGAATATCGATTGTATCATGGATGATTTGGACGAGTTCCCTGATTCTTGGGTGGAGTTGTATAATACAGGTTCTGAAGTCGTGAATCTGAAGGACTGGCGTATAGGCTTGAGCAACAATCCCCATGAAGCCTGGCCCTTGCCAGAGAAGATGATAGGTCCCGGCCTCTATGCTCTCGTGTATTGCGACAAGGAGGAAGTTGGCATGCACACAGATTTCCGATTAGATTCTGGAAAAGATGCTTGTGTGTATCTCTTTCAAGGCGAAGAACTCATCGACTCGGTAACAAATCTGGAGAAACAACCAGCCCCTAATATCGCTTATGGTCGGAGGATAGATGGAGGCGACGAGTGGGGTTATCAGCTAAAGCCTTCTCCTGGTTCTGCCAATAGGGGTGAAATCTGTGATCACGACCATATCTTGGGCGAACCAGTGTTCAGCGAACAGGGTTATGTAGTCAAAGGAGGAAAGGCGTTTACCCTTCAACTCTCATTACCAGAGGGCTCTCCTGAAGGAGCAGAGATTCGTTATACCACTAACGGCAAGGAACCCACCGCAAACAGCTCCAAGTATGTTTCCGATATCACTATTTCCAAATCTACGGCTATTCGAGCCAAACTCTTCTGCGAGGGTTGGTTGTCGCCCAGAAGCACCGTTCAATCCTACATCTTCCACGATAGAAATCTGACGATTCCCATTATCAGCATCGTTACAGATGATGATTACCTTAACGATAGGGATATTGGTATCTTTGTGAACAATAAGACTCACGAAAAGGAAGATCAGGTCAATTGGCGTCGTCCCATCAACTTTGAACTCTTCGACGCAGAGGGCGCGCCTTCACAACTCAATCAGCTCTGCGAAACCCGTATTACTGGTGCATGGTCGCGAGAGGCCTCCCGTCAATCCATGGCCATCTATAGCCACAAGCGCTTTGGCAAGAAGAGCCTGAAGTATGAGTTCTTCCCAGATCAATGCCCAGGACTCACCAACTATAAATCGATCGTGCTTCGTAATGCGGGTAACGATCGTGATTATCTCTATATGCGTGATGCCATCTGTCAGCGTGTCATGGCAGAGAATACCGATATCGATTGGCAAGCCTGGCGACCTGCTGTTATCTATATCAATGGTAATTACTGGTGCATCCTGAACATCCGGGAAAGGGCCAATGCGAACAATATCATTACCCACTATGATGGTCTGGAAGATATCGACCTGATTGAGAACGGAGAACTGAAGGAGGGCACTGACGACAATTATGATGACTTCTATGTTTTTTATCATCATCAAGGCCATACGCTCGCTGAATATGCTGAACTCATGGATTGGGAGGAGTATATCAGGATTACAATCATGAACCAGTACTTCAACAACCTTGACTATCCAGGCAACAACAATGTGCTGTGGCGCCCTCGTGCCGAGGGTGGTAAGTGGCGTTGGATTGCCAAAGATGTTGATTACTCCATGGGCCTTTATGGTGGTGATTCGGGTTCCTCGGGTGGTTACGATCATCAGATTATTGCTCAGTGGTACGATCCCAGCAATTGGAGTCTTCATCAGGGAGCCAACTTCTCCATCACTTGGGAATCAACCTTGCTTTTCCGCAGATTGATGGAGGATGCTGACTTTGCTCGCGAGTTCATCGACCGTTTCTCTATCTATATGGGCGACTTCCTGAATGAAAAAGGTATTCGTGCCGTATGGGATCCCATGTATGATATGCTTAAGGATGAATGGAAGCGCCATAGAGACGTAGTTTATGATAATCCCTGGTGGCCTAACTACGACGATGAATTAAGGAATGCCCGTACGTGGGTTTCCAGACGTACTGACGAGATGTACAAGCAACTTGGCCAACAGTTCCAGGTTGGTTACCCAATCTCTATGACCATTAACAAGACGGTGCAGGATGCTGATCTGTTAGGTATCACGTTCAATGGTATCCCTTTGACAAAGGGAGTCTTCGATGGCAAGTTCTTTGCTGGTCGCTCGATTACTTTGGAAGGTCATGCGCCAGAGGGCCAAGTTATTAAGGGTTGGGAGATCGTCACCAAGTCGAGCAATGGTACTGATAATCGTCAGATAGATGGCGAACGCTGTTCTTTCGTGATGCCCACATGTGCCAGTCTTACCATCAATGCCATTCTTGGTAGCAGCAGTGGTATTGATACTCTCTCAGAGCCAACATGGACTTGGCAACGCAATGGTGACCAGATTTTCCTCTATGGTGTGCCTGCTGGCACCAAGGTACTCCTCTATGATCTCCGAGGCCTCCTTCAGCACTCCGTTGTCTCCGATGGTTCAGAGATTATCCTTCCCCTCAACTCCCACCAGCTCCATGTACTGCGAGTGGGTGATAAGACCATCAAACTTTGAAGATATTGGTTAAACTGCATTGAAAGCATGCCGCCCTGCGAAAGGACGGCATGCTTGTTATAGAGGGGTTAAGCATAAACCCTATACGATTGCTTGTGAAAGGGATACCTTTTCTAAAAGTAAAACAACTTGTTTTACCTTCAAAGATGACGCTTGAACAACTGAAAAAGATGCCTCCTACGACAGTAAAACAAGTTGTTTTACTTTAAAGGATGAGGGTGCCACATGGTATATTCGGGCTGTATTTGCATTTATCGTGGCAGTTGGATTATCATCTGTAACGAGACGTAACCTAGCGTTTGATTATCTATTTCTCTATTAGTTGCTATTTTTCGACCGTTATCGACTTTTTTTCCAACAGAACATAAATAAAGATAAATCAAATAGTAAAAATAGAATAATATTGTTTATATTTGCACACGAAAAGGGGAAAACAGGTCGAATTAAATATCATAAGGAGAATTGAAAAAGATATTATTGATTATCGTTGCTGTGCTGATGACAGGTGTAGCAAATGCCAAGACAGACAGCACGACAGTAGAGGTGGCTGAGCATGGACAAGCTCGGCCGAGGGCCAAGGTTGGCGTCGTACTCAGTGGCGGTGGCGCAAAAGGAATGGCGCACATCGGTGTGTTGAAGGTGCTGGAGAAGGCGGGCATCCCCGTCGATATCATTACTGGCACATCCATAGGCAGTATCGTCGGCGGACTCTATGCCATCGGCTATAACGCCCATTCGCTGGATTCGATGGTAAGGACTCAAGACTGGACTTATGTCATTACTGACAAGGAAGACCTGCGCAACCAGAGTCTCCTCGACCGTAAGAAGCATAACACCTATTTATTTTCTACTGGTCTGACCTTTGGTAAGCGTGACCGGGGTGCTGGAGGTCTCATCAGGGGCAAGAACCTGGCAGAGCTGTTCCAGAAACTCTTTGTGGGCTATACCGACTCGCTCGACTTTAATAAGGACTTGAAGATTCCTTTCGCCTGTGTGGCTACAAACATCATGGACAACAGCGAGGTGGTATTCCACAGCGGACGGCTGCCGCAGGCCATACGTGCCTCTATGTCTATCCCTGCTGCCTTCTCGCCTGTGAGACTCGACGATATGGTACTGGTCGATGGCGGTCTGAAGAATAACTATCCCGTTGACGTGGCTCGCGAGATGGGCGCCGAAGTCGTTATCGGCGTGACGCTGAATGGAAAACCTAAGACGGCTGAGGACATCACAGGTACCATGAAAATCGTGGGCCAGATCATTGATGTGAACTGTGTGAACAAATACGATGAGAACAAGGCTATTACCGACCTGTGGATGAATGTGGATCCTCACGGCTACTCTACCGCCAGCTTTACATCTGAGGCCATCGACTCGCTGATACGCTATGGTGAGGAAGAGGCCATGCGCCACTGGGACGAAATTATCGCCTTGAAGAAACTGATTGGTATCGACGATTCATTCCGTCCTACTATCTATTATCCACTGCGACCGGATGCCATGACAGAGCGCCAGCACATCACTGGTTTTACCTTCGAAAACATGACGCCGCAGGCAGAGCGGTTCTTGAGGAATAAGTTCCATCTGAATCGGACTGACAGTATCGACGCCAAACTGGAGCAGGCACTTACGACGAGTATGCGTATGGATCTCTTCTACCAGACAGCTGAGTGTCAATTGATACCTGAAGCTGGCGGCGTGCGCGTCGTCCTTTCGGCAGGTGAACGGAAGTCTGTGCAGTTCCATGCTGGTGTGCGCTACGATACAGAAGAAAATGCCGCCATCCTGTTGGGACTCGATATTCCGCTGAAGACGGCTGTCCCCGTAGAAACTGACATCACGCTCCGACTGGGTAAGCGAGTGATGGCTCGTGGCGAGATTACCATCCACCCAAGATCCTTTACACGTCCGACATTCAGCTATACATTCCACAGAAACGATGTTGACGTATATACCAATGGCGATCTGGATTATAACATCCGTTACAATCAGCTACAAGCAGAATTTCTGCCCATCAATTTTGACCTGCGCCATTTCAACCTGCAGATGGGATTGCGCTGGGACTTCTTGCACTACCGTAACAAACTCGGATCAGAGTCGGCTAAAGAGGTAACACTCAAAAACCAGCATTTCTTCAGTTATCGCGCCCGTCTGGCTTTTAACAGTGAAGACAATTGGAATTTCCCCACACGTGGAGCTCGCTTTAACGCTGAATATGCCTATCTTACCAATAACTTTGCTAAGCTTGACGTGATTGATGCCGACGGCAACAAACAGGGTAAGACTGCGGGTATGAGTGACGTCAATGCCAACTGGCGTATGTCGTTTACTATCGGCAGCCGATTCACCATCCAGCCGATGATTTATGGTCGCCTGCTCTTTGGCCCATTCGTTCCTGCCGTATTCGGCAACACTGTCGGCGGCGAGTGGTTCGGCCATTACGTCGAGCAGCAGATGCCATTTACCGGCATCGGCAATATGGAGTATGTGCGCCAACAGTTCGTGGCCGCCCAGCTTCAGGCTCAAGAGCGAATAGGCAAAAGCAGTTACGTGCTATTACGTGTGGCCGCCGGCCAACAGTCAGAAAAGTTGAAGGAGCTCTTCGACTATCGCACGATGACGGGTGGCCAGATTGCCTATTATTACAATACGATATTTGGCCCTGTCGGTGCTACCTTAGGCTATAGCAACCGCACGAAGAAGGGTTATTTCTTCATCAACCTCGGGTATGAATTCTAATTTTAAAAATATGAGTATGGAGAATTGGTTTGATGACATCCGAATCTATCATCTGTTGATTGACAGATTCAACGGAGGCTGGCAAGTGCCTCCAAAGAGTGAGAACGTCTTTTGTGGGGGAAACCTGCAGGGCGTCATTAGTAAGTTGGATTACATCAAGGATCTCGGCTTTACGGCCATTATGCTCTCGCCCATCTTTAAGACAGCAAACTATCACGGGTATCACACCCTGAATTTTGAAGATGTCGATCCGCACTTCGGCACGTGGGAGGATTATCAGCAGTTGCTCGATCAGGCTCATGACAAAGGATTGCGGATCATCTGCGACTTTGTGCCCAACCATTGTTGGTATCAGGCGCCGCTCTTCGAGGAGTCGCTCCTTAAGAATGGCGGCAAGCACCGCGACTGGTTCTTCTATCCAAAGGAGGACAGCGACGAGTTCGTGTCCTTCTTAGGCTTCGGCGACCTGCCCAAGTTCAACCTGACAAATCCTGAGGTAGTCAGTTTCATGATTGACAAGGCTGAGCGACTCGCCCGTATAGGGGTAGATGCTTTCCGCATTGACCATGCTTTGGGACAGCCACATAGTTTCCTACAGCGTCTTCGCCAAAGTCTGCAGGCTATTCGCAGTGACATCGTCGTGTTTGGCGAGGTATGGGCACAGGGTATTGGTCCGCAGTTGGCCAGCCAGTTGTATTTCAAGACAGAGGAGAGACTGAACGAGTTTATGGCGCAAGACACCAAGCCGTTTAGCCAAGACGACCTGCAAGCCGACTACGTAGGCACGCTGGATGGTGTTCTGGACTTTGCTTATCGCGACATCCTCCTGGAGGAAATCCGTGCCGGTCGTGGCATCAAGGGAAATCAGACCCTGCGCAGCAAGATTGCCGACCACTTCGCCAAGTATCCTGCCGACTTTAAGTTAGTCCTGTTCCTCGATAACCACGACACCGACAGGTTTATGTTCGATTGTCACGACGATGTCGCCTTGTTGCAGGAAGCCATCGACCTGACGATGGAGCAGCCCCGTCCGTTCTCTTTCCTCTATGGCACAGAGCAGCTGATGACCATCACGAAAACCATCTTCAACGCTGAACCCTATGCCGATCTCCGAGTGCGCAACTGCATGGACTGGTCAATGTCGCCACAATTACAAATCAGAAAGCCGAAAGTATGAATATAGAAGTTTATCAATTAGCTGAAGAGCTGGACTCTTTCAACTACCAGCAAGTACAGGACGACATTCTGGCCATACAGAATAAAGGCTGTAGTGTGGTGCTCGATATGACTGCCTGTAAATACATTTCCAGTACGGGCTTGCGTGTGTTGCTCTATTCCAAGAAGATGGCAGCCTCCAAGGGACAGAAACTCTATCTGGTTGGAATTAGTAATGAGGTCAAAGACATCATGGATGTTACAGGCTTCAATAGTTTCTTCGATATTTACAGCACGATGGAAGAGTGCATGGAAAAGATAAAATAGTAAAAAGGTAAAATAACGATGCATAGAGTCGATTTATTTCCTACACATGAGTATCAGGGACTGAAACTGCGTCAGGGCAGACCTTATCCGTTTGGCGCAATGGTCATGGGCAATATGGTTAACTTCTCGGTGTATTCCCGCTATGCTACCGACTGCACGCTGGTGCTTTTCCATAACCACGAAGAGAAACCGTTTATCGAGATCC
>Ga0310696_10010961_pt1 | contig 10365 bp, 2 predicted proteins | sample AusTroGonzalo_MG_4_FD_203885 | JGI IMG/M metagenome (GOLD analysis project Ga0310696, IMG submission 203885) | Bovine rumen microbial communities from tropical cattle in Woodstock, Queensland, Australia - Gonzalo_02 (v2) (version 2) | ecosystem: Host-associated > Mammals > Digestive system >... | reverse complement strand
CGACCACGGTGTGGACAATACCTTCGTCTTTGACGGATGTACCATCATCGCCGAGGTCACCTTGACCCACCAGTACTGGATCTCCTTCCAGTATGCGGCTACCGGCAACGTGGCTAGCGTCGTGGTCAATAACTGTGAGATCCTTGACGCGCCCAACGGCAACGACAAGAGCGCCGATATGAAGATCGACGGCAACAACAACGCCGTTGTGATGGCTCTCAGCGCCGAGCAGTACGCTATCGTTGCCGCTAAGCACTTCAACATCACCGACAACGGCAATGGCACCTACACCATTATGCCGAAGACCGCCAACATCAGCTACTTCGGCACGCCGTATAACTTCTACGACGTGTTTGAGAATGGCTGGCTGGAGGATACGGAAGCCTTCACCCTCACCGATGACGTTGTCCTCGATACGGACGTCGTCTTCGCGGAGAATAGGGCTGCGGCGATCGCTGTCAGCGGCGGCACCTTCGAGATGAATCTCGACGGTTACACCATCTCCGGCGACGGCAAGATCCTCCTCCCCGAGGGTGTCACTTGTGTGACTGATTCCACTGTCTCCATCGCGAGCATCTTCGAAGCTCCCGAGGGCGAAGTGATCATCGAGTCCGTCGACGCGGACGGCAACTACATCTACGCCGTTGGCGTGGCTTACGTCAAGACCAGAACGGAGTTTAATGATGCCATCACCGCGGGCGCGAAGAAGATCGTCGTCTGTGCTAAGATCGCTCTTATGCAGCTGATTTATCAAGCGGATAGAGATCTGACCATCGACCTCAACGGCAATGAGATCACCTTGAACATGACCGCCGGTATCAGAAACTCTTCTACCCACGTTATGAACATCGTGGATAGCAGCAACGGAAGCGGTAAGATCACCAGCACCAGCAACTACGGCGTCTATAACTACTCGACCGGTACGATCAATGTCTACGGCGGTATCATCAGCGCTAAGACCTCTGCTGCGGTCATGAACGGCGGCGCCGGTACGATCAATATCTACGGCGGTTCGTTCACGACTGTCAATGCCGGTAAGTATGCTATCTTGAGCCATAGTACCGCAACGGGCGTGATCAACGTCTATGGCGGTACCTTTACGGCTGACGTGGCGGCTAGCGTCGATAGCGGCTCGGGCGCCGGCACCGGCACCATCAACATCTACGCCGGTACCTTCAGCGCCGATCCGAGCGATTTCGTGGCTGACGGCTATATGGCAGTGGAAGATGAGGGCACCTGGACCGTCGTTGATGCGGAGATCACCATCACCACCTTCGCCGAGCTCAAGGCTGCTATCGCGGACGTGAACGCGGGCAACATCGTGTATCCGACCCTCATCATCGCGAATGACATCGCCTTTGAAGAGGAGCTCACCATCAGCAAGTCCGTCTATATCAAGGGCGACGGCGAGGTCAAGTTTATCGGTTACGACGCCAGCACCAAGTACGACGAGGCGTTCTACATCAACGTAGCGGACGAGGATCAGGAGATCACCATCGACGGCATCGTCTTCGATCACTTCTGCTATTACAGCAACGTGGCGAATAAGACCAAGGCGACCTCTTCCGCAGTGAAGAACGGCGTGGCGTACATCACCTACGGCGGCGACTGCCCGGCTTCCACCACCCTCTACGTCACGGGTTGCCAGTTCCTTGGCACCGCGCGTGATATGATCAATGCGTCCAGCACCAAGGGCTGCAAGGGCTACATCGTCATCGAGGACTGCTTCTTTGACGCTACCGATCGCCTGAGCTCCACCCTCAACATGCTGAGCTTCTATGGCAATGAGGATGCGGAGCTCTCCGTGATCATCACGGGCTGCACCTTCAAGGAGGCGTCCGAGCAGAACGCCACTTGGGCTACGAGCGCCATCGCTTCCTTCGGTAATGCGGACATCACCGTCGTGGAATGTGAGTTCATCGCTTGCCAGATCGGTATCGCCATCGACAATACCTTCGATAGACTCTACAGCACCTCGACCTATCCCGTGTACTACAACACGACCGTGACCTACAGCGACCTTACCTTCACCAACTGCTACTTCGGATACTTTGGCGAGTTCTTCGTGGAAGATGCGAGCGAGATCCCCGAGGAGGCTGAGCTCTACACCGACGAGCCCTTCACCTATGGCGACGCGGAGGCTACGCAGTTCCACTTCGCTGCCGAGTACGACGTCTATGAGGCGGGTGAGGCTGGCGAGGCACAACATCGCATCTACCTGTGCTACTACGTTAAGGCGATGACCGCTGTGGGCGGAGGAGAAGGCGCGCAAGGCAACCCGGGTTTGGATGACTAAAGCCGCTGATCCGAATACGAACGGTCATTAAGTCGCTCGTTGCTCTAACGCAAAGTCGCAAGAGAAATAAGCGACAAATAACAAACAAAAAAAGGATGCAGGGTTCTGCGTCCTTTTTTCGTATCGCATACCCAAAAGAATTTTGCAATTCTTCGGGGAGCCCCGGCGACGGCATATAAGGGTGCATCTGCTTTGTTTCTTGACTTCGCCTTGACGAAATCACGTACAAGGAGTACGCTCATTCGCGCAAGGCGCTGACGCTTCAATTATGAATTAGGAATTAGGAATGAGCGCTGATGCGCAATGAATTGCGGCTTTGCCGCGTGAATTGCCTTCGGCATGAATTCTCGCATCGCTCCATGAATTGCACCTGCGGTGCGTTGTGGTAACGCTACGCGATCCATATATTCTTGCAAAGTCCTTATTAAAAGAGAGCGGAGATGGGCGCAGAGTAATTAGACTTGCGAAAAAATGAGCAAGCCGTATGCGGACGCGCCGATGAACGCTCTCTACCCCGCGAACGCGACGAAGTCGCGGAGCGAGCAAGGCAGTACGCCGCAATGTTGCGTTAGAAATGGCGAAGCCGTTTCGGCAATAAAAGGCGTACAATGCCTTGCCGCGCTAGGGACTCCAAGGGACTTTTCAGGGCTTTTTGAGGGTAAATGCAGGGATAACTCACAAAAAATTCCCTAAAAATAGTAAAAAGAAATTCATAAAAAGGGTACACAAAAACTTAATAGTTATGATATAATTATTTTGCATAGGTATGCCTATGCGCGTTTTCGCGTTTCCGCGCGCGTGCAAGTACACGTTCGCGCTACGCATATGTGTGGTAAAAGTACCGGAGGTATAGTATGACAAAAAGCAGAAATTACACTTGGATCTCGCTCCTCGTCCTTATGGCGCTTGCGTTCGCGCTTTTATTCGCGTTTGCGGTCGCGCCCGCGCAGGCGAATGCGGAGCCCACAACGCACACGCACGATGACATCACCTTCACGGCGTGGGAGAGCACGACGAGCCTTCCCGGATCGGCGGGCAGTTATTACCTGACCGCGGACGTGACGCTCAGCGGCACTTGGACGATGCCCTCGGGCGGCGTCAACCTGTGCCTCAACGGCTACGGCATCAAGACCACCTCCGGTCGAGTGATCACCATCAACGGCGGCACGCTGAATCTCTACGACTGCGGCACCGCGACCCACTACTTCGACGTGAGTGACGGCAAGGCGGTTAACGTAAACACGACGTCCGGAGCGAAATCCTTTACCGGCGGCTACATCACCGGCGGTAGCGGGCAAGCGGGACTTTCTTATACAGCCTACTACTGGGGCGAGGGCGGCGGTATCCTCGTATGGAGCGGCACCTTCAATATGTACGGCGGCACCATCCTCGGCAACTCTGCCGCGTCCGGCGGTGGCGTGGAGGTGGTCAACGCCACGATGAATATGTACGGCGGCTCCATCTCTTACAATGGCGGTGTGGGCGTCAACCTGCGTGCAACAGGACCGGCTGTCGGCGCCAGCGAAAAGGGGACTGCCACGCTGAATATGTACGGCGGCAGCATCTCATACAACAAGGGTATCGGCGTACATGATAGTTACGGATGGTATGGAAATAGGGCGTTTAATCTCTACGGCGGCAGCATCAGCCACAATACGAGTCATGGCATATGGGTAGAATCGACGACGAATATCACCGGCGATCCGACTATTGAGGGGAACGGTGGGAACGGCGTACTTGCTCATACGCTCACATTGGAGGGAAGCCCCGTCATCCGTGATAACGGCAGCGGCGATTTCCGTGTCGCGTCCGATAAAAAGATCGTCATTACGGATGCGCTGAACTGCCAGCCGATGTCTGTCTTCATGCATAATGACGCGACCGGCGTCTTTACCTCGGGCTGGTCGGAGCATATGAGCGACGATCCCACCACCTACTTCTACGCGTATAACTCGGATGAGTATCACGTGGAGAACGAAGAGGGCGAGGCGAAGATGGTCGAGGGCGGAGTCCCCGTCACGATCTACGTACATAACCTCCTGCAGGGTACGACCGAGGAGTTCTCGGTGTACAGGACCGCTACGGTCGCAGCGATCAAGGCGTCTGCGGCGGCGCTCTTCGGTATCGAGGACGAGACGAAGTATAAGCTCACCTTCGATGGTGAGACGATGACGGAGACCGACACTCTGAAGCAGTGCGGCGTACAGGCGGGCGACTCCCTGACCCTGATCCCCGTCGCCACCTACGACGGTCTCAAGACCCTGACCCTCGTCCCGTCGGTCACGTCTACCGCCACGGCGGCGAGAGAGGGCGTCTATACCGCCATCCATCAGGGCGACACGATCACGATCACTTACGCCAGCACGCAGAACAGCGGCTTCGTCGAGGCGCTCTTTACGACGGCATTCAACGAGGAGTACTTCCATCTGACTTCGGTCAGCGTGGACGGCAACGCGGGCTACACCCTCTTTAACGATTACGGTCGCGAGGTGGGAGACGAATACGTCCCGATGACCCTCGCACAGCATATCGCGGATCACAATGCGTCTCTGGACAATGGGGAGGAGCCCTACACGGGTCGCCTGTCCTTCCATGTCTCTTACAGCGCGCTGCGTGATACGACGGGCTCTCTCTCCGACCACTTCCTCACCGTCACCTATACCGCGGTGCAGGATATCCCTGCGGGTGAGGAATTTGCCTTCGGCTTCGATATGAGCCTCGACGGGATGTTTACCAACGCGGCGTACGACGACGAGGAGCTCCTCCTCATCATCGACGACGAAGGGAAGGCGGCGGACGAGGAGATGGTCATCCTCGTCGTGAAGAACGTCACTGCCGTCACGATCCCCGAGGATCAGACGCTCACCTTCAAGCGCTCGAATAATAGCTATATCGTCGACGCCACCGACGTCGAGATCACCTGGATCGCGCCCGAGTTTACCGCTCCCGCGGCGAATCCCTATATCACGGCAGGAGGCGTCGTCACCTATACCTTCTACACCAAGGACGGAGATGAGTACCTGCCCATCGTGGGGGTACCGACCGCCGTCGGCGACTACTACGTCAAGGCGACTCTCACCGAGACGAACGCTTACCTCGGCTACGAGACGGACTACGTCGCGATCTCGGTCGCCAAGATCCTCGTGGACGTCCCCGAGCTGAAGCTCTACGATGACGAGGAGAGCGAGACCCCGACCTATGCGGAGGGCTCTCTCACCATCACGATGGACGACGTGGTCTACGGCTCCACCCTCACCTTGAAAGAGACGGTGGAGACGGTGGAGAACGTCTACGGCTTTGAGAATCAGAACCTCTCCTACGTCTTCAGCAAGGATAACGGCGAGAGCTGGGACAACGTCTCGAACTTCTTCAACAGTCAGCCCATCCCCGTGGGCAGCTACAAACTGACGATCGCGCCGAAGGACAGCGCCTACGTCGCATTTAACGCGGATCCCGCCGTGGACGAGATCGTCGTCGAGATCATGATCGTGAAGGCGGTGGTCACCGCTCCGACCGAGACGACCGAGACCTATACCTATAACGGCACAGAGCAGACCTATATCTTCGCGACTGCGGGCGACTCCGCCCTCTATAACGTCGTGGGCGATAAGATGACGAACGCGGGCAGCCAAACAGTGACCGTCACCCTCAAGGACGCTGCGAACTACAAGTGGGCAGACGACAAGGATCCGACCTTTACCTTCACCATCCTGAAGAAGGCGCTGACGATCAAGACCTATATCAACGGTCAGACCGAGGTCGCGCTGACCTACGGCGACGCGGCGCCCAATGAGAATGCTTTCACCTACGTGGTGGAGGGCATCGTCGCGGCGGAAGCGGACGACATCAATGCCGCGCTCCTGCCCCTCCTCGCGATCACTGCCGTCACCAACGACTACGAGCAGTATGCGGGCGTGGGCGAGTACGAGTACACGACGGTCGCGGGGGACGAGAATTTCCCCTCGAACTACGAGATCGGCACCGTGGAAAATGCCAAGATCGTCGTCGCTGCCAAGGCGCTGACCCTCTCGGCGGTCTATGAGGGCGGCACAGTGACCCTCAGCTACAGCGGCACCGTGAACGAGGAGGTGATCACCGTCACCTACAGCGTGAAGGACGTCGACCTCGCGCAGAATACCTACACCGCAGTCGCTGCGGACGTCTCGGCTTCGCTCGTCGCGAAGGTCACTCCGAGCAGCGCGAACTACGCCGCGGCAGAACTCACGCTCAAGGCGGTGCACGCGGTCACCTTTGAGGTCACCGAAGCTTTCACGGGCGCACAGGGCATGCCTGCCGCGCAGTATATCTTCGACGGCTGCAGCGCGACCGAGCCCGCCGATCCCACCTATGACAAGTACCTCTTCCTCTACTGGACGCTGCTCTCTGCGGAGTACGACTTCTCCTCCGAGGTCACCGCGGACATCGTCCTCGTCGCCGCATGGGAGAAGGATCTCTACAAATATCGCTTCTACGCCATGTACGCGGGCGCAGAGTACGCTCTCGAGAGCTATCGCTGTCTCGCCTGGAATGCGGGTGACGCCAAGTTTGAGCTCGCCCAGGAGAGCGCTGTGTACGAATTTGCGAGAGGGGAGGCGATCTCGATGAACGCCACGGTCGGCGACTTTATCGTGGATCACTGGGTCAAGGCGGTCAAGGTGGAGGACGAATACGTCTATACCACCGTGGAGACCTTCGAGTCCGCGGTCAGCACCGAGGTCGACGAGGACGCCTACTATATCGCCGTGATGACCCTTAATATCGGTATGGGTGACATCAACGGCGACGGCAGCGTGGACGCCGACGACATCGTCATGATGAAGAAATTCCTCGTCGGCGTGAAGTACACCACCCTCAAGAATGTCGCCGCCGTCTGGGCGAAGATCGGCGAGCCCGCCCCCGCGGCAGGCTACCTCTACGTCTTCCTCTGGGACGCGAACGGCGACGGCTATAAGGATACGAGAGACGTCATCGCAGCGCGTATGGCGCTCGCCACCGGATACGAGTACGAGATCCGCTCGGAGGTCACCGTGAACGGCACCTACTACTCGAACGAGATCGTCGTGACCGATGAGGACAGCGTCTTTGAAGGCAGGGGCGGCGTGCTCGTGGATGACGAGGAAAGCCTGCTCGCCGTGCTCAGCGCAGGAAAGAAGGCATTCGTGACGGCGGACATCACGATCACGGATGAGGAGGATCCCTCCGACGTGCGCCTCTATGACGTGGAGGAGGGCGACATCTATATCGATCTCGGCGGACATACGCTGACGGTGGGCAACTTCCAGCTCAAAGCAAAGCACGGCTCGGTCACGGTCAAGAACGGCTATCTCGGATTTAAATTCGCCGAGGGGCAGATCATTTTCGCCTCCGAGACCGGTGTGACCTTCGACGGCGTCAGACACGCCGTGACGGACTATGAATTCAGCACGACTCCGGAAGATACCAATGTGGCCATCGCCGCGGAGTAAGGAGCATAACGTGAAAAGGTTTTTCGGCATTTTATTACTATGTGTGATGCTCGTGGCGGTGCTCTGCGGCACCTATTCGATCGCATTTGCGGAGCAGAACGACGTCAAGCTCGTCCTCGAGGAGGGCGAAGGGGCGGATGGCGAGGTCGTCTTTTCCGTCTCGCTGAAGGAGAACGACGGCGTGAGCGATCTCTATCTCCGCGTGGAGTACGACACGGACGCCTTGGAGCTCGTGGGGCGTAATTTCGGCAAGGCGCTCTCCTCTCTCGACCCGACGGACAACTACGGGGACGATGAGGCGGACAGGGCGGCGTACGAGCCCCCCTATCTCGTGGAATATCTCGACTATTCCCAAAAGAACGTGACGGAGACGGGCTATCTCTTCTCGCTGCGTTTCCGCGTCAAGGAGGGGGCGAAGAACGGCAACCACTCGGTGAAGCTCGTCGTCAGGCAGGTGGGCTATCGCACCGGCGACTCCTCCCTCGATCTCATCTATAACGAGCAGTACGGCGCTCGCGTGGACGCGGAGGACTATAACTCCCTCGTGACGGGCGGCTTGGTCGTTGCAGAGAAGATCGTCGTGGTCTCGGGCGGCGAGGTGGACTCCGTCGTGACTCCCGATGAGGAGAAGGACGGTGCGAACGAACTCATGATCGGTCTGATCGTGGGCGGCGTGATGATCCTCGTCGGCGCAGTCGTCGTCGCCTATATCGTATATCGCAGGAAAAACGCGGGAAAGGCCGCGCAGTAATAATCAATCAACCGTGATATGGAGAATATTATGGAAAAAGCAGCAAAAAAGACGAAACATTGGCTTATCAGGATGACGGTGATCCTCGCGGTATGCGTGATGCTACTCGTGGGGCTATCTCTCGTATACTCGACGCGCACGGCGGATGCGGCGGAAATGGCGGATCAGACCATCACGGTCTCCGACGTCACGGTCAACCGCGGTCTGGAGTTTGACGTCGACATCTCGATCAGCAACAACCAGCAGGGCATACAGGCGATCCGCTTGTTCGTGAACTTCGACGCTTCGGCGATGACCCTGATCGAGGTCACGCCCAAGGATCCCGTGGAGAGCGAGAACTGGACCTCGGAGTTCGAGGCGGCAGGTAAGGATCCCGACGAGACCTACGCGAGCTACGGCAACGGCAAACGTTTCGTGCTCGTCTGGGTCAACGGCGGCAAGTGGTACGGCGAAGGCACGATCGCCACGCTGCGCTTCCTCTCCAAGTCCTCCGCAACGGCGAAGGACTACCCGATCACCGTGACCGTAGATCCGAATAATACTCTGCTCAGCGCGGGACAGAAGCGCGATCTGCACGTCGAGAACGGCACCGTCACGTTGCTCCCCGGCGCAAAGAGCGTGCTCCTGTATGCGTACGACCCACAGGACAGCAAGACGCTGATCACTTACGCCTATATGGAGAGCAACGACGACGAGGCCGACGTGACGCCCCAGGCAGCCCTCGACGAGGACAGAGGCGGCATCCCTCCGACGAGAGCAGCCACGCCCGTGGACAGCGAGAACAAGAAGTACACCTATACGTTCCGCGGTTGGGAGGCGGTGAAGACCGGAGATCATGCCGAGTATAAGCCTACTTATATCGCGACTCCCGTTGATTACGAGATCACCTTCAAGACGGGATTTCAGGAGGATGCGGAGAGCGCGATCAGCTGGACCGGAGCGCATACCTCCGAGAAAAAGGTGACCTTGCCCTATGCAAAGATCATTGATTACGACGCCGAGATCCCCGAGAAGTTCGACGACTTCTACAGCTTCGTCGGCTGGTATCAGGACGAAGCGTGCACTCAGCCTGTGGACTTCGCGGTCATGCCCAACAGCAATCAGACGGTGCACGGCTACTATAAGCTCAACGATGACAGCGTAGACGCGCCTGACGTCACGACGACGGAGCTCACCGTCGGGACCTCCTTCGTGAGAGAAGGGGGCGACGACTACGTCCTCGCGACGGTCTCCGTTGCGAAAAATTTCGGCATCAATTCTCTCCTCTTCGCGCCTACCTTTGACGACACGAAGCTGGAGTTCGTCGGCTTCCTCTACGAGTCGGACAGTCCCTTCTTCACGACGCTCGGCGCGGTCTTTCCCCGGATCAACGCCGCTATCGAAGGTGGTGCGAACGTCACGAACGAATGGCAGATCGTCGACCCGGAGGAGAGCATCGAGGGGAAGTATTTCCTCTTCCTGAACGAGAATGACAACACTTCTCTGAAAGAGGGCTATAACGTTTACGAGACGGGCAAACTCATTACCTTGAAGTTCAAGGTCAAGCCCACTGCGGCGTCGAAGAGCGAGGTCAGCATTGCTATCGTCAAGAATAGCGACGTCAAGTGGGGCGTAACTCGCTACGACGCGAAAGGGTACTGCCATTACGCCAACGCAAAGGTCGTCGGCTCCGAGGTGAATGTCGTGCGTGTCGCTCGCCCCACTCCCTATGAAGAGAACGAAGAGAACGCGCCGACCTATACCTATAATCCCTCAGGCGAGAAGGTCACCTATGCGTTTAAAAACTCGGGTAACGGCGGCTACGAGCTCTCGGATCATCAGAATGTTTTTGTCGGACACTATATCGCGAAAGC